>SMTZ1_10001173_pt1 | contig 25859 bp, 25 predicted proteins | sample DeeMarSWOR136_30_FD_25667 | JGI IMG/M metagenome (IMG submission 25667)
CTTGGTAGCGGGGGTTGGATTCGAACCAACGACCTTCGGGTTATGAGCCCGACGAGCTACCACTGCTCCACCCCGCGTCGCTTGACATACCTAGTATAATTCCTGTTAGAATTGGGTGTCAAGGAAACCGGCAAGGCGTAGTTTATTTCTATGCGGTCTATTTCCTGGCCGCCCCTAAAATTTAAGTATTTTAAGCATTGACCAAACTGTAGAAATGGTTTACACTAATGGCATGAAAAACTTCGGCAAAGCTGCAGCCGAAGCTGATGATATCAAGTCAATGCTCATGGTTGCTGAGGAAGGAAAACGGCCGGCACGGCGTGTCGGTGGTGAATGACACCCGGTAAGTCATTCTGCCTACCATTGATTTCTTAATTACTGTTCAGATAGATTTCGGATGATGACATCTGTTACAGACTGATTTGAAGTAAACCGATAACCCATCTCGAATGTGAGAGAGTGGAGGGAAAATGACAACCGATTACAGCATACTTCGATCCCGTTTGGAGGCGGAGCGGAAACGCTTAGCGGAAGAACTGGAGCAGCTAGAGGCAAGTGCCAATCCCATGGATGAGCGGCGTGAAGGCAGCCCCTTTGGCAAGCGTGAGGAAGAAGCAACGGAGGCACTTGAGCTGGAGAAGCGGCTGGTCCTGGAGAAACGGGTGAAAGATCAGATTGCCGTCGTGGAGCACGCTTTACATAAATTTGAAGAGGGCACCTACGGCTTTTGCGATAGCTGCGGTCAGCCCATTGACCCGGCGAGATTGGAGGCAATTCCTGAGGCAAGCTTGTGCATAAAATGTAAAGCTCAGCAGGCAAAGAATGCGAAAGGAAGGGCGCCCGCTGGCTAGATGGCGTTATCCGGTATTTTTTCTTGTCGCGCTATTTATCGTAGTTGCTGACCAGCTCAGCAAGACATGGATAAGGTCAAGCCTGCCTGAAGGATACTCACTGTTCAAGCTGGGCTTTTTTCGTATCACCCACGTCCACAATACCGGCGCCGCCTTTGGTTTACTCCCAGACCATTCCCTGGCGCTTACCGTTTTTGCCATAATTGCCGGCATCGTGGTTCTGTTTTTTGTCTTTTACGGCCACCGCTACTTTCCCTGGCTGGGGAGCACTTCAGTTATGCTGACGTTGGGACTGATGCTGGGTGGCACGGTGGGCAATCTCGTTGACCGTTTCCGTTTTGGATATGTAACCGATTTCATTGATTTCAGTTACTGGCCGGCGTTCAATATTGCCGACTCTGCGGTCACGGTGGGCGTTATCCTTTTCGCCCTGCTTTTGCTGCGCTATGCTCAAACCGGAAGACAATAGCACATACCAGACATACCATCTGTTGGCCAGCACCGCTGGCGCCAGGCTGGACAGGTTTATCGCCGCGAATTGTCCGGGGCTCACCCGAACCCAGGCTCAAAAACTGATTGCCAATGGCTGCGTTACCGTCAACGGACGGGAAGCCAGAGCGAGCTTGAAGCTTGATGCCGGCGATAAGGTGGAGGTCATCGTTCCCCCCGCACCACCCAGCCCCCTGACGCCCGAGGCTATTCCTCTGTCAATAGTCTACGAGGACGAAGACCTGCTGGTGGTGGATAAGCCAGCCGGGCTGACGGTTCATCCGGCGCCGGGCCATCCCGGTCATACTCTGGTCAATGCTCTTCTCTCTCATGTTCTCCACTTGGCAGGGATGGGTGATTCCCTCCGCCCGGGCATTGTGCACCGGCTGGATAGAGATACCTCCGGGCTGATGCTGGTGGCCAAAAACCGGACGGCGCAGATGGACCTGATAGAGCAGTTCCGGACGCGTTCCGTGGTCAAGGCATACCTGGTGCTGGTCAAAGGGCATCTGGCACCGGAAAAAGGCATTATCGACGCGGCCATCGGGCGCGATTCACGGAACCGCAAGCGCATGGCGGTGGTGAAGGAAGGCAGGCCGGCGCGCACGCAGTACCGGGTTGTCAAATACATGAATGGCTATACGCTGCTGGAAATTATGCCGGAGACGGGGCGCACCCATCAGATACGGGTGCACTTGGCGGCCATCGGCTATCCGGTGGTCGGCGATGCGGTCTACGGCGTGAAATCGCCGCATCTCTCAAGACAATTTTTGCACGCCAGCCGCCTCGGCTTCAGGCTGCCATCAAGCGGTGAGTATGTGGAATTCAGGTCCGAGCTGCCAGATGATTTGGAGAAGGCGTTAAAAGAGATAAGCTAGAACCTGTGTAAGTATGGTGGTAGAATAGTTTCAAAGTCTGAATCACTAAAGAGGTTGTGTATTTGGAAGCAAGGTTATTTTTATATGCTTTTGGCATCTGGATTGTTTTTGTTCTTGTGGCTATCCTTAATGGATATTGCCGAAACAAGTTTCTGGTACCTAGGGTAGGGGCGCAGGTCGGGCATGTTATCAGCACCATAACCCTGGTCTGTTTCATTCTATTGATTACATTTTTGTTTTTAAATAACATACAAATCCCGTATACCAGGATGGATTTGTTCGCAATTGGGGCATTCTGGCTGGCCTTAACCATCTTATTTGAGCTTGTTTTCGGCCATTATGTTGTGGGCCATCCTTGGAGCACTTTGCTTGCCGATTATAATATACTTAAAGGGAGAATCTGGAGTCTTGTCCTGTTAACTACATTTATCGCTCCATTGCTTTTTGGCTCCATTTTGCCGAAATAAGTCTTGGGGACGATACTGTGGCAGAAAAGATCTAAAGTGAAACAATCAGTCCGGGTCCGCTTTGCCCCCAGCCCCACCGGCTACCCCCACGTGGGGAATATCCGGACGGCACTGTTTAACTGGCTCTACGCCCGCCACAGCGGCGGAACGTTCATCGTCCGCATTGAGGACACGGATGTCGCCCGCAAAGTTGAGGGGGCGCTGGAGGCCATTCTGGAAGGATTGCGCTGGCTCGGCCTGGAGTGGGACGAGGGGCCGGAGGTGGGGGGCAAATACGGCCCTTATTTTCAGTCGCAGCGACTCAGCCTCTACCGCGAGGCGGCAAATAGACTGGTGGAGCAAGGCGATGCTTATTTCTGCTACTGCTCTCCGCAGCGCCTGGCGGAGCTGCGCGCCGAACAACAGAAAAGTAAACAATCCATCGGCTATGACCGGCACTGCCGGAACTTGAGCGAGGCGGAGCATCGGCAGAAAGAGAAAGAGGGCATCACGCCAGTGGTGCGGTTCAAGATGCCCCTGGAAGGACAGACCGTTTTTCAAGACATCATCTGGGGGGAGGTGGCTGTGGAGAACAGCACCCTCGATGACTACGTCCTGCTCAAATCGGATGGCTATCCCACCTATCACCTGGCCAACGTGGTCGATGACCATCTGATGGAGATAAGCCACGTGCTGAGGGCGGAGGAATGGCTGTCTAGCGTGCCGCGCCACAAGCTCCTCTACCAGGCGCTGGGCTATGAAATGCCGCAGCTGGCCCACCTGCCAATGATACTTGGCCCGGACCGCTCCAAGCTGAGCAAACGTCACGGCGCCGTGTCCATCACCGAATATCAGGAGCGGGGCTATCTCCCCGAGGCGATGGTCAATTTCCTGGCTCTGCTCGGCTGGTCGCTGGACGATAAGACGGATATCATCGCCCGCGATGAACTGGTGAAGCATTTTTCGCTGGAGCGCATCAGCAGAACGGCGGCCATATTCAACCACGAAAAGCTCGACTGGATGAACGGGGTCTTTCTGCGGGAGCTGAGCTATGAAGAGCTCTTGCGCAAAATTATGCCGTTTCTGGAAAGCGGGTTGCCGCAGGAGGTGAAGCGGCCTGTCTCTGAAGAATACGTGAGCCGCATTGTGCCGCTTATCCGGGAGCGGATAAACACGCTGGCGCAAGCAGCTACGTACGCTAAATTCTTCTTCCTTGATGAACTAGAGTATGGCACAGACGAGCTAATAGGTAAAAAAATGACCCCCGAAACCACACTAAAGGCGCTGAAGGCTGCTCGGGAAAAGATATCCTCGCTGGATAATTTTGACCATGATGCGCTGGAGGGCGTACTCCGGCCCCTGGCGGAGGGGCTGGGGCTCAAGGCGGGGCAGCTTTTCGGCCTGCTCCGGGTAGCCACCACCGGCCGCACGGCAGCTCCTCCCCTCTTTGAGACGATGGTCGTGCTGGGCAAAGAGAGGTGTCTGAAGAGAATTAAGGCTGCGGTGGAGAAGCTGGAAAAAGCTCGAGTCTGACGGAGTAGAATATAGAGAGAAATCAATGAGAGAGGTTCTGCGAATATGACCGCAACTGGTTCTGAACTGTACCGCAGCTTCATCCACGATATAATCGATGAAGACCTCCGCACCAATAAGTACAGCGGGCGGGTCCATACCCGGTTTCCTCCGGAGCCGAACGGCTATCTGCATATCGGGCATGCCAAGTCCATCTGCCTTAACTTCGGCATCGCCGCCGAGTACAACGGCCGGTGCAACCTGCGGTTCGATGATACCAACCCTGTCAAGGAAGAGCAGGAATACATCGACTCAATCATCGAAGATGTCCGCTGGCTGGGGTTCGACTGGGAAGACCGGCTGTACTACGCCTCGGACTACTTCGAGCAGATGTACCAATATGCGGTGCAGTTGATTAAAGCCGGCAAAGCTTACGTTGATGAACTGAGTGCGGAGGAGATCAGGGATTACCGTGGTACTTTGACTGAACCGGGCAGGCATAGCCCGTACCGGGACCGCCCCATCGAAGAAAACCTTGACCTGTTCCAGCGCATGCGGGCCGGTGAATTCCCGGACGGCTCACGTGTGCTCCGGGCGAAAATCGACATGACTTCCCGGAACCTGAATATGCGCGACCCGGTCATGTACCGTATTCTGCACGCCGAGCACCCCCGCACCGGCGATAAGTGGTGCATCTATCCGATGTACGACTGGGCGCATGGCCTTGAGGACTCCATCGAGGGGATTACCCATTCCATCTGCACACTGGAATTTGAAGACCATCGACCGCTGTACGACTGGTTTCTGGACGAGCTGGGCATCTATCACCCCCGGCAGATTGAGTTTGCCCGGCTCAACCTCAACTACACCATGATGAGCAAGCGCAGACTCCTGGAGCTGGTGCGGGAGGGGTTTGTCAGCGGCTGGGACGACCCTCGTATGCCGACGATATCAGGTCTGCGCCGGCGCGGCTACACACCGGAGTCCATCCGCAACTTTGCTCAGTACATCGGGGTGGCGAAGACCGACAGCACCATTGATATCGCCTTGCTTGAGCACAGCCTCCGTGAGGACTTGAACAGGCGAGCCCAGCGTGTTATGGGGGTGCTGCGCCCGCTGCGGGTGGTCATTGAGAACTATCCGGAGAGGCAGGTGGAGGAACTGGATGTGGTGAATAACCCCGAGGACCCCGGCGCAGGGACACGGAAGGTGCCCTTTTCGCGCGTGCTGTATATTGAGCGAGAGGATTTTCGCGAGGAGCCGCCGCCGAAGTTCTTCCGTCTGGCGCCAGGCCGCGAGGTGCGGCTGAGGTGCGCGTACTTTATCACCTGTGTGGATGTGGTCAGGGATGAACAAAGTGGAGAGGTGATCGAGCTCCGCTGCACTTATGACCCCGCCACGCGGGGCGGTGATTCACCTGACGGGCGGAAGGTCAAGGCAACGCTGCATTGGGTTTCGGTTGAGCACGCGCTTGAAGCTGAAGTGCGCCTTTACGACCGACTGTTCCGCAAAGAAGACCCGACTGATGTGGAAGAAGGGGCTGATTTCAAGGATTATCTGAACCCCAATTCCGCAGAGATATTGACCTCGTGCCGTGTTGAGCCCGGCCTCGCCGGGGCAAAGCCCGGGAACCGGTATCAGTTCGAGAGGCAGGGCTATTTCTGCGTCGACCCCGATTCATCGGCCGGGAAACTTGTGTTCAATCGGACGGTGCCGCTGAGGGATACCTGGGCCAAGATAGAGAAGCGGGGGGCTCAAGCCGGATAAGGGGAGACAGTATATGGATAAATCGGAATACTCTCAGGTTCCGGTGGAAAAGCTGGTGGAGCTGTGCTCGCGGAGTGCCTACACGCTTGACGGCCTCTGGTTCACGCTGGTGGAGGAGAAATATGGCATAGACGCGGCCCTGGAGATAGATGTCGAGGTCTGGCGGAGGCTATGCCTGGTACAGGCAAGAAGGGTGCTCAAATACCTGCCGATTAAAGAAAGCCGCCCGATGCATCGCCTTATCAGGGTGATTACGCTGGACCCGCTCCTGAACGTTTTCCAGCCAGAGGTAACCGAGCTCACCGATGAGCGAGCGGTGCTGCGTTTCACCGACTGCCCGCCGCAGAAGGCGAGGCTCAGGGATGGTAGGGGGGAATTTCCCTGCAAGGCGGTGGGTCTGGCATATCTCAACTCATACATCGAGGCGATTGACCCCAGGATCAAACTGACCTGTGTATCCTGCCCTCCGGATACACACCCGCCGGAATACTGGTGTCAGTGGCGGTTCGACCTCCGGGATTAAGCTTGCTGTTGCCCTGGTGCTGGGAGCGCTGTGGTTCTTCAAAGTCAGGATTCCTTTGTGGACAGCGGTTGTGCTGGCCCTGTTGCTCGGTGGTATAGCCTTCGTCATTCATAAGCTGGTCATACCCAGTTTTCACGCCAGACAGGTTACCGGCCCGGAGAGCATGGTTGGCCATGTGGGCGAGGTCACGGAACCACTGAGGCCGAAGGGAACGGTGAAGGTCGAGGGTGAGTACTGGAAGGCAAGGTCAGTGGACGGGGATGTTGACGTGGGGGAAAGCGTGGAAATTCTGGACCTGGATAAGCTGACGCTTGAAGTAAAACATAAAGCGGGATAGCCACTTGGGGTTAATAGTGGAGCCGGAATATATTGCTCTGTATAAATCGGGTGAACTGGAGCGCCGCGCCCGGGCACTGGAGGCACGGCTGCGTTCCTGTGATATCTGCCCGCGGGAGTGCGGCGTTAACCGCCTGAAGAATGAGAAGGGTTTCTGCCATTCCGGCTCCCTGCCGACAGTGGCTGCGGTCTGTGCCCATCATGGGGAGGAGCCGGCCATATCCGGGGATAGAGGCTCGGGGACCATCTTTTTCGGCAATTGCAATCTGCGCTGCGCTTATTGTCAGAACCATCAGATAAGTCAGAACCACCGGGCGCAGTCAAAAAATCAGATTGACCATCAGGCCTTGGCCAGCCATATGCTTTATCTCCAGGATGAGCTGGGCTGTCACAATATCAACTTCGTCTCGCCATCGCACTTCGTCCCGCAGCTGGTGAAGGCGGTGCTGGCCGCAGTGCCCATGGGCCTGCATATCCCTCTGGTTTACAATACCAGCAGCTATGATTCGATTGAAACTTTGAAAGCGCTTGATGGTGTAGTCGGCGTTTATCTGGCCGACCTCAGGTACGCCTCAAACCGCTGGGGGAGGAGGTTCTCCCGTGTCCCGGAATATGTGGCGCGGGCCAGGGACGCGATTAAGGAGATGTACCGGCAGGTGGGGAATCTGGTGGTGGATGAAAACGGTATTGCCCGGAGAGGGTTGATTGTGCGACACCTGATACTGCCCAATGGGCTGGCGGGAAGCCGGGAATCGCTGGCTTGGCTGGCGGCTCAGGTCTCTCCGGCAGTCACGGTCAGTATTATGGCGCAGTATTATCCTGCCCACCGTGCCCCGCAGATACCCTTGCTTGCTCGTAAAATCACTTCGCCGGAATATGAAGAGGTCCTCGATATTTTGGATGAGCTGGGTATGGAAAATGGCTGGGTACAGGAGATGGACGCTTCAGATACCTACCAGCCTGATTTCGCCCGTGAGGGGCCCCCTTTTGAGCCAGCGTTACACCGCCGAAAGTAAGGCTAGCTGGATTTCCCTTTCCGTTTCATCCAGGGAAAGTGTATCTTCCTGCCGTTGCGCTTGTCTTTCTTGTTTACGTTTTCAATGAATGTCTTGACATCAGTAAGGGATTTTTCACTCATAACATAATCCTTCCCTAGGCTTAAAGCCAGAAACATTATACTATATCGGCACTCTCAGTACAAAACTGGCTCTTGACAAAGCGGGCTTGGCTACCTGAAGTATCCGCTGGAATTGATTTTAAGGCTGACAAGGTGATACACTTTAATTTAATAATATGAGTTATACCGTCACTCCGGAGAGTTTTGCCCGCCTCACTTCATACTGGGCTGACTCCAACTCTGGGTTGAAGTGGGGTTCAATTTTTGTTTTACCGCCTTGGCTGGAAGTCTGGTGGCGTACTTTTCAGCTAAAGACAGAATTATATCTAGCGTCAGTGCGTGATGGGTCTGGTGTTATCGGCATCGCTCCGCTCCATCTCAAAGGGAGGGAAGCGCGCTTTGTGGGCAGCCCCGATGTCTGCGATTATCAGGACTGCGTCATCGTGCCCGGAAGGGGGTCTGAATTCTACAACGCGTTGCTTGATGACTTGGGCCGCCGAGGTGTCAGCCAGCTTGACCTGAATCCGGTGCGGCCGGACTCAACTGTGATTACCAGTCTGCTGGATGTGGTCGAAAAACGCGGTGGCGACGTAGTTTGCCAGGAAGGTGACGTAACTGTGGAGATGGATTTGCCTGGTGAATGGGAGGAATACCTTGCCGGACTGGACAGGAAACAGCGGCATGAGGTAAGGCGCAAGCTGAGGAGATTATGGGAAGCGGGAGATGTGCAATATCGCTGCCATGAGGTCAGCCCGAAAGATGTCAATGGTCTGACCGATACCTTCCTGAAACTCTTTTCTCTGAGCCGTGCAGAAAAAGCGGACTTCATGACCTCGCAGATGGAGGCGTTTTTTCAGTCGCTGGCGGAGGCTATGACTGAGGTCAGGCTGCTGCGTTACGGTATCCTTGAGGTGGCTTCGCAGCCCGCGGCCATGATCATGGGCTTTGACTTCGAAGGGGCAATGTACCTGTATAACAGTGCTTATAACCCGCAGTACGATTCCTTGAGTGTTGGTCTGCTTTCCAAGATTCTCTGTATCAAGGAGAGCATTGCTCTAGGCCGGAGGAAGTGGGATTTTCTCAAGGGTGCTGAGAAATATAAATACCAGCTGGGAGGCAGTGAAATCAGGCTGTACGATTGTCGCATAACGTTGAAGTAAGGGTAAGGGAGACATATTTTGCCAAAGGAAAAACTGCTTAAAATTGCCATGCTCAGTGCGCATAGCTGCCCGGTGGGCAGGCTGGGTACCAGAGATACCGGCGGCATGAGCGTCTATGTCCTGGAGCTGGCCCGTGAACTGGGCAAAATGGGACATCAGGTTGATATATATACCAGAGTCCATGACCCTGCCGACAAAGTGATATATGAATTGGGCCAGAATGCTCGCCTCATTCACCTCAGAGCAGGCGAAGACGAGGAGATACATAAACTGGCGGTATATCCCCACCTCCCCGATCTCGCCCGACGTCTTGAGGATTTCCGCAGAGAGAATCGCCTGCATTATGACCTGGTCCACAGCCATTACTGGTTGTCAGCCTGGGTGGGGAGGCATCTGCAGAAATGGTGGCGGGTGCCTCATATGGTCATGTTCCATACCCTGGGCGCGGTGAAAAATGCGGTTGGCGTCGGGGGAAGAGAGCCCGAACTGCGCATCAAAACGGAACGTTCTGTGGTCAGCAGCTGCCAGCGCATTATTGCCGCCACCGAGAAGGAAAAAGAGGACCTGAAACGATATTACGACGCATCGGCGGATAAGGTCAGGATCATTCCCTGCGGCGTAAATCTGGATATGTTCCAGCCGATAGGGAAAAGGTCGGCTAGGGAGCAACTTGGTTTGAATGGCGACAAGACCGTTATATTTGTCGGGCGTATTGAACCTCTCAAGGGCATCGACCGGTTAATGTTAGCCATGACTTACCTGAAAGATGGTCACCGGCCGCGACTTCTAATCGTTGGTGGTGGGGAGAACAGTCGAAATGAAGTTGAGCGCCTGAAAAAGCTGGCGGTGGGGCTTCAGATACAGGATAGAATTGAGTTTATGGGGTTAATAAAGCAGCCTGATTTACCGCTTTTTTACAGCGCGGCTGACGTCTGCGTTGTGCCGTCATATTACGAAAGTTTCGGCCTGGTGGCGCTGGAATCGCTGGCCTGCGGCACCCCGGTGGTGGCAACGAAGGTGGGTGGTGCGGAAAACATTATCCGGCACGGCCAAACCGGGTATCTGGTTGCAGACAATGAGCCCAGCGGGCTGGCGGAGAAGATAACGTTGGCGCTGGCACAGTCGGATAATAACAAGCGTCTGGCCTCGGTAATGCGGACTTCGTTGGTGCCGTTCCGATGGACGAATATCGCTGAGATGGTAGCCCGTGAATGTCGCGACCTGCTGGTGAACGGCACGGCTGATTAATCGATTCGCTTTTCATAGTAAAGGCTGCGTGTCCTCACCTGAAAGCCCGAAGACCTGTAGAGCGAATGGGCTGCCAGGTTCTCGCTGTCCACGGTCAAATCCACGGCTCCGATCCCCTTATCTTTGAGGTGGGACAGCCCCTCCAGTAATGCCAGCCTGCCGATGCCTCGACCACGGTAATCAAGGTCAACGCCGAGCATAAGGATGCGCCCTTTTCCCGCCGCCCTTTCACAGTTTGTTTTCGTCCAGCAGTATCCAGCCGGTCGCTCCCCGTCATATATGAGGACAACATCTTCCGGTGAGGCGTCGCTCAGGCTTAGAGAATAAGCAATCTCTTCCGGCGTGTTCGGGTTAAAGCCCCAGGTATCGGCAAAGCAGCGGTTCTGTAGCTGAGCCAGCTTTTCTTCCTCTCCGCGCTGCAGGTGGCGCATGGTGAAATCGTTGCTTCGTACATCCGGCAGCTCTATATCACTCAAAGACAGGCTCATTTCGAGGAAATGCCTGATTACATTGAAGCCCAGTTTGGAGAGCACCTTTCTGGCGACGGCATTTTCCTCCAGCACGCTGGCGTGCATTACATCAACCTTTAGCCCCCGAATATGTGGCATGGCCCGGTCAAGAAGTTGCTTCGCCAGACCTTTGCGGCGATGCTCGGGATGTACCAGAAAGTCAAGCAGCACCCGACGGGTAATCAGCTCCGACTTAATATTCAAGAAGCCGGCGATTTTTCCGGATGCTTCCGCGATGAACAAGTCCTTTTGCGGGTCATAGAGGGGGCGGTGTAGATACTCTTGGAGCACTTGCCGTGAAGTGCAGCGCCCTGATTGGTCTACCTTTTCCGCTTCAAGTTGTAATTTTACGTAGCCATCGAAATCTGATGATCGGTAATTTCTGATTTCATAGGTTTGCTGGCTCATTCTGGCGCGTCCTTATCTCAAGATTGTATCAAGTACGCTGATGTTATACAATGCTAGTTAGGACCTCAGAAACAAGGAGATTCCCCAAATGACAGTTAAAAAAGCCGATGTTCTGGTTATCACGCCACACCCGGATGATGCCGAGTTCGGCGTGGCCGGAACGGTAGCCAAGTGGGTAGCTGAAGGTAAGGAAGTGGTCTATGTGGTGTGTACCAACGGTGATAAAGGTACTGGAGATTACAGTGTAAAACCAGAGGAACTAGCCGCAATCCGGGAACAGGAACAACGCTGTGCGGCTGAAGTGCTGGGAGTAAGGGAAGTCATTTTTCTGCACCACGAAGACCAGAGCCTGGAAGATACCCCCGAGTTCCGCAAAGAAATTGTCCGTATGATAAGGATGTTCCGGCCGGACATTGTCGTCTCGGCGGACCCGTATCGACGTTACATCTGGCATCGCGACCACCGGGTTACCGGCCAGGTTGTTTTGGACGCCGTTTTTCCCTATGCCAGAGACCACCTTGCTTACCCGGACCTGCTGGAAGAAGGGCTCAAACCACACAAGGTTAAAGAAGTCTGGCTGTGGACCATCGCCGATAACATCAATCACCGCTCGGATATCACAGACACGCTTCATATCAAGGTGAAGGCCTTGCGCTGCCACGAAAGCCAGGTGGGCAATAACCGTTTCCCGGATATCGAGGGGAGGCTCAGGGAGTGGGCAAAGGACAGGGCCAAGGGTACAGAGTATGAGTTCGCTGAGGCTTTCCACCGCGAGGAAATCCTCTGGTAACTGAATCTGTTATCAGGACGTAAGCCAGAGCACATCGCCGCAGAGGTCAGACCGGTGAGGGCGGGAGGAGAAAGCGGCGAATTCATCTTTTGCCTGCTTTATAGTAGTCGGCTCGCCGTGTCCGGGGTAAACCTGAGTATCATCGTCCATTGTGAATAATTTCCCGGTTATCGATTTTACCACCTGGGCAAAGTCGGCCGGCGTATTTGTCCTGCCTGGGCCTCCGGGGAAAAGGGTGTCTCCCGAGAGCAGATAATTATTCGTTTTGAAGCACAGGCTGCCGGGCGTATGACCGGGCGTGTGCAGCACGTAAACCTGTATCTTCCCCAGAGTGATGGTATCACTCTGATTGAGCATTATCTCGGGGGGTGGGGATAACGCATTGGAATCGGCGGCGTGGGCCGCCAGCGGGACTTTGAGCTCCGAACACAGTTCTCCAAGTGCCCCAATGTGGTCCATATGGGAATGAGTGAGCAGAATATACAGGGGAGTGGTGCCCTTTAACCTGGCAATGATTTTCTCTGCTTCGTCAGGCGCGTCTACCACTGCGCTTTCTCCAGTCTCCTTGCCGACAAGAAGGTAAGCATTGGTGCCAAAAGCGCCCAGTTGCAGCCGTTCTATCCGCAAGTGGTCATCACTGACAACGGTGGTCATAGTCATCACCTCACCTTCCAAGCACTATTATACCATTTGGCCTGGGATGCCATCAGGACCCGAAGCCAGAGAGCATCAGTTGCTACGTTGACGGCTTGCGCTTTGCCGATTAAAATAGCAGCGAGCGAATAAGTAAGGGGTGTTTTATGAAGCGAATCTGGGCACCGTGGCGCATGCAGCTTATCAGAATGAAAAAGCCGAAGGGCTGTTTTCTCTGTGAAGGCCCGGGTCGGGATGATGATGCAGGGGATTATATCCTTTACCGGGGCCTTACCAATTTCGTGGTACTAAACAGCTACCCCTATAATCCGGGACACATGATGGTGGCGCCCTACCGCCATGTAGCCGACCTTGAAGACCTCAGCGAGGAAGAGCTGAAAGAGCATTTCGAAACCGTCCGCAAGTGTGTTACGGTGCTGCGCCAGGAGTATAATCCCGGGGGTTTAAATATCGGCATCAATCTGCGAGAAGCCGGAGGCGCCGGTATTGGCGGCCACATTCATACTCACATTGTGCCGCGCTGGGGAGGCGATACCAATTTCATGCCCGTGCTGGCCGATGTCAAGGTGCTGCCGGAGGCGCTGACGGAGACCTATGAGAGGCTGAAGGGTAAGTTCTGAGGCAGTACATTGACATAACTCTGTGCTGGTGCTAATCTGAAAGCAAAACGAAACCAGATAACCAGCCAGACATCGTTATCCTGAGAGGAGCCATGATGGCGCAGAGCAATGAGCGGATAAAGGCAGAGGTAGCCGGTATTTCCCTTGTCGATACGCACGAGCACATCATGCTGGAAGCGGAACGAAACGAATGCGCCGTGGACTTCAGCTATCTTTTTGCCCACTACAATTCCAGCGATTTGATTTCGGCGGGGTTGTCGCCACGGATGATGGAGGCCATACGTTTCCCGATGTATCCAGTGAGGGTTAAGGCGTACAAACGGCGCAAAGTAAAGCGTGTTATCCCGGAACCGGAAAGAGAAAGCATGTCTCTGGACGAACGCTGGCAGGCGATGGAGCCTTTCTGGGAAAGGATAAGAAATACCGCCTACGCTAGGCAGACGCTGATAACCATCCGGGACATATTCGGCATCGATGACCTGAACCGTGATACTTATCGTCAGCTCTCTGAAGCCATCGCCAAATCCAGAGAGCCAGATTGGTACCGCCACGTCCTGAAAGAGAAAGCGAACATCGCCGTATCCATCGTTGACTGGCAGAGCACTGACCTGCAACCTGACCTTTTCGTTTCTTCCATGCGCCTGGACCATTTCATCAGCGTGCAGTCCCGGGCCGACCTCGGTGCCTTGGAAGGGGAGTCGGGAATGGCCATCCATTCGCTGGATGACTTGGTGAAGGCGATGCACACCGTTCTGGAGGGATACAAGGCAAAGGGTGCGGTGGCGGTCAAGACTGGCCTCGCCTATAACCGCATCCTCAGGTACGACAAAGTATCACGGCATGAGGCGGAAACCGCCTTCAACCGCATTGCTAGCCATCTTGGTGAAGGGCTTGCCTGGCTGGAAGCCAAGCCGCTCCAGGACTATATGATGCACCAGGTGGTACGCGCCGCCATCGAGGCCGGGCTGCCAGTGCAGGTACATACTGGCCTGCAGGAAGGCAATGAGAACATCATCACCAATGCCAACCCCACCCATCTGGTCAACCTTTTCATTGAGTATAAAGAGGCCAAGTTCGACCTCTTTCACGGAGGGTATCCCTACGTCCACGAGTGGGCAACGCTGGCCAAGTATTTTCCCAATGTAACGGCGGACATCACTTGGCTGCCCATTATCTCGCCGGAAATGGCCCGGCGGCTGCTGCACGAACTTATCGAGACGGTTCCCGGCAACAAAATCATGGCCTTTGGCGGCGACTCAATGACGGTGGAGATGGTATACGGGCACGCGGTTATGGCGCGTCAGGTGGTGGCCCGTGTGCTCTCCGAGAAGGTTGACGAGGGCTACCTGAGTGAGGATGAAGCCATTATGCTGGCACGGAGAATGCTCAGGGATAACCCGGCGTCGCTATATAATTTAAAGGTTGAGAGATGAATCTGCGCAGAAAAACCCGTATCATTGTCGGCACGATGTTCCTGGGTCTCATCGTGATCCTGTATTTTCTTTCCGAAAACTTCCTGCGCACCGGCGATGGCGCAGGTTCGATCAGTGTCTACGAGCAGGATGTGGCCATTGCCTACCTGATGCTGATGATTGTTGGCGTGGGACTGGTGTTCGGCATAGTTACCATCCTGCTGCTGGAGAAGCAGGTGCTGTCCCGGCTAACCTACCTGAGCAACGGTATCCAGAGCATTGGTATCAGCGGCGATATCACAACAAGGGTCTCTATGCCGGGGACGGATGAACTCTCCGTTCTGGCGGGCACCATCAACGGTTTGCTGGCGGCGATGGAACAGTCGGAGGCTGAGCTGCGGGAAAGCGAACTGCACTATCGCCTGCTTGCCGAAAACGCCACCGATGTCATTTATATGATGGACGTAAATCTGAATTTTACCTATGTTAGCCCATCGGTGAGGCGTCTTACCGGACACAGCGTTGAAGAAGCACGGTCACAGTCCCTTGACAAGATTCTTACCCGGGCCTCCTTGGAACACGCGATGGACGCTTTTGCCGAAGAAGCGACCAGGGAAAGCGAGGAGGAAAAAGACCTCTCGCGGTCAAGGACGCTCGAGCTAGAGGTAAAGCGTAAGGACGGTTCTACGGTCTGGGTTGAAGCGATAATGTCTGCACTCCGGGACCCTGAGGGGCGTGTCATTAGCATCCTGGGCGTAGCCCGTGATATTACCAAGCGCCGGAGTGCTGAGGACAAGCTGCAGGAGCTTTACCACAAGGAGCGGGCGCTGAGACAGACGCTGGAAGCGGAGATAAAGAAGCGGATTGAATTTACCAGGGCGCTGGTTCACGAATTGAAAACGCCGGTCACGCCGGTAATGGCATCGAGCGAACTTCTGCTGCAAAGACTGAAGGACGAGCCATTATATGGTCTGGCGCAAAACATCAATCAGGGAGCAAACAATCTTAATCGGCGAATTGATGAACTTCTTGACCTGGCCAGGGGCGAAATTGGTATGCTGAGGCTGAACCGAGAACCAATGGAACCAAAACAGCTTTTGGAGCAGATTGTTTATGAAGAGACGCCGGTTGCCATGCGTAGCGGGCAGACGCTCACTGCGCAGTTGCCGGAATCGCTGCCCGTGGTCGTAGCTGATGAAGAACGTTTCCGTCAGGTTGTATTCAACCTGCTGAACAACGCCACCAAGTTTACTCCCCCGGGAGGCAAGATAACCTTGAAAGCCAGAGTAGAGCGTGCTAATCTGGTGGTGGAGGTTCAGGATAACGGCGTCGGCATAAGCCCTGAGGACCAGAAGGTGCTGTTTGAGCCATACCGTTCTCTGGAGAGGGACAGGGAGCGATTGAGTGGACTGGGGCTTGGTTTGAGCCTGTCCAAGACGCTGGTGGAACTCCATGGAGGCCGTATATGGGTAAAGAGCGAGAAAGGAAAAGGCAGCACTTTTGGCTTTTCCCTGCCGCTGGCAACAACCGGCCATAAAGAAAAAGTTAGAACGGGGAATAAATCATGAGAATTCTTATCATTGAGGATGACCAGTCGATTGTGGAAGCAATATCGCTGGCGCTCCAGATAATCTGGCCAGATGCGGGGTTGCTGTCCACCCACCTCGGAGAGAAGGGAATTGAACTGCTCCAGTCGGAAAATCCGGATGTCATCATCCTGGACCTTGGCCTGCCTGATATCAGCGGCTTTGAGGTACTGAAGCGCATTCGCCTTTTCTCAGAAGTGCCAATCCTGATTCTGACGGTCAGGTCGGATGAGGCCGATATTGTCAAGGGGTTGGAGTGGGGTGCAGATGATTACGTTATCAAGCCCTTCCGGCAAATGGAGCTTTTATCCCGGATAAAGCTGGTGACGCGTCGGCGAGGCGCCTTTATCGAAGGTACGCCCCTGGTTTGCGGGCAGTTGCAGCTCGACCCTTCCAGTGGCCAGCTTTTTTACGGAGAGCGGGAGATAAATCTGACGCCGACCGAGGGCTCCATTATGCATCACCTGATGAAGAATGCCGGGCGGGTGGTTACTCATTCGGGACTGGCTGAGGCAGTATACGGTGTGGATTATCCGGATGCCGCCGATAGCCTTAGAGTACACATCAGACGTCTGCGGACCAAGCTTGAATCCGACCCGGGCGACCCCAAAATGATCCTTACCCGGGCAGGCGTGGGCTATTTGCTGGCCAAGCCGGAATAATCATGCGTTAACCTCCGCATATTTATCCCGAATTCCAATCTAAAGGCCAGCAAATTCGTCCAGAAACAATCTATATTCAGTGCCCTTTACTACTTTTTCTGGCTGATTTATTATGATATATACGTGGTTCATGAAACGGGAAATATTGGCCTGAGATGAAGATGGCAGCAAATTCAGCATATCCATCACAGTATGAGAACGAGGTCCTGTTGAAAGACGGCTCAAGGATACTGTTGAGGCCGATACGTCAGGATGATACCGAACGCTGGCTCGCTTTTTTCCAGCGACAAAGCCAGCAGACCAAATACTTTCGATTTCAACGCGACCCGGGTAAGATGGGACCCGAGGATGCGCAGCGATTCTGCACGGTCGACTACAAAAATACCTTTGCCTTGGTCGGCGAGGTGCAGAGGGAGCAGCGTCGGGAAATCATAGCCATCGGGCGTTATTACCGGCTGCCGAACAAACGCTCGGCAAGGGTCGCCTTCGCCATCGAGGATGCCTATCACGGCAAGGGCATCGGCACTAGGCTTATCGAGTGGCTGGCTAACGCCGCCCGTGACAACGGCATCGCCTTTTTCGAGGGCGACGTTCTCGCCGAAAATGAGCGCATGATGTCCGTTCTCAAGGATTATGGCTTTCATATTGATAGCGAATTGAGAGGCGGTGTCTACCACGTAACTATTCCCATTGCCAGGAGCCGGCGGGTGGAGCAAAAGGAAGCGGAAAGGGAACGCCTTTCCACGGTTGCTTCCATCCGCCACGTTCTGACGCCGCGCTCAATCGCGGTTATCGGCGCTTCCCGGCAGCCGGGAAGCCTTGGACAGCTCGTTTTCCAGAATATCATGGATGCCGGATTCACCGGCGTCGTCTACCCGGTAAACCCGAAGGCGGATGCCATAATGGCGGTGAAGGCCTATCCTTCGGTGCTCGATGTTCCGGGCGAAGTCGACCTGGCCATAATCATTGTGCCGACGCAGTTTGTCGCCAGGGTGGCGGACGAGTGCGGGAGGAAGGGTGCCCGTGCCATCATCGTCATCACCGATGGATTTAAGGAAAGGGGGCTGGAAGGGGCTGCCCGGGAGGAGGAGTTGCGTGATGTGGCGCTTGGCCACGGCATGCGACTGGTGGGCCCCAACTGTATGGGTATCCTGAATACCGACCCCGAAGTGAGACTGAATGCCTCCTTTTCCCGCATCTATCCGCCGCGCGGCAATATCGCTTTTCTGTCCCAGAGCGGCGCCATGGGCTTGGTCATTCTGGAATATGCCATGGACCTCAATATGGGCATCTCCGGATTTGTCAGCGTGGGCAACCGTGCTGATATCTCTTCCAACGACCTGCTGCAGTACTGGGAGGACGACCCGTCTACCAGGGTCATCCTGCTATACCTTGAATCATTTGGTAACCCGCGAAAGTTCAGCCGTATCGCCAAGCGGGTCTCGAGCAAAAAGCCGATTGTCATCGTCAAGGGCGGGGCCACGCCGGTTGGCTCCCACGCCGCATCATCCCATACCGGTGCTATGGCGACGCCGGCCGTGGTCTCAGATGCGCTGTTCCGTCAGGCCGGGATAATCCGGGTGGACAGCATTGAGGAACTGTTCGACGTGGCTACATTGCTGTCCAACCAGCCGCTTCCTGAAGGTAAAAGGCTGTTCATCGTGACCAACGGGGGTGGGCCGGGGATTCTGGCCGCCGACGCCTCGGCTCAGCAGGGGCTGGCGCTGCCCGAAATTGCTCCGGAGACGGCGAGGGAGCTGGAACAGCTTATGCAACGGGATATCAGTATCGGTAACCCGCTGGACCTCACCGGCAGCGTTACTCCGCAGGAATTCGAAGGTTCTTTGAAGGTGCTGGCCGGGGACGATAACGTTGATGCCGTCCTGGCCATATTTGTCCCGGCGGCGGTCGTGGATTCAACACTGGTGGAAGAGGCTATTCGGCGTGTCAGCCCGCTGTACCAGCGGCACAAAAAGCCTTTGCTGGCCTGCTTCATGGGGCAGCGTGGGTTTAAGGCCAGTTTGGGGAAGACGGGCAGTTTCGTGCCCTGCTATCCATTTCCGGAAGACGCTATTTCCGCTCTGGCCAAAGCGGTTGAATACCGTGAGCTGAGGGAAAAGCCGAGGGGCGCCGTACCCCGTATAAAGGGTATCAAAAGGGAGAGGGCACACCGTGTCATCGAGGCGGCGATGAGCCAGAACCAGGAGAGACCTTTCTGGCTTCCGGCAGATAAGATAGCGGACCTGCTCGATTGTTACGGGATTCGTGCTGCGGAGACAGCGGTCGCTGGAAGCGCCGATGAGGCGGCTGCCCTTGCGGCACGGGCAGGCTTTCCGGTGGTGGTGAAGCTAAATTCGTCCACCATCACGCACAAGACCGATGTTGGCGGTGTGGTGCTGGACCTCAATTCCGAAGATGAGGTGAAAAGCGCATTCAAGGCAATTGAGGATAAACTGACGGCCATCGGGCGTGAATCTGAAATGCAGGGCGTTACCATCCAACGGATGATTCAGGATGGCGTGGAAATCATTGCCGGCGTGACGCAGGACCCGACGTTCGGGCCGCTTATCATGTTCGGTATGGGCGGTGTACAGGCCGAGCTATTAAAGGATATCGTGCTCCGCCTGCATCCGCTTACCGAACTGGATGCCAAAGAAATGGTCAGCTCAATCAAAATGGCCAGCCTGTTTGAAGGCTTCAGGGGGACGCCGCCCAGCGACGTCCAGTCGGTGCACGATTTACTGCTCAGACTTTCTGCTATGGTTGAGGATATCCCCCAGATTGCGGAGCTGGACTTCAATCCGGTGAAAGTAATGGCGAAAGGGGAGGGGTACTGGGTGGTGGATGCCAGAATCAGTTTAAAGTAGATGGAGCAACCGCCTTTGATGTTTTCAGTTAATTAGAATATGAGCAGATAAGAGGGGTACAAAAAATGGTTAAATGGCTACTGCTGCCAATAATACCCATATTGATAATTGGGCTACTGGCTGGCTGTGGTGAGAAAGAAGAAGAGGCCGAGCAGAAATACGGCTTCCTGCCGGTGGAAAAGATAGAAGTTAAAGTAAACGAAGAGTTTTCCATCGCGCGGCAGTTTGACCTGAATTCTGGCTATATCTGGCGCGAACAATACGATGAGTCAATGCTTGAGTTGCTGCAGAACATAATTGATTCCGAGACCAAGGAAGATGGGACTATCATTCTGTACCAGGTCTTCAAGTTTAAAGCCCGGCAAAAGGGCAACACGCAGATATTTCTGGCTCACGTCAGGTCGTCTATGGGAGGCGATGAGGTCCGCACGCAGGAAGTATTTGATGTTTACATAAAGTAATCAATCTTACTGCGCAGGATAATACTGCTCAAGCTTCTTCTGAACCAGTTTCACTACATCCCCCGGGTATTCCGCCACGGCAACGCCTGCTTTCTGCAAAGCATTGATTTTGCTCCGCGCTGTTCCCATATCACCCTGCACAATGGCGCCGGCATGGCCCATGCGTTTTCCTTCCGGCACGGTGTGGCCGGCGATATAGGCTACTACCGGTTTGGTCATCCGGTCGGCAATGGACTGAGCAGCATGTTCTTCCTGCGTTCCGCCCACCTCGCCGATTATAACCACCAGGTCTGTTTCTGGGTCGGCATCAAAGAGGGCCAACAGATCGGACAAGCTGGTGAATGCCACCGGGTCAGCGCCCATACCAAGGGCAGTGCTCTGCCCAAGGCCAGCAGCCGCCAGGTTAAGGCAAATCTCGTAGGCGAGGGTACCGCTTCTGGAAATGACGCCGATTCGGCCAGGTTGGAACATGTTTCCCGGCATAATGCCCATCTTGGCCTCTCCCGGGGTGAGGATCCCGGCGCTGGTTGGTCCCAGAAGCCGCACGCCACGCTCTGTGGCATAGTCCTTCACTTCCATAGCGTCGTGTACTGGAACGTGCTCGGTAACCACCACAATAAACCTGACACCGGCGTCTATCGTCTCGCAGGCAGCGTCTTTAACCGCTGCCGGCGGCACAAAAAAGACGGAAGCCTCCGCCCCACTCTCGGAAACGGCCTGAGCAACGCTGTCATAAACCGGTACGCCCTCCACCACCTCGCCGCCTTTCCTTGGAGTCACACCGGCCACGATGTTCGTTCCGTACTCCAGCATCCATTTCGTCTGGGCCCGCCCCACCCGACCGGTGATGCCCTGCACCAGCACCTTTGTTTCTCGATTTAAAAGGATGCTCATCTTGTTTCTTCCAGTAGTTGGAAAAGATACTCCACGCTTTTCTCCGTAGCCACATCGGTGACTACCTCAACTCCTCCCTCCCTCAGTATCTGCCAGATCTCCTCCTGGCGGTTTCCCAGCGCTCTGGCTACGATGGGGATATCCGTCGGATGCTCTCGAAGGAAGCGGACGATTCCCTTGGCGCCTTCGTGGATGGGGTTGATGCCGGCAAGAAGATTGAGGAACACGGCTTTGAGGCCTTTTTTCTGCAGAACCAGCTCCATAACGTTGTACAGAAGCTCCTCGGAGATGCCTCCTCCCGTTTCCAGGAAGTTGGCCGGGCGGTACTTGCGTCCGATGATATCCATAGTTGCCATGGCCAACCCCGCACCGCTGGAAACGATGCCAATCTCGCCGTCCAGTTCCACGTAGGTTACTCCAATCTGGCGGCCTTTCTTCTCCAGAGGGCTGGCAAGGGGATCTTCGGCCGATAGTTTCAGGCCCGGGTGGCGGAACAGGCCGGAGTCGTCTATCTCCATCTTGGCGTCGAGAGCCAGGTACTCGCCTTTCACGGTGCGTACCAGCGGATTGATTTCGGCAATCATGGCGTCATATTTGCGAAAAACATGGTAGAGTTTATGGAGAATCCCGGCTATCGCGGTTGATTCATCGCCATCAAGCCCGGCTTCTTGTGCCATTTCTTTTGCCTCAGGTAGACCCAGGCCAGTGGAAATGGAAACCTGTCTGGAAACAACCATTTGAGGGTGAGTTTTGGCCGTCTCTTCGATGGAAACGCCACCGGCAGTGCTCAAAATAACCACCGGCTTGCCAGTTAAGCCGTCTATGGTTACACCCAGGTAAAATTCCCGGGCCACTTCTGCTTTTTTCACCACCATAACCCTGTTTACGGGCAATCCTCTGATGGATGATTTCAAAATCCGCCGGGCAATCTCCTCTGTTTGCCGTGGAGACTCAGCAGCCTGAACTCCCCCGGCCAGACCCCGCCCCCCGGTCAGAACCTGAGCCTTGACCACGGCGGGGGTCCCGACTTTTTCGGCGGCGCGGCGCGCCTGCGGAGGATTGTCGGTAACTATGAAATCGGGGACAGGTATACCCTCCTGTCGAAACAGATCGCCGGCTTCAAACTCATACAGCTTCATGTCTGCTTGAAGTAAGTTTACCCCATCACAAAGCATGGAAGAAGAAGGGGGCACGCATTATCCTATATGCCTACGACATCTATCTCATATAGCAACTGTTTCTCCCTGACTCGATCAAAATTAGAAAGTCGCTGCGGTAAACCTGCCAGTTATTAGCTTACACAGCCAGGGGATATTTGCCATAATCCCTTATCGCCCGTATCATCTCGGCATAGTTTTCCGGGTTGACGGCGCCGTGAATCGAGTTGCCGGACATGCAGATGTAGCCTCCTCCCTTGCCCGCCTTGCGGATGCAGTCCTTGACCGCTTCGCGGACCTCCTCTTTACTTCCCCAGCTCAGCAATCTGCCACAGTCAACGTTGCCCATAATACATACTTTATCGCCGTACTTTTCCTTTGCTTCTCCAATGTCCATGCCGGCTACGGGGTCGATCGGGTGGACACCATCAGTGCCGGTCTCCACAATGAGGTCAAAGATGGCCCAGATATTGCCGTCGGTGTGCTTGAGACAGGGTACATCCCGGCTGTGGCAGTAATCAACTATCTTTTTGAGCCCAGGGGTAATGTATTTAGCCGTATGCTTTGGTGCCACCATGGGGCCATTGGTGAAAGCCCAGTCAGCGGTTTCAACGATTATGTCAGCCCCAACGTCAATCAGGTTTTTGACATACCGTCTATAGTAATCATCGGTGATTTCATTTAAACCCTCTACAAATTCCGGGTCTCTTATCATGTCCTTGAATAGTTCATCCTGCTCACGGAGGCTGCCAATGATGGTGGCGAAAGGTCTGACCACGGATATAATAGCCCTCTTTCCCTTAAATCTTTTTACCGTCTCTTCTAGATTTTTAAACCGTGATGGCAGGTCAGGGTCGGGAGGGACGTATTTGGCCAGGTCTTCCTTGGACTTGAGCGCCGGCTCCAAGACCATGGGAATGGCACGTGATACCCCTGAGTACTGCTTGATGGCGCCCCACTGGTCGCGGACGATATGCTTGGCCTCATCGAGCACTTCATAATGGTCTGTTCTTAACTCATGATAGCAAAGAGCATCTAAATCCATGTAATCAACAAAATCCTCGTAGGAAGCACCGGGTTTTAAGGCCTCAATAACCCTCTCATCAATATCGAGTTCAAAAGTAGGAACCATATCCGGTTCCTGGCGGTGGACTGCCTTCATCACACGCTCTAGATTGGTTAGCGCTTGCATCTTCATTACCCCCGTTATTTATTCAAAAGTTCCTTGGCTTTTATCACTGCTTCCACAGCGTCACGTGCGTAGGCGTCGGCTCCAATCTGGTCGGCAAAAGATTGATTCAGTGGAACACCGCCAACCATTACCTTGACCTTGTTTCTGAGTCCCGCTTCTTTGAGGACATTTATCGTTTCTGGCATCTTGGGCATGGTGAAGGTCAGCAGGGCAGACAGGCCGAGGATATCGTAGCTGCCCTTTTCAATTTCTTCGCAGAAACGTTGTGGAGGAATGTCTCTGCCGAGGTCGGTGACTTCCCAGCCGTTTCCCTCCAGCATCATGATGACGATATTCTTCCCGATGTCATGAAGGTCACCCTCAACCGTGCCAATGACGTATTTCCCAGCATAGGCAGCCCCTGTGCTGGAAAGCTCGGGTCTCAGTAGCACAATTGAGGCTTTCATGGCGTCGCCGGCCATAAGCAGTTCCGGCAGAAATATCTGGCCACTTTCAAAGTCCCTGCCCACGAGGTTCATCGCCGGCAATAAACCTTTGTCCAGTATCTCTTTGGCGGGCACCTGTGCCGCCAGGGCTTTTTGCGTGAGCTCGGCTGCTTTGTCAACTTGCCCATCAGCGACACTGTTAGTTAGTTCATCAAAATTAAACATGGTCTCTCATTTCACCTCCAGTATTTTTTTAACGCTACTGTATTTGATATTGTATCACAGTACGGCAAATAAATCGGCTTGACCTCAATTCAGGCCTAGAAGTGACAATGTATCCCGATGGATTATTTGCTCCAGAAGCTCCTGTGGGACCTCTGGAAGGTTGTGTTTTTTGATAAAATCATTCAGGCTGCGTAACCCGTCTATCGCCTCCTGAGGCATCGTTATCGGATAATCAGAGCCCAGAAGCAGCTTATTCATCACTCCCCATTCATATGCCATACGAAGGCCGTTGTAAAATAACCAAGGACGATAAAATCGCCCTGAAACATCAGCGTAGACATACGGATGTTTCCTTATCACGACGAGGCAGTCCTCTTGCCAGGGATGACCGATATGAGCCATGACTATACGCAGCTCGGGAAAGCGAATGGCAATCTCGTCCATTACCAGCGGGTGGGCGTAGCGGATGGGTGCATCACGTATCGGCGAGGTTCCCTGATGAAACAGAACGGGCAGGTTCCACTCCTGGGCTTTGGTGTAAACGCGCAGCGCATTTTCTCCCAGGGGCTCGAAATTCTGATAGTTCGGTCCCAGCTTCAATCCGCGCAGTTTGAGGTCGTGGTAGGCTCTCTCCATTTCCGCCATCGCATCCGGTGCATCCGGCCACACGGACATGAAGCCAATGACTTTCTCCGGTGCCTGCGCCACCAGTGCGGCGGTGGCATCGTTGACCTTTCTGGCGTCTTTCTCGCCAATGACGGCAGGACGGTCCGGAGGCATGGCGATGCCGAAGGAAATAACCCTGTCCACCGGCTCCATTGCCTTGAAGAAATCGCTATGGGTGGTGGTGATCCTGACCGGTTTATCCGGCCTCATCTGCTGGTTAACGATTTCCTCTCCCGGCGGCACTTCTGAGACATGGGTTGGCACATGGGTATGTACATCAACTATCATTGCTCACACTCCTAATAAATACGAATCCGGTCGCTGTTGAACTCACGATACATTCTATCATTAAAAACCATTTTATACCTGTTTATACTCATAATTCCAGCAAAAAGCAGGGAAGAGCCGATGCAGACTCTTCCGAAAAAGCAGTCTGGAGATAATTCCAGTTAGCTAATTACTTGCGGGTGGTACCGGCTCTGCCGAATGCCTGGCTGATGCGGTCGATGATGATGGCCACGATGACGATGGCGAAGCCAGCCAGAAACCCCCGGCCCACGTCAAGCCGCTCAATACCGCGCAGCACTTCTAGGCCGAGTCCAGAAGCGCCGATCATTGACGCAATCACGACCATCGCCAGTGCCATCATAATTGTCTGGTTTACCCCGGCCATTATGCTCGGGCGCGCCAGAGGCAGCTGGATTTTGAAGAGGAGCTGTGCTCCGGTACAGCCGAAAGCCTTGCCGGCTTCAACTGTTTCCGCTGCCACCTGCCTTATGCCTAGGTTGGTAAGGCGGATGCTGGGGGGCACGGCATAGATAAAGGTGGCAACTACTGCGGGAACTTTACCCAGCCCGAAGAAAAACACTGCTGGAATAAGGTAGACAAAGCTGGGCATGGTCTGCATACCATCGAGAATGGGCCGGATGGACTGTTCAAACCGGTCACTCTTGGCGGCGGTAATGCCCAGCGGGATGCCGATTAATACCGAAACAAAGACGGCG
>SMTZ1_10001174_pt1 | contig 25848 bp, 21 predicted proteins | sample DeeMarSWOR136_30_FD_25667 | JGI IMG/M metagenome (IMG submission 25667)
GTTTGCTCAGCCCTGCGATCGAGGCGGCAAGCTGGCGGCCAGCGGCCGGGTCAGCAAGCGCCTGCTCTCGCTACTGCTGGCCGAGCCGTTCTTTCAGGGAACCACCCTCTCGACCGGAAGAGAAGTGTTCGGCCAGGGGCTGGCGGAGAAGATTGTCGGCCACGCGCGGCGGCTTCGCCTATCGAAACAGGATATCCTTGCCACCGTTTCGGCGCTGACACCGGTTTCGATCGCCAATTGTGTTCGACATTTCGTCCGCCGCGACCGAGCGCTGGGCAGATTGTATTTGACCGGCGGGGGGGTGCACAACAGATTCTTCGTACGCCACCTTGGAGCGCTCCTGGACGGCCTGGAAGTGGTTACAGTAGCGTCACTGGGATACGACCCGGACCTGGTCGAGGCGGCCGCCTTCGCCGTCATGGGTGAAGCCGCCCTGAGAGGGGAAGCGCTGCCGACGGGGTTGGCCGGGCGTGGCGGTGGCCGGTGGCAGCCGGTTCTGGGAAAAATCGCCCAGCCGCCGCAGGAAGGATAGAAGTTGCCGCAGGAAGACCTGAAGAAGCTGTCGATCCGGCGCATGAGCCGTCTGTTCCTCCGTATTTCGTGCGGATTTGTCCTGTTGATTCTCGTCTGGAGTTGCGGCACCGTGCCGGGGCTGCAGGAGGAGTCGGTGGGCACATTTATCCGGGTGCCGTTTGTGCGGGTGCTGCTGGACGAGTGCGCCGAAGGTGTCCAGGCCGACTCGGACGGTGCCTTCGCTCTCGAGTGCCTGCGCGACCGGCAGCAGGAAGTGTTCTACTCGAGCAAGCCGGTTACGGTTCAGCCGGTCAGGTCACTGCTGACCGTGAGGGACTTTCGCGGTGATATTATCCGGGAAAATCTCAACGAGGTAAACATCATCCCGCGTGGACAGGGCAATCGTCTCCGCTTTGGTGACCGCAAGTATCGCGGTATCCTGAGCCTTCTGCCCCGCGGCGAAGTGGTGCGGGTGATCAATATCGTTTACCTGGAAGACTACCTCCGGGGGGTGGTGCCGCCGGAGATCGGACTGCGCGCCGAAACCGAACTGGAGGCGGTGAAAGCCCAGGCGGTGGCCGCCCGCACTTATGCCATGGCCCATCTGAAGCAGTATGAGGGCGAACCGTACGACATGAAGTCGAGCATCATCGATCAGCTCTACGAAGGAGCCTCGGGCGAGAACGACCTGTCCAACCGGGCCATCGACGAGACCAGCGGCCAGGTCATCATGCACCAGGACCAGATGATTGATGCTTACTTCCACTCCACCTGCGGCGGCCGAACCGATGACATCGCCGACGTCTGGGACCGCAAGGATGTTCCTTACCTGAAATCGGTTGACGATCACAATGCCTGCTCCTGGTCAAAGTACTTCACCTGGCAGGAGGTCTTCACCGAGGAGCAATTGCGCGGGCGGATCGAGCACTACCTGGCCTCCGACCGCGGCCGCGATCTGCGAATCGGCATCATCACTGATATAACCGTGGGTGAGCGAACTGCCGGCGGGCGCGTGAGGCGTCTGCTCGTCAGGACCGACCGCGATGTTTTCAAGTTCGAAAAAGACCGGATTCGCTGGGTGATCGGTCGGACCTCCAATCCCGATCTGATACTGCCGTCGGACCGCTTTGATGTCGAGCTGGAGCGGGACGCCGACCAGAATATCGTCCGGATCGTTTTCCGCGGCCAGGGCTACGGCCACGGGGTCGGGATGTGCCAGTGCGGGGCGATCGGCCACTCCCGGAACGGCTGGGCATTTGACCGTATCCTCAAGCACTATTACGCCAACGTGGATGTCCGAAAGCTGTATTAGCTGTTAAAAGTTGATTTGGAGGCGGCGGCGCCACACCGTAGGGCTATGCGAATCGTGAGCGTGATTCTGGCGGTGGTTCTTGCGGCGGCGACCGTTGGTGCGGTGGAGTACCGCTACTCGGTCGGTGGTGGCGGCGGACTGGTGTGGCCGAGCGGCGGCGATTTCTTCACTTTCGATAGTGAAAACACGATCGGCTTTGCCGTCGGGCACCGCCTGTCTCAGAACTGGCAGCTCGATCTCGAGTACGCCGCGTTCAGTTTCGACAACGATACGACGCAGCGGCGGATCGATTCGGTCGGGACGCTCTTCAACAACAGCCCGCTCAAACTCAAGTCCACGCGTCTGGGGCTGCGGGTCGATCGCAAGCTGTTTGATCCCGGCCGGTTTCTCAATCTCACGCTCGGGCTGGGCGGCGGCCTGATGATCTGGAAAGCGGTCGATCCCGGCACCAACACGACCTACGCGGTTCGGGGCGAGAAGGAGGAAACCACGGACCTCGCGGCCAGCGAACTCTATCTGGTTGGCCAGACCGCAATTCTGTTAAGGCCGACCTCGCGGTTGTCCCTGCATCTGGTGGGTGAGGCGGACTACCTCACCGGCGCCGGAGCCGAGTTTGAGCAGGCCGTCCGGGACGCCCGGGACAGGCTCTATCTTGGTCTGTCGGCGAAACTCTACTTTCATTTCGGGCCGGTGGACGTTCCCGAATGGCGTTCCGATCGTTCGTGGTCGGACGCGGACAACCGACCGGCCCCGGCGCGACAGCCCCGCCGCGACAGCGACGGTGACGGGATCGACGACGCGAGTGACCGCTGCCTCAACACACCTCGTGGCGCCGAGGTCGATGCGTCGGGCTGTCCGGTCGATTCCGATTACGACGGAGTCCCGAACGGTCTCGACGATTGCCCCGGCACCCTGGCAAACGCCCGTGACCGAGTGGATATCCACGGTTGCCCGGTCGATTCGGACTTCGACGGCATCGCGGATTACGCCGACAACTGCGCATTCAACCCCGTGGGAGCACAGGTCGATGCCCGGGGCTGCCCGATCGACACGGATGGCGACGGCGTCCCGAACGGACTTGACGACTGTCCGTACACGCTGGTCGGGACCGAAGTCGATCAGTACGGCTGTATCGATCTGACGATGCTGTCCGAGCCAATGGTTCTGAACATCGACTATCCCTCGGGCGGATTCGACGTTGACCCGCATAACCGCACCCGAATCGAGCGGCTGGCCGGACTCCTGAATTTCGTGAAGGACATCAAGCTGGATATCAACGGCTATACCGATGATATCGGAACCGCCCCGGCCAACCGGGCGCTCTCGGAAAAGCGAGCCAGTCGGGTCAAGGGTATCCTGGTCTTTCTGGGCGTGGAAGCGGACCGGATGAAGGTCTTCGGACGAGGTGAGACGAACTTCGTGGCCTCGAATCAGACCGCTGAGGGCCGAGCCAGGAACCGACGGATCGAGATTGTCTTCTACAAGTAATCAAACCGGGTGATAGCCCATGAGCTATAACTATATCGGCGACAGCTACGAACCGACCATCCCGAAGAAGAGGTATGCGGTGGTTGTCTATCTGCCCCCGCGCCTGGAGCGATATATGGCCGCGCTGAGGGAACGTTTCGACCCCGATTATGATATCGTTACCGCCCATATCACCCTGGTTTTTCCGTGGGAGACGACCGTTCCTCTGGCCGACCTCTCGGCCGTGATTGCCGCCGAAGCCCGGGACTGTCCTCCCGTCACGATCAAGCTTGAGTCGGTGGGTGATTTTTATCCCGAAACTCCGATTATCTACTGGGCGGTGTCACCGGAGGAGTCGCTGCGGCGTCTCTATCGCCAGCTTTATGCCCGTCTCGACCTGCCTTTGCCGTTCAAGGAGCTGATCCCCCACGTGACCGTGGCCAAGGAGATCTCTCCGCACCGGGTCATGCTGGTCAAAGACCAGATCGCCTCCTATTTACCCCGGGAGTCTTTCAAGATAACCGCCATCGACCTGATCTCGCCGGTGGCGGACCACCACTGGGTCTCGGTCAGGACGTTTCCTCTCACCGGCCTCTGAGGTCCGGCCTTCGGGAGCATCCCATATCTGGCTGTCCGGCCTACGGTTCCCCTTTCGGCGCCGCGGTGATTTTTCTTTGAACTTTGGGGGTGCTTGAACGCTCCTATTAATAGCTTGCCAAGTGGGGCGGAATCCGGTACCATTAGGCTGCGGAGATATGAGAATACTGATTGTTACGCAACATTTTCCGCCGGAGCGCGGGGCAGTTAGGCGACTCTTTGGGTTCGCCCGTTTTTTCGTTCGCCAGGGAAACGAGGTTTCGGTCCTGACGGCCATCCCGAACTATCCCGACGGGGTGGTGCCGCCGAGATATCGCGGTCGGTTCTTCTATCGCGAAGAAATCAAGGGCGTCAAAGTCTACCGTAGCTGGGTGCTGCCGGCGTCAAACCGGTATCCCGGTCGCCGGATGATCGGCTTTGTCATTTTCCTCTTCACCAGTTTGCTGAACTCGTTCCGTATCAAGTCGAGGTTCGACGTGGTGCTGGCCTCGACGCCGCCGGTCAATACGCCGGTGATCGGATGGCTGATCAGCAAGCTGCACCGGGCCAGGTTTGTCATCGAGATTCGCGACCTGCAGCCGGAATCGAGCGAGGATTTCGGTAACCTCAACCGTTCAATCTTTACGCGGCTGCTGAAGAAGTTGATGCACGGGCTGTACCGCCGAGCTGATAAGATCGTGGCGGTTACCGACGGTACCGCCGATTACATCATGCACCTGGGTATCCCGGCCGACCGGGTGGCAACCATCAAGTCCGGGTTCGGTCAGGAATTTGTCACGGCCGGCCACAACGGTATCCGCAAGAAATTCGGCTGGGAGGAGAAGTTCCTGGTGCTGTACTCCGGCACCCTGGGCTGGGCCCACTCGCTGGAAACCGTGGTTGAGGCCGCTCGTCAGTTGAGCGATCAACCGGACGTTCAGTTTGTGTTCGTGGGCGACGGCGAGAAGCGATCGGCCCTGGAAGGCATGGTGCGGGATTACGGTCTGTACAACGTCACTTTCCTCGGGGCCCAGCCTCTCGAGACGATTCCCTACTTTCTGAAGACATCCGATGTGCTGGTGGAAAGTCTGCGTGAAGTCCCCATCACGCAGGTTACGTTCCCGGCCAAACTGTTCGAGTACATGGCGTCCGGACGGCCGATTCTGTTTGGCGCCCGCGACGGCGAGGCGATCCGGGAGCTGCGCGCCGCCGGAGGCGTGCTGTCATTTGCCAGTGACGACGTTGACAGACTCTGTGAACTGATCCTCCAGGTCAAGACCGGTGCTATCGACGGCGAAGCCCTGGGGCGCAGTTACCATCGGCACGCCCGGCGCTTTCATCCGCGCGAAAGGTGGGCGAAGCAGTACCTCTCGTTCCTGGTCGACAAACCGTCCGACTGAACCGATCCGGTCCCATCCTCTTCCTTCACGGGCCTGAGTTGATGCACGATTCTGAACATCGGTTTGACCGGGCTGACTAATCACCGGAATAAAACCGGAACGGGCCGTAAGAGGTCAGGCAGCTGTCGCTTGGCCGTTCAAACGGGTGGTTCAGGAATTCAATAGCCATCTGTCGGCCGCATGGATGGTTGAACAGCGGCAGATGGCTCTGGCCGGGAAACTCGAAGTAGTGAGAGTGCGGAAGGGTCCTGCATACGCGCCTGCCCCATTCCGGGGTCGTGTCCGGGTCGTACTGCCCGTTCGTGACCAGCACCGGGATTTCGCTGACCACGGGCAGGCGATCGGTCGGGTCAGCGGGCCGACGGGGCCAGACCTCGAAAATCTCCGGTTCAACGATTGTCCAGGCGAATCTGGTCAGCGGCTCAGGCAGACCGCCGTGATGGCCGAATTTCGCAAAGTCCTCGAAGGGGAGAACTTCGTTACACCAAATGGAATAGCGCATGCCCCAGGCATACTGCGGCAATGAGACCAGCCAGGCGCTCAGATAGGACAGGATCTCCGGATTCCGGTTACAGATCAGATCAACGCTGTACGGAAAAGAATAGATGTAACTTCCGCTTGCCATGAATCCCGCCATCAACAGGAAAAGACCCTGGCCGTCGACCGTAACCGTCACCGAATCGCCTGTCACTGGGTGTTTAACATCCACCGGTATAGGTTCGATGTTCGCCGCCCGAATAAACTCGAGGAATCGGGCCTGCAGGTTGGGATACTTCTCCCTGAGCAAGGAATCCGCTTCGGAGGCCTCGGCGAGCTTTGCGAAGTTCAGCCAGTAACGTTCTATCGAAGTCTCGTCCCAGCTGACATCGGGTGGCAAAGGAGAATCGAGGATAGCCGCGCGAACGCCCTCGGGGTACCTGCGCATTACTTCGAGCATAAGGCGACAACTGTACGAGATGCCATACAAGTTCCATTGGTCAATCCCGAGAACGAGCCTCAGGTCCTCGATATCGGCCGCGCTCTCCCGGGTACTGTAGCAGGTGAGATCGATGCCCTCTGCTGTGAGTCTTTGTTTTAATTGACGTGCTACGGCAACCAGGTCCGCGCGGTCAGGCTGTCCGTTAACACGGGAGCTACTGCTCAGAATAAGTGAGTCGATTTCCGGTCCGGTCAGATTCGGCTCGGCGTACTGGGCGCCTCGCTGCTCGAAATAGATGAAGTCGCGGTCATCCAGGTGGGGCCAGTCGTCGAGGTCCCGCCCACCTCTCATGGTCGAGATAACACCGGGACCGCCCACGGTGAAGATGGTTGGATCGGGGCAGGGGTTTTCGCTTCGACTCTTTCCGATCATGACCGGCAGACGTATGGTGCCGCCATGCGGGTCATTCCTGTCCTCGTAGACGACCAGATAACCGAACTCCACCTGCCCTGACTTCGGCGCAATCTCGTCGGGAATGGGAGCGGGCTCAAAGCGAGGTACGGGCTTGCCTTCGGCAAAAGAAGTCACCTGACCTGTGGCGATAGAAACACAGAAAATGGAAATGAGGACACAGTTTGTTTTCATGTGATACGCTTGTCGTTGTTGTAGGTTGAATTCGACCTGTATTTCGTTTGTTTTTCGTACGAGTTGCTCAAGCTCATGTTGCATCTTGCCTTGGATGCGGCTTCGACGCCCCTCGTAACTTGTACGATAAGGGTCAACAGGACCGTCCACCTGACATCTTAGCTGGCGAGTTTTCCGGAATCCCTTATATTAACACTGTTCACCGGACGTGGCCGGTGACATCACGACCAGTTCACAGCCCGGAAAGCCATCCAAGTATCAACACCGGCACGTCGGGGTGCCTGGATGAAGGAAACGACCTTCCAAGGAGGTACGCTGTGAAGACGTTCGTCCTCATGACCCGCATGTCTCACGCGGGCGCCGACATCATCGAGGTCGCCTCCAAACTCAAGGGACGGGTGCGGAGAGAGGGTGAGTGGCTCGAAGCGGTCAGGCAGCGGTGCCCCGAGGTCCGCTGGCTGGCCCACTACGCCCTTTTGGGTCAGTGGGATTTCATGGACATCTACGAAGCGCCGGACGAGGAGACCGCGGCGGTCGTGTCGCTGCTGAGTCGGGCGCACGGGGCGCATCACGTGGAGAGCTGGACCGCCATCCCGAACCAGCGCCTGGCCGATATCGCCGACATGCTTCAGGCGGGCGGTTCGCTCGAGATCGAGTGAGGAGGCTGAAGTCACCGACTTTCCCCGAGTTACCTTGGGCCTGCCCCAAGTCACCCTGAGCCTGTCCCAAGTCGCCCTGAGGCTGTTGCAAGTCACCCTGAGGCTGTCCCAAGTCACCCTGAGCCTGTCGAAGGGTGACCAGGCAGGGCGGGTCTGCTTCAAACCGGACTTCAAGTCCTGTAGGGCGGGTCCGCTTCGAACCCGCCTTCAAGTCGTCTCCCGCGCTCTCTCATGTCATTCCCCGCGCCCTTTCTCTGTCATCCCCCGACCTCTCACATGACATCCCCCGCGCCCTTTCTCTGTCATCCCCCGGCTTGACCGGGGGAACCAAGGTGGCCGTTGCGTCAGGTCTTGCGACCCGCCTTGCGGGGCGTGTGACCTGACGCCCGTCCTGTAGGTCGGGTTCACGAGCGTCGAGCGACGCGAGACGCGAGAAACCCGACGCTATCTACTAATGCCTAGTGGTTAGAGCTCTTGACCCGTGCAGCCAGCATCATTATAATGGGGGAGGAGTTTATTGCGGTGCACACCAGATCCGGGAGTTAGACAGGACTGCTTCCACTGAGCCTGTGGCCGAATGCCAGTGGGTCCAACGAGTTCGTCTGTGCCACCTGTTCTGGCTCTGGGCGGAACCTCTTACAGGAGGCGTCGAGAGAATGAAGAAGAATATCATATCAGTGGGGTTCAGTGTCCCGGCAAGCCGGGTAAGCGCCATTGACTTTGACTCAAACCAATCTCTTCTGGATGCAGATATTGTGATATTTGACCCGGATATTTCTGAGCATACTGATGTTTCGGACTTCCATCAAGGCAAACCATGCCTTCACGATCCTGAGTCGTTTCATCTTCAAGAACTCTGCACGAAATGGTGTCGCGAGCTACGGGCGTGCTTGGAGGCGGGGGGCACAGTGTTTTGGTTTCTAAGCAGGAAGATCGAAGTGTACGTTGATACTGGCCGAAAGGAATACTCTGGCACCGGAAGGAATCGACTAACGACCACTTATGTTGAACCCTTTGACAACTATACTTGCATCCCAGTCCAACTTGGGGTGATAGTGCCTGCCCGTGGCACCGTGATTATTCCCTGCAAGAACTTAGGGCCCATGTCGTCATATTGGATGGACTTTGGCGGGTTGTCAGAATACCAGTGCTACATCGATGCGCAACCGGACGGTTCGCTTCTTGTTACTAAGACCGGAAAAAAGACAGTTGGTGGAATCTTTCCTGTGCACCAAGGTTGGTTGGTGGTTCTACCACCGCTCAGACTTGATAGGATGTTCCGCACGCCCTCTGGCGCTTGGAACGCAAAAGCCAAGAAGATAGGTCCGCGCCTCATCCAGCACATGGTTGCGATTGACGAAAGCCTCCGGGTAGGTGCGGCGAGGACACCTGCTCCTGAGTGGACCAGCAGTCTGGAATACGAGTTGGATGAAGCCGTTGAGATTAGGCAGGAACTTGACAGGATAAACTCGGAGATGGTAGGATTGGCCGGTAAGCTATCGGAGAAATCCGATCTGTTGGAGCAGGTGAATGCAGCCAAATTCCTACTGTACGAACAGGGCAATCTGCTTGAAAGTGCAATATTGGATTGCCTACGTCTCCTGGGATTCGATGCGAAACCCTATAAGGACGGCGATTCTGAATTCGATGCTGTGTTTGAGGCGCCGGAAGGTCGCATGTTGGGAGAAGCAGAGGGGAAAGATAAGAGTGCGGTCAACATTGATAAACTATCCCAGCTGGAAAGAAACATTAGTGAGGACTTTCAACGTGACGGGGTCCAAGAACATGCGAAAGGAGTGCTGTTCGGGAACGCATTTCGGTTGTTGCCTCCACATGAACGAGGCGATTTCTTTACCGAGAAGTGCCGGAAAGGTGCAAAGAGAGCGGCAATCGCGCTGATCAGGACGCCCGATCTGTTTCCAGTAATGAGGTACTTGAAAAGGCACCCCAGCGATGAATCGTACAAGAAGTTGTGTCGCGAGGCAATTGCGGATACGAGTGGTGAGGTGGTTATCTTTCCAGTGCCGCCAACTCCACGCAAAGTCAGTGCCTAATGTGAATCCTGCTGACATCCTGTTCTCTAATCCGTGCGGATTGTGTCTTAGACAACAAAAACGCCGCCAGGCAGTTGCGCCCGGCGGCTCGTTTGTTTTCGGCAGGGGTGGAGCCCTGTTGATCAGGTCGGCGGAGCTGAGAAGGACCCGCGATGAGAGTCGGGGGAATACATCTGCCGCCCACGAAAGACCCTTGGGTGCCCCGGTCGAGCCGGGGCATGACATCGAAGCACTACCCCATAAACGGGTACTTGTAGTCCTTCGGCGGGACAAAGTTCTCCTTGATCGAACGCGGCGAGGTCCACCTGAGCATGTTCTGGATACCGCCCGCCTTGTCGTTCGTGCCGGAGGCCCGTCCGCCGCCGAACGGCTGCTGGCCCACCACCGCGCCGGTCGGCTTGTCGTTGATATAGAAATTGCCCGCCGCGTTGCGGAGCGTCCGCTCGGCCAGCATGATGGCGTTGCGGTCGGTGCCGAACACCGCGCCGGTCAGGGCGTAAGGCGAGGTCTTGTCGCACAGGTGCAGCGTCTCTGCGTACTTGGCGTCGTCATAGACATAAACCGTCAGCACCGGGCCGAAAATCTCCTCCTCCATCAGCTTGAACTGAGGATCGGTGGTGACCACAATCGTCGGCTCGATGAAATACCCGCTCGACATGTCATACTTGCCGCCGGTGAGGAACTCGGCGTCCTTGGCCTGCGCGGCGAAATCGATATAGGCGCAGATAGATTTGTACGCGGATTCGTCGATGATGGCGTTGAAGAAATTGGTGAAATCTTCCGGGTCACCCATCTTGATACTCTTGACCTGCTTGACGAGGACGTCCTTGAGTTTGGGCCAGATCGATTTCGGGATGTAGCAGCGCGAAGCCGCCGAACATTTCTGCCCCTGGAACTCGAATGCACCGCGCGTGATGGCGCTGGCCAGAGCGTCGATGTCGGCCGTGTTGTGGGCGACGATGAAATCCTTGCCGCCGGTCTCGCCGACGATGCGCGGATAGGAGCGATACTTTGCGATGTTCGCCCCGACCGTCCGCCACATGCTCTGGAACACGGCGGTCGAGCCGGTGAAGTGAATCCCGGCCAGGTGTTCGTTCTTGAGCACGGTGTCGCCGATGTCGGCGCCGCGCGCGAAAATCAGGTTGATCACGCCGTCGGGCAGACCCGCCTCGCGCAGAATCTTCATGATGAAGTACGACGTATACACCGCGGTCGAGGCCGGTTTCCACACCGACACGTTGCCCATCATGGCCGGGGCGGTCGGCAGGTTGCCGTTGATCGAGACGAAATTGAACGGCGTCACCGCGAAGACAAACCCTTCGAGCGGCCGGTGGTCGAGCCGGTTCCATATGGTGGGGCTGCTGCTGGGCTGGACCTCGTAGATCTGCTGCATGTAGTAAACATTGTAGCGCCAGAAATCGACCAGCTCGCAGACGGCGTCGATTTCGGCCTGAAAGATCGTCTTGGAGTGCGCCAGCATGCAGGCGGCGTTCATGACACGGCGGTACGGACCGGAAAGCAGGTCGGCGGCTTTCAGAAAGATCGACGCTCGGTGTTCCCACGGCATGTGCGCCCAGGTGACCTGGGCTTCCAGCGCGGCATCGACCGCCTGCTTGACTTCGGCCTGGGTGATCTGGTAGTACGAGCCGAGCACCTGCTTGAGGTTATGCGGGCAGCGGATATCGATCTTCTTGCCGGTCTTGACCTCCTTGCCGCCGATCACCGAGGTGATCTCGATCGGGTTGGCTTTCAGGTCGGCCAGCGCCTTGACCAGCGCGGCGCGGTCGGCCGAGCCGGCGGCGTAGTCACGGACCGGTTCGTTTTTCGGAACAGGGACACGAAATACAGACATACAAGCCTCCAATGGGGGCACAACGGGCCCCATAAGGACAACATACAACCAATTGTAGGGCAGAACCCCCCGGGGTTCTGCCAAAACAGCGGGTTCAAGCGGACCCACCCTTTCAGGTGTTGATGATACCAGATAAGCCGCATCGGGGCAAGCGGTTCAGAACGCCAGTTGAAACTGGGTCTGGACGAACAGGTCGGTCCGGCCGGTGAAGTAGCGCTGCCAGTCGACCGTCCCCAGCAGCTTCAGATTGTGCCCGACCAGATAGTGGTTCACGCCCAGTGACAGTTCGTCGTGGTTGTGCCGGGCGTAGTCTATCCGATGGCGCTCCAGGTCCTCAGTAAGGTCACACCGCAGGTGAACCGAGGCCGCCCGGGCCGAGACCTCCCAGTGCTCGTCGATCCGGTAGGCCGCCCGCACCAGCCAGCCGATCGTGGCCGGCTTGACTTCGACTTCTTCGCCCACTCTTGACCCGCCGGCATAACCGATCAGGCCGACCGCGAAGCCCTCATACTTGGCCAGGATTTCCGGTGCGATCCGCCAGTTGAAATCGACGTGCATCTCGGCTTTGAGGTCCCAGGCGATGCTGGCGCCGAGGCTGTAGCGAAGCGGCCCGCGGTCGGGATCGGTGTCGGACCGGAGGTCGATACCGTTGTGGTTGTAAGCCAGGCGCAGGAAGAGCTCCGGGTTGAACTCATACTTGCCGCCGTCGCCGGTTAGATCGGACGGATTAGCCGGGGTGATCTTGTACGCCTTGGCCACGCCCACCCCGTGCGACGCCCGCGCGTTGGCCCCGGCATAGACTCCGAACACGTATTCGTAGATCGGGGGCTTGTCCAGGCCGTTATGGATACAGAATCCCACCTGTCTTTCCGCGCCGAAGTATGGGCTGACAATCGGCCAGTCGACAAAGGTCGATCGCAGGCGCGACTGATTGCGATAGTACGTGAACGGCACTTTGGACTGGCCGAAACGTATCCGAACGTGCCGGCTCGCGTTCCAGTCGAAATACATGTCCATCAGTTCCATGGCGCCCGGGATGGTGTTCAACTGGAAGTAGCAGCCGAGCCGGTTGTCGAGAAAACTGCCGCTGAGCACCGGCCGCATGGTGCGGAAATAGCCGTGCAGTGTTTCGGTGCGGTCGGCGTGGTCGCCCTGGTCTTTGCTCTCGAAATCGAATCGGGTCTGAACCGAGAAGCCGACACGCACGCTGTTGCCGTCGGCGTCGCTCACCCGAAACGGCCCGAGCGAGGAATAGGCTGGGGTAGCGGCGAGCGTGCTTATCGACAACAACAGGTGAATAACGCTGATTGTGCGAAGTATTCTGAATGGGAGCATAGGTTTCAACCGGGCAGACCGTCGCATGGCGATTGGCGGATAGCCTAACGTTTCCAGACCTGGAACGCAACAGGTATTTTGAGGTGCGACCGGAGCTGGCGCTGTCGAGTTAAACTCTGGTTGACCTGTGGGCGTCCCGCCTGTAGCGTTCTGGCGGAAAGGCCTGATGCGAAGGGAGCATGTACATGACCTTTTTTGTCATAATTGGTGGATTGGTTGCTATCGTCCTTATCGTGGCAATCGTCATCTACAACCGGCTGGTCCGCCTGCGGAACACGGCACGGTCCTCGTGGTCGGACATCGACGTTCAGCTCAAGAAGCGCTATGATCTGGTGCCTAACATAGTCGACACGGTGAAGGCCTATGCCTCGCATGAGAGAGGCGTCTTCGACCAGGTCACCAAAGCCAGGGCGCAGGCCATGCAGGGCGGAACGCCGGCGGAACAGGCCAAAGCGGACGGTTTCTTCAAGGATACACTCAAGAGCCTGTTTGCCGTGGCCGAGGCGTACCCGGACCTTAAGGCCAACACCAACTTCCTCAAGCTGCAGTCCCAATTTCAAGAGCTGGAGGACAATATCGAGTCGGCGCGCCGGTACTACAACGCCGTGGTCCGCGACTACAACACGTTGACCGAGGCGTTTCCCTCGAATGTAGTGGCATCGATGTTCGGCTTCAAACCCGAAGAGTTCTTCCAGTTGGAGTCGCCCGAGATTGAACGTAAGCCGGTGCGAGGGGACCTGTCGTGAGTGTAGCTATGAAAACGGTGCGAGCGCTGGCACGGCACGGCTGGCTCATAGGAGCCACCTGGGTGCTCGCGGCGCTGCCCTTTGCGGGTCCCCGGGCTGAGTACTTCACAATCAAAGACTTCCATTCGGACATAGAAGTACGTGCCGATGGCACCCTGGAAGTGATTGAGACAATAAGTGTGTTTTTCGAGCGTGATCGCCACGGGATCTTTCGTGATTTACCGTTTCGATACGTGGACGATCTCGGTCGTCATCAGGAAACCCCTCTCGAGGTTGTGTCCGTCACCGACGGCGCCGGTCAGGCGCATACTTTCAAAGTGATTCGGGACAACAACACGGCACGGGTGCGCATTGGCAGGCATGATCGGTATGTCAGAGGGGCGCAGGTCTATGTCGTCCGTTATCGGGTAAAGAACGCCCTGCTTTTTTTCGAGGATCACGACGAACTCTACTGGAATGTTACGGGCAACGCGTGGGACGTTACAATAGAGTCAGCCTCGGCGAGAGTACGGTTGGTTACGGAGAACCGCCCGAGCGGTCTTGAGACCGCCTGCTACTCGGGCCGCTACGGGTCGGCCGGGTCAGCCTGTCGCGTGGAGATGCATCCGGACGGGGCCTCATTTGAGGTTGAGCGGTCGCTCGGTGTACGAGAGGGCTTCACGGTTGTTCTCGGTTGGGATAAAGGAATAGTCTCGCCGCCGTCGGCGGCACGACTCTTCTGGTGGTCATTGAATCTTCGTGAGAATTGGGTTTTTCTCCTTCCGATAGTGGCACTCTTCACTATGTTGGTGCTCTGGTATCGGAGAGGTCGCGACCCGAGGGTTCGAGAGGCGATGACCGTGATGTATGAGCCGCCGAAGCGGGACGGTAAATTTCTCACGGCGGCCGAGGTCGGTGTGATCGTGGACGAGACTCTGGATCAAAGGGATGTCACCGGCACAATCGTGGGTCTTGCGGCGCGAGGATACGTCAGGATCGAGGAAGTGACGCGGCCGGAATACTCGGTTGACTATCGTGATCACCGCCTGGTCAAGCTCAGGGAACCCGATCAGGACCTTACCGGCTTCGAACGAGAGCTCTGGGACATTATCTTCGAGGACAAAGCGGATACCACGCTCGTTTCAGATTTGAGAGGGCGTTTTTACCCTCGTTTTGTCGTTCTCCTGGACTCGGCGTATGACGATCTCGTCAAGCACAGGTACTTCACGGGCAGCCCGGGAGCGGTTCGTGCCCGATACCGGATAGCGGCGCTGGCGGTCGCGGTTGGCTGCGGATTTCTCGCTCTCGTGACTCAGACTTCCGCGCCTGGAAAGAACATCGCCGCGGCCCTTCTCGCAGGAGGGATCGTCTATCTGTTCGCGCGAGCAATGCCGGCCCGCACGCGTCTCGGAACTGAAACGCGCTCGGCCATTCTTGGTTTTCAAGAGTTCATGATGCGGGCCGACAAAGATCGGCTGGAGCGCCTCGGCAAAGACTGCTTCTACAGGTTTATGCCTTACGCGATCGCCCTCGACGTGGTGGACCAATGGGCCAAAGCGTTTGAGGACATGTACGTGAAGCCCCCTGACTGGTACGTTGTATCCGACTCCACCCGGGTGTTCAGACCGTCGAAGTTCGTACATGCGTTAAGGCGGACGACCACGGATATCGGCGCCGCTGTCTACCACGCGCCGCGCGGCAGTGGTCTGCGCGGTGGCGGAGGCTTCTCCGGCGGCGGAGGGTTCTCTGGTGGTGGTCGCGGAGGCGGGGGCGGCGGCAGCTGGTAGCCGCCCGAATGCCCCGATCTGCCGAGTCGTGGCGCCGTTGGTTACTGATAGTTCTCCTCAATGATCTTGACGATCGATTCGGCCGTGCGGCTTACCGCCGACTCGGTGCCCCCGGAATACCCGGTACCACCGGATTTGCCAGTTATGGTATACACACCGAGTATGTTGTCCGTAGCGGCATCGGAGAAAGTCACCTCGGCGGTCATGGAAGCTTTCCCGGCGAAGGCGCCGCCGAAAAAGCGGCCGGCGCCGCTGACCTTTCTGATGTGCGTGATAGCTGCATGTACGTTGATCGTATTGACGCAACTATCGCTGCACGTGCCCAACATGATGGTTTCGAACATTGCAAGTTTGTTCAGCTGCTTGATTACCTCTGCTTCGAGGTCGCTGAGTTGTTCGGTGATGTCCTCGGCCACCATCGGCTCACCGGAGAAACACACGTTTTGGTAATGGTTGAGGGGTTGCTCAAAGGGATGGAGTGCGGTCAGTTGACTGCCGCCGCAGCCGGCCAGCAGTAGTCCGATCGTGGCAATTATCAGACCGGAACACAGGGGGCGTGACATAGTACATCCTTTGTTGGAAGTATGTTTGTTGGTGCCCTAAATGGCAATCCGCACGACCAGCTTGGCCTGTCCGGTCTGCGGGTCGAAACCAAGGGCGGGCTTTAACGGTACTCGTTCCCATTTCTGAGATGAGGCGCCGACCGCCAGGCCGATGAGAGCACCCCCCGCGGTAAAGCCTATGAACACCGGTGCAATCATGTCCTTATTGACCTCTTTATAGGGGTCGGAGGAAGCTTCCGCCTCCGCCAGCAGATATCCCAGCAGGGCCGACCCGAAACCAAGTCCGGCGCCGATCAGAGCATACTTGCCTGACTTGGTGCCGGCGTGCCTGTCCAGCGCGCGGATCTCCTGCCGGGGTACCGACAAAGACAGCCCGTCGTCCGACGTACCCTCCAGTCGCTCGGCGGTCAAAACCCCGTCATTACCCTCCAGCCTGGTGCCGTTGGTCATGAGCAGGCGAAAACGATCCAGGGTGACTGTATCCTCAGCCGTTACTTGCGAAGCTGCAGCGAGAATCAGTACTGCTGCAAGAACCACCGGGAGTTTGCTCATACACGTATCCTCCGAACTGATGTTAGAATCACTCTGTCCTGTGCCTGGCAAAAAAGTGTGCTGTCATCCTGAATCAACACCTACCGAGGTATGTTGTCAAGCGCGGTGGGGGAAATTGTCGGACGAAGAACTAAATCAGATGTTCGAAGAGAATCTTTATCCCGATTCCGATGAGGATCAACCCGCCGATGAGTTCCATCCTTCTGCCGAAGCGCGTCCCGAGCTGATTGCCGAATGTCATGCCGATCGCGGTCATGGCCGCCGCGACCAGACCGATGATTACACTCGGGATCCAGATGCTGACACCGAGAAAGGCCATGCTCAGTCCGACCGCCAGGGCATCGATACTGGTCGCCACCGAGAGCGCTACCAAAGCCCACTTGCGCGTCGGGTCGGTTCGGGCGGCGCGGTCATGCTCGGACGAGAACGACTCCCGGATCATCTTGACCCCGATCAAGGCCAGCAGGCCAAACGCGAGCCAGTGGTCGTAGTCTCTGATGTACCGCTCGATCTGTGAGCCGAAAAACCAGCCGATCACCGGCATCAGGAACTGAAAGAGCCCGAAATGGAAGGACAGGCGGAAGAGCGGCCGGAATGACAGGCTGCGGCGCTGGGCCCCGGCCGCCAGGGCGACCGCGAACGCATCCATCCCCAGGCCGACAGCGATAATCAGTGTGGTGAACCAGGTCATGGCAAGCGTGTCACCCCGGATCTCTGTTTGACCCGAAGGTCCGCAGGCAAAAATGCCCCTTATGCGGGGTTCTACAACCGTTTGTGCTAGATACCGTAAATGTCCCTGTACTTGGCTGTCATATAGTCGATCAACGGCCTGTGGGATAGCGGCTTTCCGGTAACTCTCCGGCACAGCTCGGCAGCCCGATAGCGAGAGCCGTGGATATGGATATTCTCCCTGAGCCAATTCAGCAGGCGACTGAAATCTCCTCGGGCGAAATCGGACTCAAGCCCGGGCATCTCTTCATTCGCCTTAGCGTAGAACTGCGCGGCGTACAGATTTCCCAGGCAATAGGTCGGAAAGTAGCCGATGTAACCTGTCGACCAATGAACATCCTGCAGGCATCCGTTGGAATCCTTATCCACTTCGAGCCCGAGATACTCCTTGAATCTCCGGTTCCACTCGCCGGGGATGTCGACGACCTTGAGTTCACCACGCAGCATCGCCCGCTCAATCTCGAACCGAAGCATAATGTGCAGATTGTAGGTCGCTTCGTCGGCTTCGACTCTAATGAATGAAGGCGCCGAGTAATTCATGGCGTGATAGAACTCTTCCAAAGATACATCATGCAGCGACTCCCAGAAAATCCGCTGCGCCTGCGGGAAGAAGTATTCCCAGAGCCCTTTCGAGCGACCAACCTGATTCTCCCACATACGAGATTGTGATTCATGAATACCCAGCGACGTGGCGTCCCCGCACGGCATGCCATAATCCTCCCGATTGAGGCCCATATCGTAAAGAGCGTGCCCGGCCTCATGCATCGCACCGGTGAGTCCTTCACCGAGGTCCTCTGGGTAGTAGCGCGTGCAGATGCGGTGGTCACCGGGACCGAACGAGGTGCAGAACGGGTGCGCCACCTCGTCTATCCGACCCTCATTGAAATCATACCCGAGCGCGGCCACTACCACTTCTGAAAAGATACGTTGTCTCTTGACGTCATAGGGTCGTTTGATGATTCCAATGTCGGGGCGACGGGGGGCGTCCCTGAGTTTTTCGTTCAGGCTGACCAGCTCGGGGCGGAGCCCATCGAAAACGGTTTCAACCTCGGCGGCAGTTGTGCCGGGCTCATATTCGTCCATGAGAGCATCGTAAGCTTCGGTCTCAAAACCGTAGAGGTCCGCTTTCCTGCGCTGCATCGCCAGGACTTTTTCCAGGTACGGGGCGAACATTGAGAAATCTGATTTCTGGCGTGCCTCAACCCATACCTGCTGAGCCCTGGAGTTGAGCCTGGCTTCCTCCTCGACAAACTCCTTGGGCAACCTGGTCCGACGGTCGTACTGTCGGCGCAGCTCACGAATATTGGCCGCCTCGATCGTATCCCCCTGAGCCAGATCGGAGCCTTCGCAGTCGGTCAGCCAGTCATTGACTTTCTGGTCGGTGAACATCTCGTGGGTGAGCCGTGCGAGAAGTCCCAGCATGTTGGAGCGAGCTTCGCCGCCCCCGGCCGGCATATAGGTCTCCTGATCCCACTCGGCTAAGAAAGAGGTCGACCAGAGCATCCAATGCTCTTTCATGTGGGCTCTTAATTTTTCGTAAGTATCGCGTGCGGTCATAGTGTTGTCTCCTTCGAATCTCAGTTCACAAAGCCAAGAGTTTGAAGGTATGAAAACCAGAGAGATAGATCAACGGAAAGGGCTGCGGGAAATTTGCTGATTCCTAATTTAAGATTGTAGAAGACACCTGCTTTGGCCCAGCACGCCGCCATACAACTGGGACAAGCAGTGAGGCTTCCAGGGCCGCCTACCGGTACAATTCTTATCCCGATCGGACGCCCCTGTTCCTGTCTGCCAGAACTCGGAATACTGGTATCATTTCAGATCGAAACTGTCCTGATCAGGCCGCAACACTACATCTGAAGGTCAATCCAGATCGTGCCAAAGTCAGCCGGATCCACGCGCACCGTATCGGGGCAATTGCCGGCGTTCAACGGGTGTGTCGGTCCCGACCCTTCCGGCCAGAAAAGGGACGGGTATCGCTTTTTTCTCTCCTCGATAGATTGTGCCATGATTTCTTCTGCCTCCGGATCGCCCCGGGTCAACATGAGACCGGCGCCCATGTGGATGCCTGGTATCTCCTGATATCGTCCTGATCCAACGGTCACCCCCAGCCAGTCAAATGAGATCGCAAACTCTGATTGCATCTTCGGACCCATCGGGGAAATATTCGCCGCCCAACCGTGTTCAGCCAGGTAACGCGCAAGAGTCTCAGCGATAACAGCTGGTGACTCATTCTGCAGGCCCCATAATGAAAAGTCGAAAGGCTGGTCGAGTACCTGAGCCGATGAGTCAGACTTTCTGTACTTCGCAGAGCCTAATTGAGCAGACCAGTGCAAGACATGCAGGCCCTCATCTTTATTAAACCAGAGGTTGCCTCCGCCTGCATTAAGGGCAATATACAGGTTGGTGCTGTCGTGCTTTATCCGGAATTGTTGGTTTTCGCCAGTACGTACGATGTCCGCGTCATCCCATTCGCCCTCCGCGAACTCGCCGTTAATAATCGGCGTGGTTCCGAATCTGGCGATCGGACGGGTTGGCTCGACCTCGGGAGCCGATGCACAGCCCAAGAAACATAGAAGAATTAGACTAAGTAGTGACAAATGCCGTTTCACGAATGGCCTCCTCTGATGTGTTTCTCTACGATACCTCGACGGACTGGTTTCATCACAAACGGTCGATGGGCGGTTTGCGTCAAAAACTGTGGAACAAAGTGACCCCGACGGGAGTCGAACCCGTGTTGCCGCCGTGAAAGGGCAGTGTCCTAGGCCACTAGACGACGGGGTCAGTACCTTGAGAGGCCCTATTATACCGGTTTTGCCCAAGCAGTCAATAAATAGATGCCCCTGCCCCTAACAGCTGACCGCCCCCGTTTGCTCCCGCCCATATTTTTCATTGTCACGCCTTGTGGTTCGATAAAGCCGGCCGCTGGCGCCCTGCACCCACGGGGTGAGAGAAGGCGGCAAAGTACCTGTCCCTAACCGCTTGCCCGATAGCAAATTTCATAAATCCCGATTTGACACTTGACATATTCCCCTGTGCCGCACTAAAATACGGGCGCTGTTGTAGCCCGTATCTTGTATCTGCTACGCCGGGGTCCGCTTAAGGAAGCCGGACGGTCCTGGGGCATCTCGCAAGGATGCGACCCGGCAGCTAAATTACCCGCGCAGCTTCTCGTGGCACAGCCCTTCTCTATTTGTCTTCTCTATCAACGCCATTATCTGGTTGAACGAGCGCGGTAGGAGTCCTATCCTTCAACAACCCACAATCCCAAACTTCGGAGACACAAACGTGCTCAAACAAGCAACCATAGTTGCGGCGGTCCTCACCGTTGGCGTCATGCTGTTCACCGGTTGCGGGACTCGCCCGGCCACCGCCGATCTTGTGTTCGTCAACGGCAAGGTGGTCACGGTAGACGAGTCAACGCCGCAGGCCCAGGCGGTCGCGGTCCACGGCGACACGATCATGGCGGTCGGCTCGGATGAAACCATCCGCGCCCTGATCGGCGACAATACCACAGTTATAGACCTGGACGGTCGGCTGTTGATCCCCGGATTTATTGACAGCCACGCCCATTTCATGAGCCTGGGCAAATCGCTCATGCGGCTTCGTCTCGCACCGGCCCGCGACTATGACGAGATTGTCGCCATGGTCAGGGATGCGGTCGGCAAGGCCCAACCGGGCGAGTGGATACTCGGCCGTGGCTGGCATCAGGAGAAATGGGACCGCGCACCGCAGCCGAATATCGACGGCCTCCCCACCCACCGCACGCTGAGCGAAATCTCCCCCGACAACCCGGTGGTTCTCACCCACGCCAGCGGTCACGCCATGCTGGTCAACGCGAAAGCAATGGAGCTGGCCGGAATCACGCGCGATACGCCCGATCCCGAAGGGGGCGAGCTCGTGCGCGACACCGACGGCAACCCGATCGGGGTTTTCCGGGAGAACGCCGAGGACCTTATCTCGATTGTCTACGACCAATACCAGGCCGCCCGCACGCCCGAGCAGATCCGGGCCGAAGAACTCCGCGCGATCGAGCTGGCCACGCGGGAGTGTTTGAGCAAGGGGATCACGACGTTCTGCGATGCCGCCACCCCTCTCGATACCGTAGACATCTTCCGCGAACTGGCCGACCGGGGGCAACTTGGTCTGCGCCTGTGGGTGATGGCATGCGACAGCAACCATATCCTGGAGCCGCGCCTGCCCGATTATCGTCTGATCGGCTACGGCGGCAACTTCCTCACGGTGCGGGCGATCAAGCGGGTGTTCGACGGCGCCCTGGGCTCCCACGGGGCCTGGTTGCTGGAGCCGTACGACGATCTCCCCACCAGCACCGGCCTGAACACCGAGACCATTCCGGCCATGAAAGAGACCGCCCGCCTGGCGCTGGCGAACGGTTTCCAGTTCTGCACCCACGCGATCGGTGATCGAGCCAACCGCGAAGTGCTGAATATCTACGAAGAAGCGCTGAGGTCACATCCGCAGGGCGAAGACCTGCGCTGGCGGATCGAGCACGCCCAGCATCTGCATCCGGATGACATCCCGCGTTTCCGGCAACTGGGAGTGATTGCATCGATGCAGGGCGTGCATTGCACGTCGGACGGTCCCTGGGTGCCCAAACGGATCGGCGATCGCCGGGCGGCCGACGGTGCGTATGTCTGGCGGAAGCTGCTCCAGTCCGGGGCGGTGGTGGTCAACGGCACCGACGCCCCGGTTGAGGACGTCGACCCGATCGCCTGTTTCTATGCCTCGGTGACGCGCCGCCTTCCCGACGGCAGCCGGTTCTATCCCGACCAGGGCATGACCCGCGAGGAAGCCCTGCGGTCGTACACTCTGGATGGTGCGTACGCGATGTTCGAGGAAGGCCTCAAGGGTTCGATCACGCCGGGCAAGCTGGCGGACCTGGTCGTTTTGTCGCAGGATATCATGACCATACCGGAGGAAGAAATCCCGGCAACGAAGGTTGCCTACACGGTCGTGGGAGGTAAAGTAGCCTACGAGCGGTGAGCGCGGCTGCAGCCGTAAGTTAGGAAGCCTGTCCTCCTGACATCGCTACTACAACCCGGTGCCGTTCGTTGGAGTATAGTGTTGCGTCAGGTCTTGCCTCGCCGAAGGCGGGTGTGACCTGACGCCGCCCCTAAGGCAAGATTCTGCGTGACAACATGGGTTGGCGGGGTTGTCTTTGCGTAGAACCAGTGTATTGAGATCGGGACGATGATGCAGAATCTGATCCCACCGCAAGCGGTTGGGGCACCCGGCTCTCCCATCCGGATCAACCAGTCTCAGCGGATTATTCAGACAGTACGCATACGGGCTCCAGCCCGGGGACTTGCCGTGCAGCGGGTCGATCGACGGAAACCGCCCGATGCTCGGATCATAATACCGCGCCCCGTAGTAGTACCAGCCCAGGCCCAACTCCTCGTCCAAGGGCTTGCCCGTGTACCGATACGCCTGCCCCAGCCCCACCGACGACCCGTCCGATCCGCCAAAGGCCTGGTACTTGTGCTTGTCCCGAACCGTCCCGCTCGAATTGATCACCACCGCCGCCGATCCCAAAATGCCGTTCAGGTCAAGACCTTCGGAATGTCGAAACCAATGGGGTTTCGATCATGTATCTTGCGCTACTGCTTCTGCCTGCAGATGGGTCACCGGGGTGGACGGTGCGACGCAGCCAGCCTAGTTCCAATACAGTCATTCTCCATGATAAAGGATAAGTACTCTACAATCTCTTTTCTGAATCTCAACATAAGGGACCCCTCCAGCCATCGCTACGGCACCCGGGTCGGAGTTTAGAGTCCCCTGTACAACCCAGATTGAATCGTCCACTAATTCGGCCGTGAAAGGCCAAGAGTCATAGATCTCGTTTCCAAAAAGCGGGAGCCAAAGCGCCTCCGCGATTTTGATCGCAGTGACTTCATCAGCAACCCATCCCGCCTCCGGAGGCTCCCGAAACTGCTGCAGATCATCCATCTGAGGGCTGCAAAAGACAAGCGCAGAGCAAAACGCTACGGTCAGTCCAGCCAGAGTAAAACGGAGCGATGTAACCGAGCAGTGAGCGAACTTGTTCTTGAGCATCACACTATACCTCCATATGATACTAACGTTCAATCCTATTCTGAAATTGTCCCGGTTTGGCGGGCACATCCCTGAATACCGTTTCTTGAGACTGCTCGATCTTTTCTATGAACACGCGAGCCCACCACGGCAGCCAGGTGGTCCAGGAATTGGTCTTTGTTGACGCTTGAGAGTTATTACACTGGTGCGCAGGTGATGGATCAACAGAGTTCTTACGTGTTGGGTCATTCGGATCGCTGGGCAGGCCAGTCGAGAGTACCTGTGGGGCGTCCATAGGTATCTGCCACTTCAGTAATGAGCCGTTTGGGGTAGAGAGATACATGGGACCCAAGTCCGACAGGTTTAGATAATCGGTCGTAGAGAACGTATTATCAGAATATTGTGGCCCGGAGTACGCTCCGTGTCCATGCTGAGAGGCTACATACGTCTTTCCGGGATCCCGACGGACAAGCACGTTGTGTGCTCCCCCCCAGCGAGGCACGTCATAGCTGAAGTATGAATTAGCACCTTGGTCTACCCAGTAGATGTTGGTGCTGTATTCGCGATCCTCGAGGATACTCCTGCTGTTGTAACACATGCCGCAATCAAGAGCCGCCTGGTCCATTGTCAGAAAGTGATCGCCCGGCGCCAGCCCATCCGGATCAACCAGCCGCAGCGGATTATTCAGACAATACGCATACGGGCTCCAGCCCGGGGACTTGCCGTGCAGCGGGTCGATCGACGGAAACCGCCCGATGCTCGGATCATAATAACGCGCCCCGTAGTAGTACCAGTCCAGGTCAAACTCCTCGTCCAACGGCTTCCCCGTGTACCGATACGCCTGCCCCAGCACCACCGACGACCCGTCCGACCCGCCAAAGGCCTGGTACTTGTGCTTGTCCCGAACCGTCCCGCTTGAATTGATCACCACCGCCGCCGATCCCAAATGGTCGTTCAGATAATAATACACATTACCCTGGTCGTCAAGCATAGCAATCCGCTGGCTCCCGGCGTAGATGTACCGGGCGGTCGGCGCGGATGAAGAGATGGCAGAACCACCAAGGAATTCGGCCCTAGGTCAGCTTCAGTATTCAGCCCTCTTCGTCGTCTCCGTTTCCAAATGAGATTTTGAAGAAGCGGAACCCGGTGGGTAGTTGAACGACCTTATACACATTGAAAGTTCCTCTTTGCCAATACCAGTTCATTCCGAGATTCCGTTTGTTCGATTCCGGGAAATTCCCGTGATAGCCGCTTGGCAGGGAATCGCGGATTCTAACCGTGTCCAGTTTGATCTCAAATTCTGTCTTGTTTCGTAAATCAAGGACATAACCACTATTCGTAATAGAGATCCTTAGAACATGATGATCGCCCAGAACACCGCCGAGGGATGCCACGCGATTTTTTCTTAGTCTTGAAATGGTACCTTTCAAAACATCATATGTGACAAGACCGCTACCATTTACATACAGAAGGTTGCAGCCACGGTATATTTCAAGGTAGTAAGGAAATCGTAGGAATGAACCGAGGGGACCCTTACTCGCCCGTTCAAAACGTTCCGGTGTGTGTTGCTCCAAATAGCCAGCGATTCTCGTATCTGAGTACTGCCACCAATCCTCAAGGCTGTACAGGGGAAGGGGCGTACGGCTGCCGCAGGGATACTTGATAACCTCGGATTCGTCAAATGCAAGCACTTGCAAAACACCAAAATCGTCAAAGAGCATTTCTTTGGGATAGACATTGGACGAATCTATGATCCTACTTAGACACTCCCCTTCTGGAGAAAAGAGGCAGATCGTGTACTGATGAGTGGGAAACGCTATATTGCCTTCCGCGTCAACGGCTAGAGTAGGAGTAGGGCGTTCCCTGTAGGATAGTTCTGCCTGAGACGTGTCTAACGTGAAGAGGTGCTCGGCCCGGTATGGAAGGCCCTGCGAAACAGCCGACTGTGTGAACACTAAGAGCGACAGCAGAACCGGCACGGCGATATGAAGCTGGAAAAACTCGCCACGCAAGACATCTCTCTGTGAAGTCGTCTTCATAGCACAAACCCTCTCTATTCACCCTTCTGTCTAATCTGGCCATACCCGCGAAAGACCTGGCCATTATCCATCACCCAGTTACCATCCTCGTCTTGAGTAGCTGTAAATGTTCTCTCCCCAACCACCGGGTTGCCGTCCGCATCGGTACTGCCGAATTGGCCAATGGTTGCAATCGATACCGAGCCGTCTTCGTTTTGCGTAATGCTCGATACAAGAACGGAGTGTCCTTCCATATCTCCCGGATCCCCCATGAATAGCACGTCACCTTGCTCCCCCTGAGTAATGTCAGTCTGAAGTCGTCTGTCCGGACCGGTGTTGTCATTGCTGGAAAACCATTCTATAGAATGCGAGCGACTAAATGGCATGCTCTTGTAAGGGTCACCCTCAACATTACGATAAGAATTCCAGACTGCCTGATAGCACCATAGCGCGCCAGGCACCTCGCCCTTCTTGAAGCTCCGCCACTTCCCGTTTTGCGTCCCCGGGGCCGGCATGTACCAGTAGCCCCTCGGTACCCCTTTGAGCTTTGTCTGCATCCACCTGAGCGCTTCCTTCTCCTCTCGCCCATCCGGATCAACCAGCCTCAACGGATTATTCAGACAATACGCATACGGGCTCCAGCCCGGGTACTTGCCGTGCAACGGGTCGATCGACGGAAACCGCCCGATGC
>SMTZ1_10001175_pt1 | contig 25841 bp, 17 predicted proteins | sample DeeMarSWOR136_30_FD_25667 | JGI IMG/M metagenome (IMG submission 25667)
TGAGATTTCCTGGATCAACGTCAATCGTACCGGTGGCATCATTGATTCCACCAACGTTTGCTACAATGGTACCTGCTGTATTGGCAATACTGGGATTAAAGGTAAAAATTGGAGTTCCAAAGGCCCCGGATCCGTCTAACGTACCGGTTAAAGTCCAATCTGCGTCCTGATCGGTAATAAAGTTATTTTCGGCATCATATCCTGCAGCATAAAAAGTACGGGATTGATCTGTAGTCATCGTGAATGAACCTACAGGATCACCTGCTCCTCCAGGAGCATCTCGAATAGTCAGGCTTGCTAAATCTCCAGGATTTACAGTGATTAAGCCGGTTTGATCGCTGGTTCCATCTATCGTGGCAATGATGGTACCTGAGGTCGGTGCGGTGCTGGGACTAAAGGTAAAACTGGTTCCGCCACCTCCCGGACCATCTAATGTACCTGTTACGGACCATGTAACATCCTGATCCCCTATAAAATTACCACCTTCATCATATCCTGCAGCATATAGGGTAATTTCGTCCTGTGTATCGGTGGTCATGGTAACATTTATTACTTCATTGCCGCTGCCATTGGAATTATCGCGGATAATGATATAATCCAGATCACCAGGATTCACTGTGACTGATGGTACAGAACCTGGACTGACCGCTGAGCTGTAATCTAATCCAGCATCGGAGGTGCTGTTATACTGGTATGAAGTTGCCGTAGTGCCGGGAATGACTTGAAAAAAGGTTACACGAATAGAATCGATGACGTCAAAATGTGAAGTTTGTATTATTATTGAATTGCCGGAATATTGCCATGTGGCAAAGCCCGGCTCCGATGGTTTTGACGGTGAGTTTTGAAGAAAGGCAATATGATTATTTATTTTAACACTGGTAACTGTTGGAATACTGGAAAAGGGATTGGTTATCGTAACTCTATCCACCGTACCTAAATTAGTAGCCGTAGGAGGATAAATATTAAAAACCCGGTAATTAAAAGTAACAGGATCACCCACGTCCACCGAAGATGGTGCCAAAGAAGCGGAGACACTGGAAAGTTCATCATTATGAAATAAAATGGCAGAATAATCATTAACCGCATTGGCAGTATTATAACTGTATTGAGTACCCAAGGTGCTCGTGGATTTTATACCTATAGTCGCACCACTTCCTCCCCCATAAGCGTTCACAGTTTTGTATTGAAATTTAATCAGATTGCTATGCTCAAATAGTATTACTTCAAAATCTATTACATCAGGCGTTGCACCGTTTTCTATATACCATTGCACGATGAATTTTCGGTTGGGGGCAGTACCAATGGTTCTATAATAAACACCACCGTTATTACCGGCGGTGCTTTCCAGATCATCCCAGAAGGGGGCAATCATGGCATTCTGGCCGCTGGCACTAGGTATGCTTCCGTTATCAGGATAAGTTTCCGTACCGGGATCGATAAAACTCACCCAGCCGTTGGATGAAATATATATGCTGTTGCGTTCAGTGCCGTAAAAGTCGAAAGGAAAGGGCAGGGAAATTGCACTGGAGACCTCGTCATTAAAAGCGGCACCAAAAATACTGACGCCATCCTTTATGTCAATCCAGTTGAAATCAATCCTGGTCGTACCTACCGTATCAGTCCACATATAGCCGCCAGCATCGCCGCCGCCCTGGTTTGCGTAGGCACCTGATGTTATTATAAATATCAGGGGAATGGTTAAAAATAATTTTTTATACATTTCTATTCCTAATGAAGATTTATCTGGTTAAAGTAAATGGAATATTTGCTGAAGCTACCACCTGATCGGATATCTGAACAGGAGTTGTGGTAGTCAGGATGGGTCTCACCTCAATCACTTCCTCAACAGATAGCTCCTTCTGCACTAATGTGGCCATACAGGTGATTTGCAATTGATTACCACTGTTTAACAAGCCCTCTGTAAAGATAAATACCAAGCCTTGATCGACACCCTGCCATGTGGCAACCGAGTCCATTTGCGGCACCTGCCCGGAATTTTGCAGCCAGATGTTAGCTTGGTTAACCTGCACATTCATGGGAACCACGCGCAGCTGCTCAGGAATATCGAGAAACATACCGGTTTGTGTCGTGTTTGTCACGGAAAATGCTATGGTCAGCTCCCAATTGAGATTATTATCTCCCTGTTGCTGCAGATTTAGCTCCAGGCCCTGGGTTTGTGCAACTAAAGGAACTAATGATAGGGTAAAGATTAATGCTAAGATTCGTATCATAATATTATCCTATACATAATTTTATAACTAATCCAGCGGTTTTATATGAAGTATTTTAAATAAAAATAATATAGTTCTATATTTTTCTTGTGATATGAACTACGTCACTATTTCATCAAATAATTTTTTAAATAAATTTTATGCTTAAAAATTGCGCGGAATAGCCCCGATTTATTGTATAAAAAAAGGCCGTTATCGCTAATCTAAAATTATTATAACATCAGATTATTTGCAATGCAAGTGTTAAAATTTATTAATAAAATAAAGGCTATACAAAATATAAGAACAGGTTGACAGTATAGTAGGGGCGTTCCGCTGAACGCCTGACAGTCGGCAGTAGGCAGTCAGCGATCTGCAGACTGCCTACTGCCCACTGACCCTTGACTGCTCTTTCAATATTGGGTATATTAAAATAAACATAACCAACGGAGAGGTGGCCGAGTCGGCTGAAGGCGCTCGCCTGCTAAGCGAGTATAGGGGCAAAACCTCTATCGTGGGTTCGAATCCCACCCTCTCCGCTCTTTATCTCACCCCTTAACCTTTGAAATACTTCCTGCCCAGATACTCTTGAATCATTAAGTCAATTATTTCTACATTATACATATTGTCACGAAAGGATAAATATGAAAAAAATACTAAAATTCTCACTTCTTCTTTTACCCTGTTTGCTTTATTCCGCCGATTTTAATAGTAAATATTATTTTGATGAATTTGGTACCTATGTGCTTACTCCGGAAGATCTTATACACATGCGGCATAGTTATGTCGTGCAAAAATTAAATCAAATCGACAGCACTAGCTCTGCCATCCAATTACAAAAAATCGGAGAATCGGTTAGAGGCAGATCATTGAATATGCTTTCATACGGGAAAGGAAAGACTAAATTATTATTATGGTCACAGATGCATGGTGATGAACCAACGGCAACGGCAGCCTTGTTGGCAATATTTAACTTTTTTAGCCAAAATGAAAAGGATACTTTTGTCCAGGATTTATATGATAAATTGTCAATTCATGCTATTATTATGTTAAATCCCGATGGTGCACAATCCTTCCGGAGAAGAAACGAGCAGGATATTGATATTAATCGCGATGCCCGTATGTTACAGTCACCCGAAGCACAGGCTCTGAAAGGCATGCAGGAAAAAATCAAACCGCATTACGGATTCAACCTGCATGACATGCGCGGGAGGGAGATGGTTGGTGATAGTAAGAAACTGCTTAACATAGCACTGATGGCCCCACCGTTTGATAAAGATAATTCCGATAGTCCAAACCGTATCAGGGCAAAAAAATTAGTCACCGTAATTAAAACTACACTGGATCCATTTATTTCCGGTCATGTGGCGCGCTACAAAGCTGACTATATGCCCAGAGCTTTTGGTGACGCGATGCAAAATTGGGGTGTCAGTACGATCTTAATGGAATCGGGTTTGCATGACGATGAAGATCCCAGATTCCTGGTAAAATTAAATTTTGTTGCCCTGTTATCGGCTTTCCACGCCATTGCTTCAGGGGAAATAGAACAGGCCGATGAGAATATATATGAACAAATACCCTTAGAGGGAAGTCAGTTATTTGATCTACTAATCAAGAATGCACGCGTCTATAATGGCACAGATATTCCAGCATTCATTGCGGATATAGGTATCAATATCGAGAGGGAATTGCAGGATGAGGAGATAATTGAAACAGGTAAAATTAGCGATATTGGTGATCTATCGATAAGCGATGGAATTGAAGTCATTGAGGGGACTGATTTAGCGCTATGTCCGGGATTCATAGTAAGAAAAGCTAATCACGGTGTCGCAGAAAACAGGTTGGCAACAACGTTGGTTACAGATCAACCGCATCATACAGATATTAGAGAATATCTTTTTTCTACCACTAAAGAAAACTTACCTAAAATTCCCTTTATCCCTGAGAACAATGGAATGGATGTCAATAAAATACCTGTTTATACCTCAGATCCCGCAAGGTTTCTGAACATAACAGCGGCTGGCCTGGTAAAAAGAGAGATGCAAGCTGATCTGTTAATTTTTTCACATACACAAGGTTCCCGGTTGCTGTTTGAAAATTTGCTCTATGTTATTAAAAATGGTAAGATTATATATCCAGAGAAAGCTGAATAATGTATGTATTCACGAATATGTTATACGATCAAATTTATTTGTTAACTAGAGTTATATGAATAAGATACTTGGAATTGTAAAGGAGACGAAGAATGAATGGGAAAGGCGTGTGCCTCTGATCCCGGGCGATATAAAGGATATTTTAGCTCGGCAGCCACTTGAATTTGTCATCCAACCATCCAAACGGCGTGTGTTTACAGATGAGGAATTCAAATCAGTTGGTGTCCAAATTAGAGCTGATCTATCAAATTGTGATATCATTTTAGGAATTAAAGAAATTAAAATACCCCATCTCCTACCCAACAAAGTATACCTTTATTTTTCTCATACCATTAAGGGTCAATTTTATAATATGCCCATGCTGCAAAAATTACTCGATTTAAATTGTACACTTATCGACTATGAATGCATTAGCGATGAGCAGGGCCAACGCCTGATATATTTTAGTCTGCACGCCGGACTTGCCGGAATCATCGATTCCCTATGGGCTTTTGGTCAGCGGTTGAATTGGGAGGCAATACCTTCTCCCTTTAAAAAAATAAAACAGGCATACCATTATGGCAGTTTAACTGAGGCTCAAGAGGCGTTTAAGAAGCTTGGTGCTGAAATCACGGATTCCGGATTACCTGACGAAATCACCCCGCTCGTAATAGGTATTACAGGATATGGTAATGTATCTCGTGGTGTGCAACAACTACTAGATATGCTCCCGGTAACAATGATTGAACCAAAAGATCTGAAAGAATTGAAATTTAGAAAAGGGGATTTATCTCGTACGGTCTTTAAAGTGGTATTTAAAGAACAGGACATGTTCGAACCTGTGGCACTAGATGCGCATTTTGATCTACAGGAATATTACTATTATCCTGAAAAATATCGCTCTAAATTTGAAAAATATCTCCCTTATCTTTCTATCCTCGTAAATGCATCATTCTGGGATACACCTTATCCCAAACATGTCACAAAATCCTTTTTGAAGAAACTTTTCTCCGCTAAGTCTCCACCATCATTAAAAGTTATCGGTGACATAAGTTGCGATATTGATGGTGGAGTGGAATGTACCTTGAAAGCAACCGATCCCGGTAATCCCATCTATAGTTATGATGCAATAAATGAAAAAGCACTCGATGGATTTACAAATATTGGACCGGTGGTCATAGCTGTAGATAATTTACCAAGCGAGCTGCCGTTGGATGCTTCAATTCATTTTAGTTCAATGTTGAAGCCGTTAATACCCGATTTGATAAAAACAGATTTTTCGGTTAGTTTTAAAGAATTGATGCTACCGGATAAGCTTAAAAATGCGGTGATTGTTCATAAGGGGCAACTAACACCCGAGTATTGCTATTTAAAAGAGTATCTGTAAATTGTAAACAAACGTTCAATCCCTACAAACGTTCAATCCCTGCCGGGGTTGATATGATTTTGTTGTTTTCGTTTTTTCTACAAATATTCAACCCCTCCCGGGGTTGACCGGATTATGTTTATATCATTATTTCTACAAACGTATAATCCCGCCGGGATTATTAATATGTTTTATTATCATATCGTGATATTTTTTCCCATGCAAGATGGATTAATAAATACAATAAAAGATATTATCATGATAAAAGAACACCGGAGGTGTTCAACATTTGTAGGTTCAACGTTTGTAGAAACACATCGTTACAAATAAAAATATACAACCCCAGAGGGGTTGAACTTAATTTTTTTTACATATCAAAAAAAATTTTTGTTAAAATATATTTAATTTTGTTATGTTTAGGAATTCCCATCAAAAAATTTGTTTTATAATTTATTTAAAGAGTACAGGAGTAATCTTAGCATGTCTGAAAAAAATACGATAATAGTTGAAAATCCAATGCATGTTACAGAGTCTGAAATCGTAGTGGGTATTCCTTCATACAATGAATCGGATAACATTGCCTATCCTACCGATGTTGCCAGCAGGGGACTCTGTGAATGTTTTCCAAACCGGAAATGCGTTATCATCAATGTGGACAATTATTCTCCTGATGGCACCAAAGATGTATTTTTAAGTACACCGACAAAAGTGCCTAAAATTTACATATCTACCCCAAAGGGAGTAAAAGGTAAAGGAAATAATTTTCGTAATCTCTTTGAGGCGGCCGTGGAACTAAATGCTAAAGCTATTGTCGTCGTGGATGCGGATTTAAAGAGCATAACACCGCAGTGGATAAGGTATTTGGGTGAGCCGCTTTTAGGTCGTTTCGATTATGTAGCTCCTATTTATGCCCGGCATAAATATGATGGCTCCATCACCAATCATATTGCCTACCCCATGCTCAGGTCACTTTTCGGCTTACGGGTCAGACAACCGATTGGCGGCGACTTTGGCTTTTCTGGTAAACTGGCACGTGCTTTTCTTTCAGAAAAATTGTGGAACGATAAAATCGCCAACTTTGGTATCGATATCTGGATGACCACAATTGCTATAGCTCGAAGATTCAATATTTGCCAAGCTTTTCTTGGTTCACCAAAAGTGCATAATCCCAAAGATCCGGCTAAAGATCTTGGCCCTATGTTCACCCAGGTTCTCTCCACGCTATTTGATTTAATGATTGATTTTGAATTTATCTGGAAAGATACATTTGAATCACGGCCAAGCAATATATATGGTTTTGGATTAGGAATTGAAGAGAAACCACCGGCCGTGGATGTTAATACAGACAGCTTGTTTACCAGCTTTATTGACGGATTTAATACGTACGGTGAGCTATGGGAAAAAATAATACCGGCACCTGAAATGATTGAAATAAACAAGCTGAAAAAAATCCAGGATAAACGCCTTTTTTATTATCACAGTGATCTCTGGGCCCGGATACTGGCAAATTTTGCTGTTGCTTATCGTAATAATGAAATCGACCGAAAATTAATTATTGAATCCCTTATTCCTTTTTACCATTCACGCATTCTATCTTATGTCAATAAAACCGAAGTTGCAGGTGTTAAAGAAGCGGAAGAATATCTGGAAAACATAAATCGCATTTTTGAAAATGAGAAATACTATCTGATCAGCCGCTGGGATGCCAGTCTGAAACGCTTGGGATGGAAACTGTTTAAGTAGTATCTGCCTATCCACCCCTCTAACGAACAACAATACCCCTATTTCAAAAATGGGGATTTTCTTAATAAAAATTACGCAACCAGCGATGGGCTTTGAGTTTTTGCACCAGTTCATCGGATAAGGGACCTTTTTCCACACTGCGCACATTGGCCAGCAAATTTTTCTCTGTACGCATGCCCGGAATTACAGTAGTTACTGCGGAAAAACTGATGGTGAAGCGCAAAGCTAATTCGGCCATAGTTTCACACTCTTCTTTTCCCTCTTGCCATATTGTTTTTACTCTGTCATAGACCTGTAATTTCCGGTTACCCTGAAAATAGCTGTTTCTCCAATCTCCTTTGGGAAAAACGGTCTCTGGAGTGATATTGCCTGTCAAACCGCCTTCATCCAGGGGAACTCGCACAATTATGCTGATTTTATGTTTTTCACAGAAGGGAAATAATTTATCCAGCGCTTGCTGATCAAATATATTAAATATTACCTGAAAGCCGTCGATCAATCCCGTCTTTCCTGCTTGAATACCATTTTCCGGTTGATGATCATTCATTGAAATTCCAAAATAACGCACTTTACCATCACGCTTAAGCTGTTCAAAAGCTTCTTTCCAGGTGTCTTCCTTTGCCCACCTATCAGTCCAGACATGAAATTGCTGTAAATCCAGGTAGTCTCGGCCCAGATTTTTAAGGCTGCGCTCAGTCGCGCGGATAATATGTTCTTTAGGAAAAGAGGCCTCCAATGTGGAAGAGTCACTTGGTGGCCATTCAAACTTTTTTGATGGTATTTTTGAGGTGATAAAAAGCTTTTGACCCGCTTCCCTTTCAACTTCACCGATTAGTTTCTCGCTGTGTCCATTACCATAAACCAGTGCTGAGTCGAAGAAATTAACCCCTTTCTCTATAGCACGGTGCAATGATCTTTTCGATTCTTTATCGTCGGCACCGATCCACATTGTTTTACCAATACCCCAGGCACCGTAACCGAGTAACGATATACTCTCATTTGATTTCGCAAAAGGTTTGTACTGCATGGCTTGTTTATCCCATTGAACATTTTTAATAAAACGATAAGATAAAATAGCATTAAATATTAATCAACTAATACTTAAATGATTGTTGAAAGTTCTAAAAAGAGCTTTAAAGAGCGTTGATTTCCGTCTGTCCCAAGAATACGACTGCTTGTCATATTTTTCTGTTATGTGAGAAGTTACTTTTATAAATTATTGCATGTGTTTGAATAACAAAAAAAGGTGCTAAAGATGGACAATTTGATGAATCCCTGTGGAAAAGGATTGCTAATCAAAATATATTTGGTTACTACTATACTTTTAGCTCAAATGCTTTATGCCAAACAAGAGGTAAAATTGGTATTTTTTTCAATGGATCAGGCAATAACCCGTGCTTTAAAGTACAATAATCTGGTGCGCGCAGCAGAATTTGAAGTTAAAAGAGCAAATTGGCAGAGAAAAGAAGCCTGGACAACCCTTCTTCCTAATGTAGCTTTTAATACACGATTTACCTGGATTGACGATAGTACCTTCGCGTTGCGCGATTTTAGCAGATATTTTCAGGATCCCAATTTGCCCTTCAGGATTCCGCAAACGGTTTTTCAAAAAGCATATTTTTCATCCCTTGATGTTTATATGCCCATCTATGATGCCGGGTTGCTGAATGGAATTTCAATAGCCAGGTTAGGTGAAACTATGGCGGAACATTTAAATGAATCCACCAAAAGGAATATAATTTTTCAGGTTATAAGTGGATATTTGAATGTCCTGAAAAACCAGGAGATTTTGAAATTGCAGAAGGATTACTTAGAGCTGTCTCGTTTAAATTATGAAAAAGCGGAACGATTGCATAATGCAGGGCGTTATTCCAAAGCCGAAGTACTGCGCTGGCAAGTGGAATATCAACAGCAAAAGAGTATAATGGTAAACAGCGAATCGGCACTGAGAAGTTCGAGAATCATCCTCAGCAGGTTGCTTAATTTGGATAAGCATGAATTTATTGAAATTGACCCGCAAATTCCGCGCAAACTCCAGTCTGAAGGGGATAAATTGGAACAGTTGGGTGATCTACAACTTATAAAAATGATCCAGGTGGAAGATGAAGTTCTGATTCAGGCCAATGCTGCTCTCTCAGCGGCAAAATCAAATGAAGAAATCAGTGAATTACAATATAATAATTCGTATAATAATTATATACCAACGCTCTCATTAACTTATTCCTATGCCTGGCGGGAAAACAATACCATTGTATGGGATGACTATTCACCACAAACTTTGATGATAAACTTAAATGTGCCTTTATTTACAGGTTTTCGTAATTACAGTAATTTGAAATCTTCATATTATAACTATAAAAAAAGCCAGGAAAACTTTTCTGATCAACTTCAGAACGTACGCTTACTGTTAACCGAAGCAGTAAATAAAATAATAAATTTAAAAACGCAGAAGGAATTATCTAAGGTAAATGTAACTTTTACTGAACATAACTATCGTGTGGTTGAACAACAAAAAGAACAGGGATTGGTGTCCAATATCGATTTTATCGATGCCAAGTTAAATCTGCAAAGAGCCATGCTTGATGAAATTAGCAATCGTTATGACATTATCTCCAGTATGGTTGAATTATATTATTTATTGGGTAAATTAGATTCCATCTTATTGTAGAAAGAATTTGATTATCGTGGAGAATACACAATGAAGTATAGTGAAAAACTAGTCATTCCACTACTCATGCTTTTATTGAGTATATCAGGAATTTTTTGTTCCCAGAACAGTGATGATCAAAGATCAAATTCCGGTGATGGTGCGAATACGCAAATTACAAGTATCAAGGGTGTTCCTGTTGAGGCAATGGTGGTGAAACAGCAATCTGTCCAGCAGGATATACCTTTAACTGCTGTTTTACACCCTTTACATGAGGTGGATATTGTTGCTGAGGTTTCGGGTAAAATTCAGAAGATTAATAAAAAATTAGGTGATCCTGTTACACCAGGCGATATCTTGGCCATTATAGACGATAAAATTCCCTTAAGCAATTACCGCCAGGCGAAATCTCAAGTTCTTTCGGCTGAGAATAATCTTAAAATAGCCCAGCTTAATTTAAAAAGTGATGAACAGTTAATGCAAACAGGGGATATTTCTGAGTTGGAATATGAGAATTCACAATTGGCCGTCAAAACAGCAGAAGCAGCTCATCTTTCAGCGTTGGCAAACTTAAGTTTAATGGAGAAAGCATATCGGGATACGCGCATAAAATCCCCCATCCCTGGATTAATTTCCCGCAAGTATATTGATATTGGTATGATGGTTAACCCCAATATGCCGCTTTATAGGGTGATAGATCTCACTAAATTAAAAATGGAAGTGGGTATACCGCAATCATTAATCACGAGAGTCCAAGTGGGGAGTAAAGCAAAAGTAAAAATATCAGGATTTTTGGATGAGAGCTTTCTCGGATATGTGCGCCATATTTCACCCCAGGCAGATGAACAGAGCGGGGCCTTTACCGTTGAAATTCATGTCGATAACACTCCAAATCTAAAAATTAGAGCAGGTATGACCGCCAAGGTTGATATTACCCTGAATAATTTTGGAGCACAATTAGTTATACCAAAATATGCACTGGTTACAAAAAACGAATCGGACCATGTATATAAAATTTCGCACAATAAGGCACGCCTGGTCAATGTGCGTGTGGGCGAGACTTTCGGTGCACAAATTATTATCAACGATGGTTTGACCGAGGGGGATACCATTGTCATCGTGGGCATGAAGAATTTAGGCCTTGAGACTGATATCTGGATAGAAACGTTACACTAATAAATGGTGGGGGATATGAATATAAATTTCAGACATATGTTAAGTATAATCGCATTAGTATTGTTACAACTGAATGGCAATGCTGATGATAATGCTATTAAAAAATTAGCACTGGAGGGAATCGATTATGCCGGTAATTTAAAATACGATCAAGCTGCACAGGTATTTGACAAAATCATTGAGATGCAACCTGATAATCCACAGGGATACTTTTTAAAATCGGCAGTCTATTTTTGGATGTTTTCTGCAGATATGCACAACGAAGAACTGGGGAACAAATTTAAAGAATTTTCGGATCAGGCGGTGGATGTTGCTGAGAAAAGATTAGAAGAGAATGAAAATGATCTTGATGCCCTCTTCTACTTGGGGGGTGCCTATGGTAGTCTGGGCAGGTATTATGGTATGACCAGAAGTTATCTTAAAGCGTACTGGTATGGTAAAAAGGGAAATAATATTTTACAGGATGTGGTAGAGAGGGATTCGACATATTATGACGCCTATCTGGGTCTGGGTATCTTTAATTACCTGGCAGATGTGCTACCCAGGTTTGTAAAAATTTTATCGTTTATTCTGGGTATTGATGGGGATAAGGAACTGGGTATCACACAATTAAACCTTGCTGTTGAGAAGGGTACCTATACCAAAACCGAAGCCATGTTTTTTTTAGGGGCAATTTATACCTATCGCGAGAAAGAATTTGATAAAGCGATGGTTATATGGGAAAAATTGTTGTATAAATATCCAAATAATCCGGGTGTTCTGATTCACGTGGCAAGATGTTACTCAGATATGGGCGATTGTGACAGAGCCATACAGATATATGAGCAAATTGTGGATATTATCAATCAAACCACGCTTATTCCTCTCTCAAGTGTACATTATCAATTGGGCCGGGCTTACTTCCGAATGAATAATATTCATGAAGCGATTAAATCATTACAGATATCGGTGCAATCGGATACGGGTTATGCCGGACACCGCAGATGGACTTATCCCTGGTCTCATTATTTTCTTGGTTTAAGTTACGATATGTTGGGAAATCATGAGCAAGCTCTTTATCATTATCACCAGGTTGATGATGAGCAAAGTGAACGGGTTTATGATTTAGCTCAAGAGCGATTAGAAAATCCTTTGGATGACACCAGTATGGAGATAATGAAAGGCCGCAATTTGACCGGTTGTAGAGAATATGAGAAAGCCTTACTGGTTTTTCAGCAGATTGGGAGTGAACTAATCCAACGCAATGATCACTATGCTCATAAAAAATGGTCGGAAATCAGATACAATATCAGTGAAGTTCGCTATTATCAACATCGTTACAAGGACGCATTAGACATATTAAATGAATTGATAGAAGATAAGTCTATCCAAGATGAATGGTTTATGGATTGGGCTTATTATATGAGAGGTAACTGTCATCGCAGGTTAAATAATTACGAACAGGCGCTTGCAGATTATGAAAAAGCCGATAACACCGATGACAGGGAATTATCATCACGAATTGAACAGGCAAAGATAAAATTAAAGAATTAATAGCACATAGTTGAAAGGACATAGAATGTCCCTGGTAAATTTTTCCGTAAAAAATCCTGTCCTGGTCAATCTTCTAATGATCGGTTTATTCATTGCCGGGAGTTTATCTCTTGTACTGTTGCCGGTTGAGCTAAATCCGCAGGTTGATTTTAACTGGGTTTTTATAACGGTCGTTTATCCCGGTGCTGCACCGAATGAAACAGAAAGCCTGATTGTAGATCCAATAGAAGCTGAACTGCAGGATTTAGATGATGTTGACGAGATTCAATCTAATGCGGGTGAAGGTTTTGGCTTTGTTATGGTTAAATTTGCCGATATGTCAAAAAGTGAATTCCGAGAGCATCTAAACGATTTGAAAACAGAATTAGATAAAGTTGAGTTGCCAGTTGATGCCGAAGATCCGGATGTGGAAGCTTTTGACAGTAGCGATTTTTTACCGGTTATCACCATAAATATGTCCTTCACCATACCAGAGGATAATGCACAAAAAATTGCCGATGACCTGGAAGATGATTTGAACGATATCTCGGGTGTAGCCAAAGTTCAGGTCTCTGGTTTAGCAAAACGTGAAATCTGGGTTGAAATGGATCCGGTAAAAATGAACACTCTCGGTGTTACCTTTGATGAGATTGTCATGGCCATTCGTAATAGAAACCTTAATGTACCTGGAGGAAATATAACATTTGGTAAACTGGAATATTTGATCAGATCTCTCGGGGAGTATCAGTCAATCGAGGAAATCGAAAACACCATAATCCGCACCTCTGTCAACGGAGAATTTGTAAAAATTCAAGATGTGGCAGCAGTAAACGACCGGCGTGAAGAAATGCCCATTCTTTCACGCATGAATGCTGAAAGTTCCATCACATTCTCGGTTTCGAAAAAGAGTGAAGCAAATTCAATTGAAGTTATCGAAGAGATTAAAGAGTTGGTCAAAACATACCAGAATCAGGTCCCTGATGGGGTTGAATTTAGCTGGACCAATGACAATTCGGTTTACATTCTACGCACCATAAATACTCTACGCAACAATGCAATCACAGGTATGGTACTGATTGTATTGGTTCTGTATTTATTCCTAGGAAAAGCTAATGCGGGTTTAGCTTCGTTGGGAATTCCAATTTCATTTTTTATAACTTTTATCTTTATGTATATCTCAGGTTTTACCCTGAATGACAGCACCCTGTTTGCACTGGTTATGGTTCTGGGAATTATAGTTGATGATGCCATTATCGTGATCGAAAATTGTCATCGCTATAGACTCATGGGATATAGTTCCTATGAGTCTGCAATTCATGGTACCAGTGAAGTGGTTGCTCCTATTTTATCTTCCATCGGGACGAATATCGCAGCTTTTTTGCCGCTTATTTTACTACCCGGCATAATGGGTAAATTTATGCGCATCATACCTATTATATTTTCTCTGGCCTTAATCGCATCCTTATTTGAAGCATTTTTCTTGTTACCTTCGCACTATGCCGACTGGACTATCAAGTCCAAGGTGTATAAGAGGGGTGAAAAGAAGTTTTTTAAAATCCTGCGTAAAGGCTATGGCCGTATCTTGATCAAGGTCCTGCGCAGGCGCTATCTTGTCCTCTCTATTCTGGTCGTTGTACTTTTGCTATCCTTAATGGTTATCCCTTTAATTGGTGTAGAAATGTTTGGGGAGGAGGATTTTGATCAGTTTAAAGTGTTGATAAAATTACCGGAAGGAACAAGCCTGGAGGAAACCGACCGTATCGTTAATAAATTTGAGAGCGAAGCGCTGAAATTGCCAAAATCTGAGGTTCAGGCAGTAATTGTTAATGTGGGATTGCTACAGGGAAATAATGAATGGTTAACCAGAAAAAATGTGGCTCAGATCATATTTCAGTTGATACCACATGAAGATCGGAGTATAAGCACGGATGAATTGATAAGTAGAATGCGTGCCCAGACCGCCTATATAAGCGGTCCAACATCGGTTGAATTCGAAAAACTTGCTGGAGGTCCGCCGGTGGGTAAACCGATTTCGGTTAAAGTACAGGGAAAATACCTCGATGAGATAAAAAGCGCGGCAATTGCCTTAAAGGATTCTATTCGTGCCATGCGCGGAACTTTCGATGTAAGCGATGACTATCCTCCAGGTAAAGATGAAATACGAATTATCGTCGATGAAGATAAGGCGGCCTTGTATGGTTTCAGCACACAATATGTGGCTTTCAATGTGCGCTATGCTTTCGACGGAATAGAGGTTACCGAATATCGGGAGGGTGACGATGAAATCGATGTCATCGTGAAATACAATGAACAAAGTCGCTCAAATCTGGATGATGTGTTGCATCTCAAACTTACTAACGCCCAGGGACAAACCGTGGCGCTGGACGATATGGTTAAATTTGAAATTAAAACAGGACCCGATGAGATAAAACGCTTTGATCAGAAACGTACCATAATTGTTTCTGGCGAAATAAACGAAGATGAAACCACTATGGATGAAATCAATTACCAGTTACTTGATATTTTCCCTAAAATGGAAAAACAGTTTTCTGGAATCTCTTTTAAAATTGGGGGTCAATTTGAAGAATTTATGAATATTTTCGCAGATATTACGTCTTTATTTGTTTTGGCTCTGATACTGATATTCTTAATTCTGGGTACCCAGTTTAATTCATATGCGCAACCTTTAATCATTTTAACAACGGTGCCATTTGCCCTCATTGGCGCTATGATTGGCCTGATCATCTCGGGTAATCCCTTTAGTGTTGTTGCGCTGTACGGTTTTGTTGCCCTGGCGGGAATCGTGGTTAATGATGCAATTGTTATGATCACATTTATGAATGCGCGGCGGAGAACAGACAAAACAATTACGGTTTTTCAATATTGGCGTAGTATCATCAATGGTGGCAGGTTGCGCTTACGTCCTATCATCCTTACCTCCGTAACAACCATTTCGGGGTTGATGCCCATGGCAATTGGAATTGGCGGTACATCGGAAATGTGGTCACCACTGGCTAATGTTATCATGTTTGGAATATTCTTTTCAACTATATTAACCTTGTTTGTTATTCCCAGTTTGATGGCTGTACTGGATGATATTAAACGGAGCCGTAAAAAGGCCATGATTATGACGGATGTGGCTGCACAATAATGGCAAAAAAACGATAATAAATACCTAAACATTCACCTTATAAAGGGGATTTCCATGTTCAGACAAGTGCATAAATACTCTATTTTTCTATTTTGTTTAGTTGGTATACTGTATACACAAGAACTTGTTGACTTACAGGTAATTCAGAGAATCAAAGCCCACGCCTTTGAGAATTCACAGGTTATGGAAACGATAAGTTACTTAACAGATGTCTATGGTCCACGTTTGAGTGGATCTCCAAATTATAAGAAAGCCAGCGAATGGGCTATTGAAAGGCTAAAGGAATGGGGAATAACAAACGCAGGACTCGAACCGTGGGGTACCTTCGGACGCGGATGGTCAATGGACAAAGTATCTCTGGAAATGGTTGAACCGCATTATATGTTCCTCATCGCTTATGCCAAAGCCTGGACTCCCGGAACCGAAGGTGTCATTAACGGCTCACCACTCCTCTTAAACTATACAACGGATGAAGATTTGGAAAAAAATAAAGGTAAACTGAAAGATGCTATTGTTATGCTGGGAAAACCAAGAGACTTTGAGCCTAAATTTGAAACAGACGCAAAACGCTATAGTGAAGAGGAGCTGAATGAGTTAGCTCAGGCACCTGAACCTGGAGCCAAGCCATCATGGTGGGAAAAAAGAGAAGAACATCGGAATTTGATGAAGCAAAAGAAGAAATATATGAATTTCCTGTTCGATGAAGGGGTTGCACTCATCCTTGAAGCAAGTCAACGCGAACACGGAACTGTACGATTAACCGATGGTGGCTCATATAAAATTGGAGCGGATTCAGCATTGCCCACTCTGGTCGTTACCATCGAGCACTATGGCCGTTTGGCAAGATTGATTGAAAAAAATATTCCTGTAAAATTACAGTCTCTTGTAAATACCAGATTTTATACAGACGATTCGCTGGGATACAATGTAATTGCAGAAATTCCAGGGGTGGATAAAAGAGTTAAAAATGAAGTGGTAATGTTTGGTGGCCATCTTGACTCATGGCATGCAGGTACCGGAGCCACAGACAATGCTGCTTCTTGCGCTGTGGCAATGGAAGTAATGCGCATTCTCAAGGAAATTGATGTAAAGCCACGCCGAACGATAAGGATGACACTCTGGGATGCAGAGGAGCAGGGTTATCTGGGCTCACGGGGCTATATCCTGAAACATTTTGGTGATCGAAAGACAATGAAGCTAAAACCAGAATATGATCTTTTTTCGGTTTATTTCAACCTGGATAATGGTGCCGGTAAGATAAGGGGTATATATCTGCAGGGTAATGATGCCGCCAGGCCGATTTTCGAGGCCTGGCTTAAGCCTTTTAATGATATGGGAGCTGCAACTATTACCATTCGCAATACCAGTGGCACCGATCATATTCCCTTTAACGAGATTGGTCTTCCCGGATTTCAATTTATTCAGGATGAAATAGACTATATGACGCGCACTCATCATACGAACATGGATGTTTACGAGCATGTGATTCCAGGTGATGTAATGCAAGCTTCAGCAATTATGGCTTCATTTGTATATCATGCGGCCATGCGCGAGGGCAAAATTCCCAGAAAGGAATTACTTGATCAAAAAAAAGATGATTAAATTTCCGTATTGATAAAAAGTACAATAAAATCTGATATTCATTAAAATGAAACACCGACTTCGACAAGAAATTGGCCTCTCCAATCTCTGTTAAAGGCGTAATCGAGTCTAAATACCTGAACGTAGGGTAAATGAATATGTAATCCGAAGCCGAATCCTGTTCTAAAGTTATCCCTGGAATATTGATTACTTTTATTCCATACAATTCCGCTATCAATAAACAATCCAGCACTCAAACCGAGCTGTAAATTTTTTAAATATTGTTGTGGAATAGGGGGCAAATTTAAAGAAAAATAGCGAATGGGAACGATCGGAAATCTGAACTCCAGGCTACCCAGATTTATATGTCTACCTTCAAGCACTGTGTAAAAATGTCCGCGTATCCGCTCTTCAAATCCAATGTAATTGAGCCGGTAAACCGGCACTTCGCCAATTAAATAACTCTGAAAATAACGGCCGGCTAAAATTACCGGCCCTAATCGCAAATAACGGCGAACATCAAAATCCAGCTTATAATAATTATTATAATTTTGGAAAATACTGTTTTTGTATACGACAAGGTAGTTTGCCCAACCTGTTGAGGGATAGGAATACAGATCACGTGTATCATGGCGGATATAAAATTCAACACCCCATAATTGTTCAATGTTTTTACCGCTATGCATCAGGTAAATATATTGATCATTGAAGGAAACATGGTCGTAAAGCAGTGAAATTTCAGTTTTAAAATGATAATTCCACCATTTTCCGATAGATAGTTTCCCATATATATGCCGCTCTTCAAAATCCAGTGTGCGATGGTTGTAAGTTGTTTTGGATATACTAAAACCGGTCGTTAGATGCAACGAATCCCCTGCCCAGGGATCGGAATAGGTAAAACCGAAACCAGGACGAAATCCAAACCATAAACCTGCCCAAAGTTTTTCATTCTGGCCGCGAAAATTATAGTGTATTACACTCATACCATAGGACCACTTGCTCCAATCCCGCTCGTTCATGTGCAATATGGGGGCAGGATAAAAATAAATTTGTTCGGTAACTTCAATGATTAATATATCCCCTTTTTCGTTATGTGGGACAACATATAATTCAACGCGATGAAATAAGTACAGGTTTAAAAGACGCTGACGCGATCTTTCCAGAAGTTCTGCACTTGGTAGTTCTCCCTCTTTAATTAACAGCTCACGTCGTATTACATTATCGCCGGTAAATTTATTACCAATAATAATCACATTTTGTATCGGCTTTGGATTTTGAACGGGTTGTTGAGCCATAAGGTTCAAATAAACCATAAATATCAAGGCAATTATTGTGTATCCACTTGATATACTTTTATTCATTCTCATAAACCTAATGGTCTGGTGATGTCCATTTCAATAAAACTATTGAGTCGTATTTAAGCAAACAATATATTCTTACTTTAAAATTCAAAATTGCAATTTACACTGGTCGCATAACAAATCAAAACCAATTTTCAATGCGTTACAAACAGTTCTTGATAATCGCTCTTTTTGTAATGGCACTTTTGCTCTATCTAATTCTGGTAGTGCTAGGTGATTTTCGCAGTCAAATCATTATTTACCTTATAATCGTTGCGGTGCTTTTCGCCATTTATATTTTTTTCGTCTTTTTAGTTTTGAATAATACAAATAAAATAGGCCTCCACTTGGGCTGGTTTATTTTATTTGCCCTCCTTGCTCGTTTGATACTTTTTCCCACTCAACCACTTCTTTCCGAGAATGTGTACCCTGTGTTAGGAGGATCTTTGCTATCATGGAAGATCATTTTGCTTATGGTCGAAGTTGCATTAGCGTTTATTTTGTTAAAATTGATTAAACACTTCTCTTTGAGTGAATATCGTTTGGTAATATTGATTTGCAATCCGCTCATTATCATAGAAACCTACCATAGTGCTCATTTTGATATCATTGCACTTACATTTTTCTGGTTGGGCATTTTGACTTTTTATAAGCATCGAGATCGGCTGGCCCTCGGTGCATGGATTTCTGCACTGTTGATTAAATTTGTACCAATTATCATGGCCCTGCCATTTTTGATAAAAAAGTTGTGGCGTAAATTATTTTTCATTTTAATCGCCTATGTTGCTATTATAGTTACCTTCATTCTAACTCATACAATACCCATGTCGGATATTTTTTCCGATGTTAAGCAACCTTCCTTCAATGGTGCAATATTTAAATCAATAACCTTAATTCTTGATATATTTAACCTTCCTGCCGGTGAATTAGGCCGTTTGCATTTGCACACGCACACAGAAATTTTTTATCTTGATAATGAATTCTATTATAAAGTTCTGGCCGCTATTGTATTTGTGATAATTATTTTTGATCAATTCAGGAAGCTTAAAAGTACCGCAGACTATCGCAGTATTAATTATATCCAGGCCAGTTTCATCATTACAGGATCTTTCTTGCTCCTGACAACCACCCTGTATCCCTGGTATGTCATTGTAATTATTCCCTTCCTGATCTTCATACCCAATTGGTCATGGCTCATTTTTACCTTTTTGATTCAGCTTTCTTATTTTGTTTTACAGAATTATGCGCTGTATGGTGTATGGAAAGAATCCACCTGGGTGCTTTTGGTAGAGTACATCCCGTTCTATCTGTTGCTGGTATTTGAATACCTTGATCCACGAAAAATTAAAGGATGGTTTTTGGAGTGATATTTTTTTCTTTTCTCAAGATATTCAGAAGCTTCTTCCAGTTTTCCCCGCTTCATTGCTCCTTTTATATAGACGTCTATTTTATGTATCAACATCTCAACCGCTGCTTTTTTCTTTGCAGGATCAAGATTCATTTCTGAGATAATCTTTTCCAGGGCATAGATGCGAAAGCGATCCAAACCCCAATATTTGGCAGATAGTTGATCGGGATGCCCTCCATATTTAATAATCAATGGCTCTTCTATAAATAGCACAGGCATATATGCACACAGGCGTAGCCACATATCATAGTCTTCACAAGCAGGTAATGCCGTATCAAATAAACCGTATTTTTTAAACAATTCTCTGTGAATTATCACCGCTGAGGGCGAAATGACACAAAGGGGGAGACATTTTATAAAAATATCACCGCCATATTTTTGATGCTTTTTCTTGGGATTAACACGATGTCCTTTACGAATCCATAATTCATCACTATGACAAATGCGATAGGATGGGTAAAGGGTAAGAGCATCCAGTTGTTTTTCCAGTTTTTTCACCAGCCATTCATCATCTGAATCCAGAAAGGCAAGCCATTGCGATGTTGAGTGGATTATACCCGTATTACGAGCTGAACTGATACCTCTGTTTTCTTGTTTGATGTACTTAATTTGCGGGAATGCATCCAGTATGACATGTTCTGTACCATCGCTAGAACCATCGTCAACAAGGATAATCTCATCGGGCTGGCGTGTTTGTTTGATAACCGAACGCAGGGCACGTATTACCGATTCTTTTCTATTATATGTGGTTATGATGGCTGAAACGCTGTAATCTGGATTCATCATCGCCTGGTATTACAAATTCATAACCAAAAGCTTCCGTTCTGTCATTTCTTCGATAGCATAGCGTACCCCTTCTCGTCCCATCCCGGAATGTTTGGTTCCACCATAGGGCATCTGGTCGACACGGTAGGTTGGTACATCACCAGCAATAACCCCACCAACCTCAAGTTGGTCAAAAGCTTTGAAAATAAGACTAACATCTTTTGTGAATACACCAGCCTGCAAACCATAATCTGAATTATTGATTTCTTCTAAAGCATTTTCAAAATCTTTATATTTATAAATGATGACAACTGGTGCAAATGCCTCCTCACGATTTAGTCTCAATTCTGGCTTTACATCAGAAACTACTGTGGGATAGAAGATTGTACCTTCGCTTTTACCACCGAGCAGTATTTTGGCCCCTTCTTTAAAGGCTTCTTCGATCCATTCCGCTATGCGTTTAATTTCACTAATATGAATCATAGGTCCGATATCTGTGGTTTCATGTGCGGGATTACCCACACGCAGTGCTTGTACGCGGCTTAGAAATATTTTCATGAATGTATTATAGATTGTATCATGTAAATAAATACGCTGGACAGAGATACAATTTTGGCCGGAATAATAGTAACCCCCCAAAACACAACGTGAGGCAGCATATTCTAAATCTGCATCGTGATGAATAATAACCCCGCCATTACCCCCCAATTCCAAAGTTACGGGTTTATGCCCTGCTTGAGTTTTGAGCTGCCATCCAATCTCCGGACTGCCGGTAAAAGTTAGAAGTTTAAAGCGTTCATCTTTAACTGGTATGTATGCTTTTCTGGAATCCATAGGTAAAACGTTGAATGCTCCATCTGGCCACTCCGTTTTATGTATTTCCTGGGCTAATCTAAGTGCAGAGAAGGGCGTTTGCGAAGCCGGTTTTAATACCATACTATTTCCTGCCGCTAAAGCAGGTGCCACTTTATGACATACCAGATTTAGTGGAAAATTAAAGGGGCATATGCCCAATATGGGTCCAATAGGAAAACGCTTTATCACAGCCCAACGCCCCCGGGATCCAGGATCAAAATCTAAAGGCATCTGTTCACCGCGAATACGTTTACATTCTTCCACCGCGTCTGAGAAAGTATTAATGGCTCTGTCAACTTCAAGACGTGAAAACTTAATCGGTTTACCTGACTCTTCACATATGATCTGTGCAAATTCTTCTCTGTTACTTTTGATACCTTCCACAATTTGTTGTAGTTTTGCAGCCCTCTCATATATAGGCATAATCCTTGTTCTTTGGAAACCATTAACTGCTGCAGCTGTGGCTAACTCCAATTCATTTTCGTTGGCGCGATAAGTCTTGCCAACCAGATGCCCATCATAAGGTGATTTTACTTCAAGAATGTCTTTCGTTTTTTGCATTTTACCATTTATAAAAATGGGGAAATCGTAAGACATGGTTTTCTCCTATTTACAAGAATAATTTATTATCCGGTGTTCCAAGAGCCTTACAATAACTGTAGTGAAATAATAATTGCCATTCGCTTTGCTGGATTTTTTTGCAGATAAGCTCCTGCTCGGTATCGGTGTCGATAAATCTTTCGACCAAATCGACAAATTTGAACGGATCCCAGAAAGATTTTCCGACAATCGTCTCAAATGCTCTCTCATGCTTGTATGTTTCTATTAATTTTAAAGCGTAATTGTTGAGAAAGGGATAAATACCGTGATCAAGAACCCGTTTAAACCAGTATTTACTATTCCAGTAATCACCCTCTCTGCGATGCATGATCCCATGCCAGAAGCTGCCCGTCGAGGAGGGAATTTCCTGGCTTAAGGCATGTGATTCGTCCAGGAAATCGTAATGCAGCCACAGAGCCGACCAACAGGCATTTGCAAAATCGATATCTTTAATAATCTTTGGTGCAAAGGCTTGTTCCAGGTCAATCGTGCTTAATTCCCGATATAAGGTATCACTCTTCCTTCCCGGCCCAAGCTCACTCAAACGTCCTGGATCGATATAGTTTGGAAATACAGTTCCATATCTTTCGGGCTTAAATTTAAATGAATCATTCATAATGCGACTCGCGGTTTTCTAAAATATAATAACAAGCTTGCACAGCAGATAATATAAAATTGTTTACCATTTGTTTTTGTTCTTTTTTATCCTTTACCCGTTCGATTTTTTCTGCCAGTAAAAGACAACCAACCCATCCTTCCGTATGCCATTTACCATTTCCTTTCAATAAAGGTACGTCAATTTCTTCAATATTGGGATAAGGCCAGGGAGAGACATAAAAGTAGGGTTGAGAATAACTCATATCACCAGGAGAAAACCCAATTCCAAGGGATCGGGTTTTTTCTTTTGCCAAATGCTTATCTAGTACTATTAACGTGGCAACATCGAAATGGTGAGGCCAGCAACGAACCGGTCCGGCCTCAGGAATGGCATTTCTAAGTGCTTGTAAAACGCTATAGGCATTGGAAAAATATGATGCCATTTCTTCAAATTCACCGGGATGATCAATGCGAAAGGCCTGGCCATCCTGAATAGGATGACCTGGAATAGTATAATGCATTTCAAGACCCAATTGGGATGAATAATTACCAAATTTATTAATCTGACCTTCAAGCCAGTGAAATGCTTCTATTCTAGTTTTTCCTACCAAATTATTTGAAGCGATTACCTTCCCTGCTTCAGACAATAACATGAGTGTATGGTCTCGCAAACGTAATGCAACGCGAAATTTTTTCTTATTACCGATGGCTTCACTTACCAACGCGTGTAATTCAGGATACCACTCCATACTGGTGTGACTGTCATCATCACGTTCGGGTAGCAGATAGTAACCCACGAGGGCGACCAATTGAGCTGCATTATGCATTTCATCGCGGGCATAATTGAGTTTCTTTGAATCAATTGCTCCTAATTTAGTCCAGGTGAACGTAAGTCTTTGTGGTATAAGCATGACATCCTCAATATGATGTTCATGGTACAATTTAATTCATTCTTTCTTAATGTTGATTTTCATAATTTCTGCCGGCGCCTGGTAACGCAAAGGTATAAGAGACAAACCAATTCCGTTTGTTACAACTATATTTAAATTATGCAGTTTGCCCACTCCGGAGTAAAATGTATTTTCGAATTGGGTTGGGGTTAAATTAAAACCAAACGGTTTAAATACTACCTGACCCCCGTGCGTATGACCGGCCAAAACTATATGATACCCGCATTGCTCAGCTGCTCGTAATATTATCTCTGCCGGTTGATGAACGAGTAGAATTTTTAAATCTGCACTTGGAGCACTGTTTAGCAGTCGCTGCAGCTGCTCGGATGATATCCGTTTGCTATAGATATAAGTTACACCAGTAATGAGAATTTTTGCACCTTTATAAGGTATAATATGGTGTTCGTTGTCCAAAAATGTCCATCCGCAATTTTTTAGACCCTGGCTTATCGCGGCGGCATCTGCCCAGAAATCGTGATCACCTAAACATGCAATACGCTCTGTATTACTGGGGATAGTACAGAGCACATCAAGCCCCTGTGCAATATAGTCCGTTCCCCTGGTGATTAGATCACCGGAGAACAATACAATATCTGACTTATTCTGCCTGACCTGATTCATAAATCTATTTATTTTAGCTTCCTGAGTGTATCTATCAACTTGCAGATCAGCGATGAATAACAATGATAGGTCTTTAAGACTTTCTGGAATCTTCTTAATCTGAAGATCATGGGTTATCGTTTTAATTGTATTGGTATCAAGGTAGCTGCGCATGGCAACATAGACAAGGAAGAATACAAAAAGACCTACTTTAAACAAGGCCAGCCATTTAGACCATATTTCGTACAAGTGCTTCAGAAAAAATTTTATGGATAACTGCAACACATCAGTGGCAATAAAATATGGAAATAGCTCGATCATTAAAATGATACCCAGCCAGAATGGAAAGTATATCAGATAATCGCCAATTGTCAATTCATGATTATTGATAAACAGGTCCCGTGTGCTATCAGTGAAAAAAGATAACAATGAAATTATGGGGAACAGGTTTAAGCATAGAAAAAAGACAATTATTATGATACGAATGAGTTTGGCTGGTTGGGGAAAAATCAAAGATAATGCATTCGTTAATCGCCATCCGATGTAACAATAAGGAACCAGTGCGATAAGAAATGAATAAAGCGTCATGCGTAAAGTCCAGGGCACAATAATAATCCTTTACTGTTTATTATTAAACCATCTGTGCAACGTATTATAATGAGATTAGTAAAACATACTTAACACCAAAGGTGTTGAAATAATTTCTATATATCCGGTCTAATCTGTTTAAAATCTTGCCCCGATGGATTTTGGAATATACTCAACTCAAACTGCGGAACGACAGCTAGGATATGGTCGAAAATATCAGACTGTATTCCCTCATAAGTAATCCAGGCTACATTATTGGCAAACGCATATATTTCCAAAGGTAAACCATTTGGTTCAGGTGCTAGTTGTCGTACCATGGTTGTTAAACCGTGATGTATTTTTTCATGCTGTTTTAAATACGCTTCTATATATGCACGAAACGTGCCAATATTTGTCATCCGCCTGCCATTGATCAATTGACTGTCGTCATAACCGTGAATTTTATTATATTGTGCGATTTCTTGCTGCTTTTTATTAATATAGTCTTTAATAAGATTATATTTTGAGAAGCGTTTAATCATCTCGGCGTTACAAAATTTTATACTGTTTTGGTCTATATATATAGATCGTTTGATCCTGCGCCCGCCTGTAATTTGCATCCCGCGCCAGTTTTTAAAAGA
>SMTZ1_10001951_pt1 | contig 25826 bp, 23 predicted proteins | sample DeeMarSWOR136_30_FD_25667 | JGI IMG/M metagenome (IMG submission 25667)
ACACGATGCGGGCGGCAGAATCAGAACTGGTTGGTGGGGCGATGCCTGCCTGCGACAGGGTCAGCATCACTGGAAAGCGACCGGGGGTATAAGAAGGAACAGAGGAACCCGCGTCAACGGCGCCCTTAGCCACCCCGTCGTATATATCAGCTCCCCCCAGTAAAGTCCCAGCAGGGTAATATTTTATGTTAAGGGTGTACTTGCCCTTGGTTGCCGCCTCCACCTTCTTGAAGAACCTTGGAAACTGCTCCGTATTAAGCATATGGGTAGCTGGCCAGATGTGGACGAACCCTATGTCTATCTTCTGGGGTGACGCTGCTGGCGCTACTGTGGCCCAAGTACCGAGAAACAGTGCAACCAACATAACAACTAACAGACCAAACATAGCTCTCTTTCCCATAACCTTACCTCCTTTCGTATTTGAAGTTGAAATAGTGATTTTATCCGATGCCCCTCCCACTTTTTTAGACGTTAAGAGTTCTAACAAAATCCACTTAAAACACACGAATGCATTCCTCGCTCGTGTTCTTGAGAATTTTCTAACATGTTTATTTATATGAAATATTTTGTCAAGTAAAATCGATCACCGGAGATGAGAAGGCAGCATTGATTCAGACATCCATTCCTGTCAGCGGATGACTCAATGAAGTTTCGTTCAGGGCATCGCTGTATTGAGGCTCCATAATATCCTCTTCCTCTAATCATTCCTTTACCTGACTGTATCTTTCCCGTAACTTTGGCTTCTCCACTTTGCCAGTAGGACCCCGGGGCACCTGGGCAAAAATAATGCGACGGGGACGCTTATAACGAGGTAAGTGTTGTTCACAGAATGAAGCAATGTCTCCCTCGACCAACACTTCGCCAGGCTTGGGCTCGATAATAGCCGTAACGACTTCACCTAACCTCTTATCTGGCGTCCCAATCACGGCGACATCATGGACTTTGGGATGCTTTCGAATGATCTCTTCTACCTCTACTGGATAAATATTTTCCCCACCACTGATGACCAGGTCTTTTTTCCTATCAACCAGATAAATAAAACCTTCGTCATCTACCTTCGCTAAATCTCCTGTATATAACCAACGGTCCCGAATCGTCTGAGCGGTCAATTCTGGGTTTTTGTAATATCCTTTCATCACCCCATTGCCCCGGACGATCAGTTCTCCAACTTGCCCTTGACGTACGTCTTCACCTCTATCATCAACGACCCGAGCATCCCACATTAAAGAAGGTTTTCCAATCGCGCCAATTTTTCTTTCGTTCTCAATCCCAAGGTCGACGATTCCTGGCCCTCCCCCCTCACTTAACCCATACGTCGTATCATACTGCATCTTCGGAAAATATTTCTTCCACCTCTCAATAAGAGTGGTCGGGATCGGTTGGGCCCCCATATGCATGAGACGCCAGCAGCCGAGATTGTAATCTTCCCTCCTCAAGTCCCCTCTGTCTAACGCTTCAAGAACATCCAAAGCCCATGGCACTAACATGAAGACAACCGAAATTTGCTCTTCAGAAATCGTTTTGAATATGTTTTTCGGACTAATTTCCTCCGTGAGGAGAATGGTTCGTCCGCCTACGAGATAGCAGCCAAGTAGATGCCCAATGGCTAAATGGTATAGAGGAGGCATCATTAAAAGACTATCACTCTGGCTCCATAAGTGGTTGGTCGCCTCGGTGATCGCACTGCAAAGTAGATTCTTATGGGTCAGAAGGATCGGCTTGGGGGTCCCAGTAGTCCCTGAGGTGAAATAAAGCCCGCATTCATCCTCACCTTCTAGCCCAACTTCCAAAAATATGGAAGCGTCTTGTCCAATAAGATCCTCCATATTTTCTATACCTTTAAGAGCCCTGCGGCCGATAGAAATATATTTCCTTACCGTCGGTAACTCTGATCGAATCGCGTTGATCCTCTCAACAAGTTCTTCATCAAAGATAAATGCCTCTGGCTCAGCAACTTTCGCACAATACAAAATATCGTCATTGGTAAACCTGTAATTGAGAGGGGTCACCCATGCTCCTGTCTTCATAATAGCAAGGTAAGCTTCAAGCCAATGGATTGAATTTCTCCCAAGCAAGAAAACTTTCTTCCCTTTATCAATCTTCATATCTGTGAGGCTACTGGCCAGTTTATTTACTCGCTCGTCAAATTCTCTCCAACAGATCTCCTTTCTCACTTTGGAAATAGGTTTGACCTCACCAAATGCTATTGCATTAGGATAGAGACGAGCATTCTTAGCCAAAATCTCAACCAGGTTCATCAGAACTCCGTAAGCACTGCCCCCTTGACAATAAACCTTTTAATGACCCCTATCTTTTCGTGCTTTACAGTTCACAGACCGAGACCTAATGTTTCTTTAGCCCTCTCTATTTCCTTAAAAAGGCTGAAGGGAAAAGGCGGACCTGTGGAAATACCAATAAAAAAACTGCGCAAGAGGGCGGTACCCAGCAAAAATGGCGATGACTTCGCTGAGGGGCTTCGTCATAGATTTCTATTTCCCCAAGCTAGGGTCTACCATTAAACAGTACGACGTTCGACACTTGTGTTACCAGCTCATGAAACTGGGTAGAAACAGGGCGATCTCGGGAAAAGCGATCAAGATGATGGTGCAAACGACTAATACCGGTGGCGTAATGACCCCCATCTCACCCACCAACACAATGATCACCCCAAACCATATGGGGTTAAAACCCAGTTCTACGATCACCGGGTACAGAATAGGGACCGTGAGGGTAATCAGGGCGAGGGAATCCATAAAACAGCCGCCGATTAAATAACCAAAGATAATGAAGACCATGATGATATATCGGGATACCGCCAGACCACTTACCCACTCTGACAGCTCAAAGGGAACTCTGGTGACAGCCATGAAATGGCCGAAAATAGTGGCTCCGGTGACAATGACAAAGACCATAGCCGTTATCCGCGTTGTCTCGATAAGAGAATCGAGTAACCCCCGCCAGGTGAGCATCCGCCTCACCAAGGAAATACCCAGCGCTCCAGCAGCACCACCAGCACCCGCCTCCGTCGGAGTAAACCAGCCGGCAAAAAGGCCACCCATCACCAAGGCAAACAAGACAAACATCTCAACGACACCAGAAAGCGATGCCATCCTCTCTTTCCAGGGAGCTTTCACTCCAGCCGGGCCAATCTCGGGGTTCCGCCAGCAAATAATGTAGACAGTCAGGGCAAATAAAGTCGCGAGGAGGATGCCAGGCAGAATACCAGCGGCAAAAAGCTGACCGATGGATTCCTCTGTCATGATCCCGTAGATAATCAAGATGGTGCTTGGCGGAATGAGTATGGCCAGGCTACCCGCGGAGGCCACGCAGCCAGTCGCCAGGGATGGATCATAATGATACTTTTTCATCTCGGGTAAGATGACCTTACCCATCGCCGCCGCTCCTGCAGTGGTTGATCCACAGCAGGCACCGAAAGCAGCACAAGCATAGCAGGTGGCGATCGCCAGACCACCAGGGAGTTGTCCGAGAAATTTATGGGCTGCCTGGAAAAGGCGACCACCTATCCCAGAATAGAAGGCAACAGTGCCCATAAATACAAACATGGGAACCACCGTTAAGCTATAGGATGAGAACATCACCCAAAAATCTTTCCCTAAAATGCTAAGAGCAGCTGTCCATGAAGTCATATAAGCAAAACCGACAAAACCAACCAGACCCATCACAAAGGCTACCGGCATCCGCGAGAGGAAGAGGAGAATGAGAAGAATAACACCGATAACAGCAACCGTATTTGGGCTCATCCCTTCACCGCCTTCACGAGTGACTTGATGAAGTCAACCAGGATCACCAAAGAGAGCAAGGCACAACCAAAAGCGACCGCATAGATGTAGGGATAAAAAGGAAGGAGGAGGGTCATGGATAATTCCCCAGACTGCCGCATATCATTGGCAAACACGATGCACTGCCAGGTGATCAGGGAGAAAAGGCCCAGGCTAAGAAAACCGGTAATGCTACCAATAATCCCCTGAGTTCGTTCAGAAAAGCGTGCCACCACAAGATCCACCTGCGTATGGCCTCTGTGCACAGCACAGTTGGCCATGGCGAAAGCAACCACGATCGCTGAAATAAAACAGACATAGTCGTAACTGCCAAAAATAGGTTTCCAGAACTGCCGTAGCAAGATATTGCCGAAGATAATAAGGAACATGGCAAATACGCCAGCCTGGGAAATTTGGTCACAGACCTTGCTCACTAGACGAACCATGCGCTCAAAGCGTTCCACTTATTTCGATCCCTCCCTAAATATAATAGAGGGTGCCCTTCCTGGTTTCACTTCGCCACGGTGGGCACCCTCTAAAAGGATTTTGATGCTTTGAAGTTGAGGTTGGAGCATTTTCTCAGGGTTTCCATTCCTCATATGTCTGCTTATTATATTTATCCATAATTGTGCCCGTACTCTCCATGATCTCCTCTCCAGGAAGACCCTTACTGTTCAGATTCGCAACATACTTTTCGCGTATCGGCTTGGTCATCTCCTTCACCCGTGCCCATTCAGCCTCAGGGAGGCGTATAAACTCATGTCCGCCGGGTTTCTTCTTAGAAAAGTTCATCGCTGCCACCTGGTAATAATCCCAGATGGCACCGGCTTCCTTCGCCGCGTCCTCGGCGACGGAATCAAAAGCTTTCTGGAGGTCTTTGGGTAACGCCTTCCACTTGTCCCATTTCATTGACACCCAGAAAAAAGAAGAATAGAAGTGGGGCACGAAGGTGGAGTAATCAAAGAGCTCAGCATGCTTCCAGGCCTGAAGTGTCTCAAGTGGGGAAATAAGGCTATCGATGATCCCTTTTTTCCCTGCAACGTAAACCTCACCCATTACCATAGATGTCGGCTCAGCCCCCAGCAACTTAAACACCTCCACATTGTCCGCGGTCGCTCTTACCTTCAAACCCTTTATGTCGTCCAGATGACGAACCGGTCTCTTAGTATGGAGCCAAGCGGGTCCAGTAGCATAAAAATAGAGGTTTTTTGTTTCGCTAAACTCCTTTGGATTCCATTTCTTGTAGAATTCCATGACCGTGCGGGCGGCGGCGGCGGCACTTTCCGGCGGGGCGGCGCCAGGTACATATAGGGTAAACATCACTGGAAACCGACCCGGGGTATAGGCAAGCGAAGAGGTACCCGACTCAGCGATTCCTTTCACGACCCCGTCGTAGAGCTCAACTCCGCCCAGTAACGTCCCAACCGGATACCATTTTATATCGAGCGTGTACTTACCCTTCGTTGCCTTTTCCACCATCTTAAAGTAGCTGGTGAATTGCTTCGCCTGAGTGAAATGGGCAGCTGGCCAGATGTGGGCGAATCCCAGCGTTATCTTTTTCGGGGCGGCGAGTGCTGGGCTTGTCCATCCATTGAGAAACAGCGCAACCAACATACCAATGAGAAGACTCAACAAAACTTTCTTTTTCATTTTTTACCTCCTTTCTTCTTATGCATGGTTTTCATAGCCTGGTCTTTTTTGTTGTCCTATCACCCCCTTTTCCTTCTCCCTATTGACCTGGAGCCTGATTGAAGATACCACATAGCTCTTGCGAATACGTCCAATAGCCTATATGTTTAGCATTATATTTGTCAAGCTAAATTTGGCGTCCATCCCCTTATTTCATTTGGTTTTTTCTCAATTCTTCCTCTAATGCCTTTCGAATCCTAAAGGCGAGCGTTGTCTCACCCAACTCCACATCCTCATACGTTAGGACAGAATCTTTAGTTACGGGTCTGATCATTCTTCCTCCATGGCTCAAGCCTATAGGGAGATATTTGTTCAACACGCTCTCCTTGGCCGAGGCCAATCGACCAAATACGGTATACCCGCCCTCCCCGTCCAGAACTTCTCCCGGCTTTAAATCTCTCTTCGCTACTGATGCAACGTCAGCAATAAAGCCATCGGCTGAGCCAGTAGCCTCGCGACGGAGCACCGCCGAAGCAATACTCATTCCAAGTTCCAGTCCAATGAGATGAAAGGGTCTATAGACGGCTGCGTATTCTCCGGTGGAATCCATCAGAAAATCGTGCACAGAGAAAAATCGTCGCATGTGGTCAGTCACGGGTCTAAATACGATGTAAACACCCCAGCGCAAGTGATTTTCGACAGGCGACCCATCCCGGTTCTCACTTGCTACCACTTCTACCGTTCCACTGTGTTCAAGCATCCCTCCTGCCGCCTTTGGTTTTAATACACGAGGCAGATCTTCCGGCCCAACCGGAGGAAACTGTAGCCCAATTTTCTGCGGAACCAACCCGGTCGCATTACACAAGGCACACATCTCGATAGCTGATTTGGTGCCATCTAAAAACGAATTGAACATCTGTGCATTATATTGGCCGGCTGCTACCTGTTCCTCAGAAAACCCGAAATATTTCCAAACCGTATCCGGGGTTGAATAGCAATACTCGGGCTGGTAACGAGTTCCCTTCCCTGCACAAACAATTTCCACGCCGATCGTCCGGGCCCAATCAATCAATTCGCAGATCACTGCAGGTTGATCTCCATAAGCCATCGAGTAAACGCGCCCCTTTTGGTCGGCTTTCTTTTTGAGGAGATGGCCCAAGAGAGCATCTGTCTCCACGTTGCCCATAACGACGTCTTTCCCATTTTCCAAGGCAGTCCATGCATGAGTGGTCCCAGCCTCCGTCATTCCAGTCGCCTCTACAATAATGTCCAAATCTGCATGGATTAAATGATCTGAGTTGTCCGTGACCATCACCTTTCCTTTAGCGGCGCCTGCATTGATACTGGACGGAGAATCCCCGAGCCCGACGGCCTCTTCGGACCAGCCCGCTCCGACACACGCCCTCTTTGCCTTTTCCAAATCTAAGTCAGCGATGCTCACAACCTGCATTCCCGGAACGACTCTCGCCTGGCTCAGAAACGCTGAACCGAATGCTCCAACGCCGATAATGCCGATCCGGATAGGTTTTCTCATTAATTCTCTCTGTTGTAAAAGTTGATACAAGCTCATCTCTTCACCTCGCCTGCTGCCGCCGATTATGCTGGGGGACCTACCAGGTGTTCAATGAATGACCCGAGAGCCCGTATTGTGAAGAAATTTTGTTATCATTAATGCAGCATATGTTTGCCACAACTAACGACCAACGTGTGTCCAGTGATAGCGCTCGATTCATCGCATGCCAGAAATACAGCAGCCGTCGCCACTTCGGATGGCTCTATTAACCTCTTGAGCGAGCAATCCATCGTGAGAGTTGCCATCACTTCATCATATTTAAGACCGAGCAATTCAGCTTTCACTTTTACAACCTGCTCAACGCGTTCTCCCCTTACTCTCCCCGGACTAATGCAGTTCACACGGATGCCATATTCACCAGCTTCTATAGCCAGAGTCTCCGTCATGGCAATGAGTCCACGCTTAGATACGGCGTATGGACCTCTCATGGGAAAGCCAGATCTTCCGCCTTCTGAACTAATATTAATGATGTTCCCTTTGCGAGAAGCCATCATAGGTTTAAGCACCTCCCGGGCACAAAGCATGGGTCCCGTAAGATTGACAGTCATCACTTCGTTCCAATCATTAAGATCGATCTCTGCCAAGTTGGCGGTGGGGCCGGTGATGCCGCTATTATTTACCAGGACATCGATCTGACCATACTGATCTAGCGTATGAGCGACCATTTTTTTTATCTGGTCTTCGTACCGAACATCGGTAACGATGGCATCCGCCCTGCCTCCATAAGATCGGATTTCTTTCGCCGTATCTTCCATCCCAAGAAGGTCGCGGGCAGCCATGACAACCATTGCTCCTTCTGCAGCAAAGGCAATCGAAATGGCTCTCCCAATACCCTTCCCACCGCCGGTCACAATAGCTACTTTATCTTTCATTCTCAAAAGGAATCACCTCCTCGGAAGTATCTCTTTTCCCGTAGTGAAAACCGGTGCAGACATTAGGAATACTAGCTGATCGGGACGAAGCAGACGGGCCAGTGGAGAAAGATTTAGAGCGGAACCTCTTATCGATTTGATTCGAGCCCCGCAAGCCATGAAAAAATTCTCTTTTTCCACAATCACGAAAGTAACCCCTAATATTCCAAAAGAACCGCAATTCTAAAGCTTTCGAAACCTGGCTCGTCTGCTTCTACAAGGCTTGGCCCGCCATCACGGAATAGGAGATGTTTCCCACCGCCTCTTCCCCCGTTTGCATAACTGCAACAGGATCCCCTTGTGATTGCTTCACAGCATTGCTCCGATGTGCCAAGGCACAAACTCGTTATCCCCAAAGCCAAGGACCTCGCTTTTCGTCCTCTTGCCGGAGGCCGTATCGAGAATCTTTTCAAAAATGATCTTGCCCGTTTCATCAACCGTTAGCTCACCATCAATGATCAGACCACAATTGATGTCCATGTCCTCTTCCATCATGTGGAAAATTCTGGAATTGCTGGCGAGCTTCAGGGTGGGCACAGGTTTACTGCCGTAGACGGAGCCCCTCCCAGTCGTGAAACAGATCATATTCGCCCCGCCTGCCACCATGCCTGCCACCGAGACTGGATCATAGGCGGGTGTATCCATAAAAACCAGTCCCTTGGAGGTAACCGCTTCAGCAAACTGGTAGACTTCAACTAGGCGGGTCGACCCCGATTTGGCCACAGCGCCGAGGGATTTTTCCAGTATGGTGGTCAACCCACCCGCTTTGTTGCCCGGGGATGGGTTGTTGTTCAGCTCGATACCGTTCCGCCTTGTATACTCCTCCCACCAGCGGATGCGCTCCAACAACTTTTGGCCCACTTCTTCCCTCTCAACTCGCTGAATGAGAAGCTGCTCCGCACCGTAGATTTCCGGGGTCTCACTGAGAATGACCGTGCCTCCATGTTGGACGATAAGATCGCTGGCCACACCCAGTGCGGGGTTGGCGGTAATGCCCGAGAGGCCGTCGGAGCCACCACACTCCAGCCCAAGCACGAGATGTGAGGCAGGGACAGGCCGCCGCTCAACGCGATTGGCCTCGGGAAGCATTTCTCTCACCGCCTCAACACCCGCATGGATCGACCTTTTTGTGCCTCCCGAGGTCTGGATGTCTAATGTGCGAAACATCATGTCTGGAGTGAGATCCATCTTTCCTGCAACATCAGCGACCTGATTAATCTCGCACCCTAGGCCGACCATCACGATACCTGCAAAATTGGGGTGGTGCGCCCATCCTGTCAGAGTCCGCTGAAGGAATTCAATGCCTTCACCGTAATCTGCAAGGCCGCAGCCGGAGCCATGGACGACGGAGACCACACCGTCGACATTGGGAAATCCCCCCAGGGTCTCCTTGTCAAAAGCATCGGCAATAAACCGGGCAACGCTAGACGAACAGTTGGCCGTGGCGATCACTCCGATATAATTCCGTGTGGCCACTTGACCATCGGCTCTAACAATGCCCTGAAAAAAGACCTGTTCCTCTTCAGAAACAAAAACGGCGGGCCGGGCCTCCGTCCCGAAGATGTAATTCCTTTCGTAATCCAGCATCTCCATATTCTGGGTGTGTATGTGCTCCCCGGGTTTAATGTCCCGTGAAGCAATCCCGATGATCTGCCCGTATTTCCGAATGGTATCTCCTTTCTTTATGGTCTCAGTCGCCACCTTATGGCCCTCGGGGATGTTGTTCTGGCAGGTGACATTTGCCTCTGGAATCTTTTGTCCCGTTTCCAGAGCGACCACGGCGACCACTACATTGTCGCTATCGTTAAGCCGAATCGTCAATGTCTTCGATCGGGTCATTCAGTATCACCCTCCATCATGAATGAAAGTTTCACACGTTTCTCGAGGTGCGAAAAGTGCAAGAAGATCTGACGCTGCTATCCCCTTAGGGTCTCTTCAAAACCACTGTCAACGGGCTTTGGAATCAGGTTACCTACTTTGAACCCTTCGTGTATGGCTGCTAGTGAATGACGTGGTTCCAGACTGTCCCCTATGAGATGCAACTCAGGTACCAGCCCTTTTAGCTCTTGGTACAGAAAATTATTACTTACCGAACCTATGGCAATAACGACCGTATTCGCTTTCAAGTGGACGATTTCATTAAAAATTATTATCGTCACGCCATTCTCGGTTATTCGATCTAAGACCGCGTTTGGGTAAAGGTAAATACCATTTCGAATGATCTCTTCTAACAATGCTTCTTTAAGGGTATATCCAACGTCTTTGCCAATCTCGACAATATCAACAATAGACACTTTGTGTCCTTGTTTGCCCAAGAAGGTCGCCGTCTCCATACCGACAAGACCACCCCCTATCACAACCACTTCCTTACCGGTCCTAACTTTTCCGGATAAGACATCATTCGCTAAAACAACATTTTTACCCTCTATCCCCGGCACATCTGGCAACTTCTGTTTCGCACCTGTGGCGATGACCACTGCATCGGGTTGCAGTTTCTTAACGAGCTCAACATCTACGTGTGTGTTGGTCTGTACTTCGACTCCTGCTTTTGTTAGCTCTCTTGTCAGATAATCCGTTAAGGAAGAGACTTCAGGTCGATAGGACGCCAGAATGTTCCACTGTCCCCCCAGTTTGTTTTCTTTTTCATATAAGCGAACCTGGTGACCGCGCTGGGCGAGCACCATGGCTGCTTCCATCCCAGCAAGTCCACCACCAACGACCACGACCTTTCGGGGGCTCTTGGTCTTAACGAACTTATATTCTCCCTCAATGCCACAGGCCGGGTTTACATTGCAGGTTACCCTAAACCCCTCTGAGGGAATTTGGTAGTGTCTGCATCCTAAATTGCAATAAATGCAGGGACGAATTTCTTCTATTCTTCCTTCTCTAACTTTATTAGGGAGTTGAGGGTCTGCCAGTAAGGATCTCGCCAACCCTATAAAATCAGCCTTACCTTCGCGCAGTATTTTCTCAGCCAACATCGGATTATGCAGTTTCCCAGAGGTGATCACCGGGACATTGACCATCTTCTTTATTGCCGCTGCTAAATAGACTCGACAGCCCTCTTCCTGTAGGAGTGTCGGGGTAAACATATGTGCGGATACGTGAAAGACCCCTGCAGATATATCCAATCCGTCTGCACCCGCCTCTACAAACAGAGGGGCCTGCTTCGCAGCTTCTTCTATCGTTATTCCACCCTCAAGAAAATCTTCGCCACTCATCCTGACAATGATGCAGAAACCGTTCCCTAATTCTTCTTTCACCCTTCTGGTGGCTTCGCAGGTAAATCGACACCTTTTCTCCAAGCTGCCACCGTATTCATCTGAGCGCTTGTTTATCCTCGGTGACAGGAACATATGCAACAAAGTACCATGGGCAACGTCTATCACAACACCATCGTAACCGGCCTTTTTGGCGCGGCGTGCAGCGTCAACATGCTTTTGGATCACAAATTCAATCTCGTCCTTGGTCATCTCTCTCAGCATGACACCGGTGACATGATATCGAAAAGCGGAAGGGGCTGCGGGTACCAAATTGGGATCATGCTCAGAGCCGATGATTCCTAAATGGGCTAGTTCTATAAAAATTTTGGTGTCGTATTTCTTAATGGACTGTGTCAGCTCTGATAGACCCGGAATGCATCGATCATCATTGATTGCTAGATTAAAGGGGGGCCACGGTAAAGGTTTTAGCATGCGCGACGCCTCGTTGATGATAAGACCAACGCCTCCTTTCGCTCTCTCCTCGAGGAAAAATTTATACCGATCGGTCATATGGCCGCAGGAATCGGCATACCTTGTACCAATCGGTTCCATAATGAACCTGTTCTTCAAATGAACGCTGCCTATACGTCCGGGCTCGAACAATTTTTCAAACCCACTCATGCCTACCTCTCCTATCTTTTCTTTATTGATGCACGTTGCATCCTCCTTCACCCACTTTTGTTTATCGCATATCTCTCTGGAGAAATGTGTCAACTCCCTTTGAAGGGTGTGTTCAAGTTTTAGTTGAATTTATAGGAGCGCTCCTAAAATAGTGGTATGTTTTTAATCTGTGAGAAAAAACCCCCAGAACGGAGCCAGAGGTGAGAAGAATATTACAGATAGGGTGAGGTGTCAAGGGTAAAGCGGGTGGTTGAGGAATGAAAAAGATAATTTTCACAATTTTATTTTTGATGTTGACAAAAAATGTTTTTACGGTTTTACTAGAGGCGTTTAAGGTCAAAAATTTATCAACTAAGGGAGGGATGATCATTGGCAGAATCAATCCTAAACGGCAAGGCAATTTTGGCTGTAGATGACGAACCAGATGTCTTATCAACTCTTGAGGAGGAAATTCTGATAGCCGCTCCGAAATGTAAATTCGAAAAAGCCACGACCTATGAGGAAGCGGCAAAAAAGTTAGAGTCCCAGGCCTATGATGTGGTCATTCTCGACATCATGGGGGTTCGTGGGTTCGACCTCTTGGACTTGGCTGTGAAGAAAAATTTTCGGGTAGCGATGCTCACGGCACATGCCCTCACCCCGGATGCCTTAAAACGTTCTTTCGAAATGAAAGCGCGGGCTTACCTTCCCAAGGAAAAGCTTGGAGAAGTTGTTCCCTTCTTAGAAGATGTCTTGAAATATGAGTACTTACCCGGATGGAAACGCCTCATGAAGAAACTGGAAGGGTATTTCAAGGCCCGGTGGGGAGAATACTGGCAGAAGGCGGAGGAGAATTTCTGGGAGGATTTTGAGAGAATAACCTCATCCAAATGGTAGGAATTTTATAAATTCCGGATTGAAAAAATAGAGAATTTCCATGAAGCATTGCCCTCACTGACAAGAAAAGAGGGCATGAGCTATCGGAAACCACCTCCAGGATTTCTCTTGGCTCTGAATGACTCGGTCTTCCGGGTCTGAGGAAGCAGTTTGATGAAAAAAATTCTCAGCAATCTTGCTTAGCAGGTTCAACAGGGTAGGAACTTTTACTGGAAAAAAGAGGAAAAATCCGTGTCAATTCCCAGGACCTTCATCGAATCCTTATGGTACTCCAGGATGGATTCGATCTCCGCTCTCATTTTCAGAGGGAACATCCTATTCTTGGGAGACTCTTTCTCAAGATGGGGGAGAGAAGCACGCAGGCATTCCAGTATGCCTTTTGCAAAATCTTTCCCGCTAGTTTCCCCGGTAAATCGAATCGTCCCATCTTGGTAGTTAAATTCACCCGAAAAGGGGTCCAGAAAGAAATATTCTCCCGTTTTTTCCATCCGTGACCTGTTAAAGGCTTTAAGGAAGGTACCCCGTTGGGTGACCCCATCCACCCATTTTTCCACTCTGGAGAGGATATCCTGGAAGATGGGGATGAGCTCCATCGTTTCCTCCACTTTGGGTGGGGGATTGGGTTCGGAAACGGATATGGTCTCCTCTTTCCCTTTCCTCGGAGCCTTTCCCCCGCTCCGATAGACGTTAAAGATGGCACCCTGCTTGGTCACGCTCTCAACAAAGATGGGAATCGATTTCCGACCAAAAACAGATGGACCTGATTCGGGCTGGGTATACATCTCAACCGGCTCCCCTTCCTCAAGGAAAAGAACTCCCATGGGTTGATTTTCTTTCGTCAGGACCTCAATAAAACCACTCAGTTTATCTTCCCTCAACTTATGGAGGAGTCCTTCTAATCGGGTGAAATCAGTGGAGAGCCCTTTGAAGACAATTTCGTTTTGAAGATTTTTTGCGACGATGGCAACTCGCTCCGGTGGCAATCGATAGATACTGATCATTCCGTTTTTTTGGCCCGTGAGCCCCAGAAGAGCCTGCGCGGCCTCTTGGCCGGCTAGCCTCTTGGGTTCTGCTCCGGCCCTCGCTTCTGCATCAATGATCTCTCCAGAACCGAAAAAGAGTGCCCCTTTATGTTGCGGGAATTCAATCTCAATGGTCCCGCTGAAGCCTTCCGATTGTAGAGTTGACACGAGCGCTGACAGATCGGTATAAGCCGTCGACAAATTTTTGTGTACCACCTCTCCCCTTGGAAATATCATGATCTCCCCTTCCTATTCATAGGTCAGGAGGTAAGGGTAACGATGCCCGTTTCGTCATTGGGCTACGTTTCCGGTTTCAAGATCTTCACGTAACCCTTCCCCCTTAAACCAAACGGGCTTCGTAGCCTTAACCCAATTACCTTGCCTACAAAACTGAGTAAGAAAATTATCTCGTTTCTCTCCTTCTCTGCAATCTCTCGATCGCTGCCTTGACGCTTGTCTGCATTCTCTCGATGGATTCGGCCAAGACACGCACCTCCCCTTTCGCCTTGACTCGAATGGGTGTATCCAGCTCACCCATACTGATCTTATCGGCCACTTCTGAAAGATAGAGAATGGGACGGATCACGGAGCGTGAATAGTAATAGATCACAATGAAAACAAGAAGGAGGGCAATGGCAATGATGATATAGAATACCCGGATCTTGTTCTCATATTCATACAAATACTGCCTCTCTATCCCCTTGATCCTCATCTCAATCTCTCTTTGAGGCCTGGCAAATTCATCAATATAGGTGGTGGCGGCAACGATGAAATCAGTCCCTTTCACCGGGGCGAGGTACATGTATTTGGGCCGAATTTTTCCATCCGCATCTTTCCAATCGTAATATCCCGAAGCCGGACCTTGCAGACTAGCTTCCAGAATCTTCCAGAAAGCGGGAAGTCGATCTGCCAGTGCATGCAGGTCCGTCCCCACAATTTGCGGGTTTATATGAAAGTAGTTAATCCCTTTGTTGTCATGGACGGCGGTATACCCCGTGTCCCCAACCTTTTGAACTGCAATGTCTTTCAGATCCGGCTCTTTGATCAAATCCTCCATTTTTATTTTGGGACGGGCTTTGATGTAGACCTCCATCTGAGTGGCCACATCAATCGCCTTTTCCCGAATGATCTTTTCCCCCAGCTTATTTAAAGAAGATTTTGACTCCTTCAACGTGGTAGCGCTCAGCTCTTTCAGACTGTTCGATCCCATCTCTTTGAGGCTAGTGACCTGAAACTCCTTAAAGTCCACACTGAAAAAAATTAAAGCCCAGATGACTAAAAAGGCTAATACAACTGGAGCTAAAACGCCCAGCAGCAATTTCGGTAAGAGACCGACTCCTACCTTCCTCTTTGCCGTCCTCTTCTTTGCCATAGGGCCCTCCTTTATAAATCCTCAAAATGGAATATCATTCCCGGTACAAACCACTTCTTCTGCTTTACTTCCAGGTGGAAAGAAGTTCCTTCATCACTCTAATGAATTCCTTTGCTTTCTGCATATTGGGGATCTCCTCGCCCAGTGATTCAATAAAAGAGAGGGCTTGATCCTGCGAAAGGGAAGCTTTGGTCTCTTCAAAATCGATGAGTTTATCTTCGATCACGAAAGGGGCAACGGGTCCCATGATCCTTTTTAGTTCATTTTCAAGCGTCAGAAAAAAGTTTTCGCCAATCGGCCTCTTCTTTAATGCTTTATGGATCTCCCCTTTTTCCATTAAACCCATGCGGACCAATTGGTAGACCGTTCTCAGGATCTTATACTCATCCCAATTGAGTATTTTCCCGACCTCTGCAACAGACCGAGTTCCATTACACAGAGCTAAGACATTCCATTGATCAGAAGTAACATTCTTTTCCCCTCCATCCTTCTGAAGAGCGAGACGGAAGATGAGATTGCCAGAAGGAACGACCTCTCTGATCTTCTCCCACTCCTGCTTCCGATAAGACCAGTTGAGGAGGAGTTGCTCCGTTGGGGTAGAAATGGTTCGTTCGGTTGGAAATACCTCCGGCTCAAAAATGATCTTTCCCGCCTTCCACTCCATGATTATAAAAAAAGCATACTCTCCCACAGAATGGGCCGTCTTGGCATGCGAGATATTTCCAAGTTCCAGATAGATCTCTCCCTCCTCTTTTCCCCGAAAAGTCACTCTTCCTGTTTTCTTTTCAATGAGAAGAGGCTTGAGAATATCAAAGATTCGAGCTTGTGAAAGATCACCTAATACGATCTCGGCCATCCCAACCCTTTCTCACCGCCAAAGGCACAAAAATAGTTAGGAAATAAAAGTTTCGTCTGACGGTAACGGTAAACCTGCCTGCCGGTAGGCAGGGATGCCCGTTTCGTCATCCGGTTACGCATAAGGTCTTTGAAATCTAGACAAAAATTAATGTTTATCGGTGTCGAAGCCCGTATCGAAGCTTGTAGAGAGAATCTTGATACTCGAGTTTCCAGCTTCAAGCGCCGGATGTCGATACAAGCTTCCTTACCGTCAAACGTAACCTTCTCTCATGACGAAACCCGTTTCGTAACCGTGACCTTAACCCAAATACCATGGCGATTTTCATGGTTCGAGACCCACACATCGCCATGACCCTATGCTAAGAGGATAGATTTCCCCTTGTCCAGAAACCCTGGGGGTCCTGCTTCCGGATGATCCGGAGTTCAAATCGAGTCGGAGGCTGTGTCCTTTCCACCTTAGAGGCCAAGGTCAGATTCCAGCCGGTGTTTTCAATCACCTCTTCCACCGTGACTCCAGGATGAACGGAGTGGAGGATCATCTCTTTTCGGTGGCTATCGAACCTCATCACCCCTTTCGTCGTGATAACTGCACTTGGGCCTCCGCCTCTCAACCCGTTTCTTCCTCTCCAATCCCCACCCTCTCCATAACCCGGGGATGTCATGTAGCTCACTTTCTCCGAAAAACGGCGTTTTTCATGGTTCATGATGATGACGAGCCGTTTGGAAAGAGAAGCAATATCGCTTCCTCCGCCGCTTCCAGGAAGGCGCACCTGGACATTTTCTTTCCCTCCGATATAGGTCGTATTGAGATTTCCGAAACGGTCCACTTCAGCCCCGCCGATGAACCCCAGACTCACTTTTCCATTTTGAAGGAGGGACATGATATCCAGCATCGAGGTTGCCCAGACCGCCCCTTCCAGATTAGGATTATCACCCATGGTGTAGAGGACATCCTTGGCGGGTCTATCCCTCAAGATGCCGTTCTCAAATATCCCGATGGCATGAGGGGCATGGGTCTCCTTCGCCAACTCAAATGCCAAAAGGGGCAACCTCATCCCTACAAAGACCAAATCATCATCTTGGACTTCCCTGGATCCTGCCACCACCATTAATTCCTGCATGGTATATTCAGCAGCCAATCCTAGCTCCCGAGTTCAAGTTTATTGAGTTCACACACTTTTTAACGTTCCTTCGGTTCATTGGGTTTATTGAGTTCTTTGGGTTTATTGGGTTACGAACTCAACAAACTCAAGAAACTCAACAAACCCAGCAAACCGGTTAGTGCCCATCATTTACGGGTTTCGATTTCTTGTACCGTTTCACCAAAAGGGATTGGACCTTCTCCCCGTCTAAGAGTTTGAGATATTCCCCGCGGTTTTTAACGCCCAAGACCCATTGATCGAGCCAATTCAGATAGCCATCTCGTTCTCTGGACGCATGATGGTAATGAATATACTGCTCATGGTCTCGATGATAATAGCCTGGTATGGGAGATGGGTGAGCTCCCCATGGCTCAGGAATGACTGCATGGACTAAAAACCCGGGAAGGAGGGTCCGGTTTGGATCTCTCCGGATCACTTTCTTAGGGACTACCTCTTCAACCACCACCATCACTTTCCGAGCCGCCAGAGCTGCTTCCTTCGTGACTCCACTTCCTCCCCAAAAATGGGTATTTCCTTCTTCATCCGCTCTCTGGGCCTGAAGGACGGCCACATCGGGAGTAAGTGCGGGAATTAAAGCCAATCTCTCTTTCGTGAAAGGGCACTCCATCTTCTTGAAGATGGAACTTTCTGACATCATTCCTGTTCCTAAAAGAGTTTTCGTTGGAAGAAAAGGGATCCCCAGGCCCCCTGCGTGTAATGCCAGAGCGATCGTAAAATTCGTATAATCTTCGACCTCGACCCTTCTGGGGATTCCTGCTTCAACGGCCCTTCTCAAATTATAACCCACGCCCATGATGACATTTCCCACCCAGGCAGCCACTACCTTCTTCACACAACCAGACCCAATCAATTGGTCAAACAACATATCGGAGATGGGACCTACCAGCGTGAGATCCTTCTTCCCCTGACGGACGATCTCATGCCCCACGGCAAAGGGAATGGCCGTTTCCAGGGCAGTCCCCATGACAATGGAGTCACCATTCTCAATGATTCGGGATACTGCCTCTTTGGTCGAAAAAATCTTTTGTTCCAATATCCTTATATGGGACCAGAATTATTAACAGCGAATGTTGCGAATATCATTATTGTATTCATTAAAAGATGTTAGAAGAAGGTCCTGCGAATGTCAAGGGAATTTCTGGAGAGGTCGACCATTCTCTGATTACGCCGATTTAATACAAACGCATTTATTTAACATGAGGGCCCCCTCACCCTCCCCTCTCCCCCTGCCTGCCCCGCCCACGGTCGGGACCGGGGCCGGCAGGCAGGCGCTGGGGAGAGGGATGCCTGCCGGTAGGCAGGGAGGGGCGATTCCATTGAACGTAATGAGATTTAATGTGTTTGTATTAGTAACAGATTACACAGATACAAACCTCATCCAAGAGCAAGAAAAATCTGTGTAATCTCGTTGTTGAAATCCCTGCCTGCCGGCAGGCAGGTGTGAAATCTCCTACGGGTTTTTGATCTGGATGGAGTCGAGCATTTCGAGAAAACTCTTCTGAAATATTTCATAAACCTTCTTCTCGTTCCCTGAAATGGATCCGCTGTTCCAGGCGTCCCCGGTTTTAGAAACTTTCAGTCCAAAGGTATTTACATCCTTTGAATATCTGACGAAAACCGCATGCTCTCCCAGGTAATTGAAAAGGAATTGCCCCTGCATCGCCCAGTGCGAAGGAAGGATGAACCCCTTCTTTACGATGGGTTGCAAAGAAGAAGCTCGCGGGTTCCATGCCAACAACTGGATGAGAACCTCTGACTCCAAATACCCCTTCTTCTTTCTATCTTTCAAATACATTCTCTTTTCTGCGTAGGGTTTCAGTGGCGGGGTACGGATCGGTTCGGCTTGAGGATTGGTCCGATCCGCAATTTGAAGGATGAACATGTCTTCGATCTGCTTATTCCTTTCTTTAATGAAAAAATAGGACCGGGTGAGTGAATTCTCTTTCGGGAATTCCTGCGAGAAGGAATGAATCAGACGAAGTTCGGAGGGAAGGGCGAGGGTGAACGGTGGTTTTTGGGAGATCAATTGCCTTCCTTTAACTTCAACGTCCTCGGCGGCAGCAGTGACAGTTGCCCATATCAATACAATCATCATTAAGAACGAAATAATCATTCTCTTCATGTATTTTTCTCCCTATCTCCCTATCACCTTATCTCCCCATCTCTTTCAGGGCGGGGGGCTAACCAGAGACAAATCCCTGGTTAGCCCTACTCGATCATTTCTATTTGGTGAGCAACTTTTTCAATTCAGCCCCTACTTTAGGATTCTTCTTAAGAATATCCTCCCAAGCGGTATCATAGAAGGCCTTGAGGAACTTCTCCTTTTCCGCCGGTGAAAATTCGATGACTTTAACACCTGCCTTCAGTATCATGGGACGATCCTCTTCTGCCAGTTTTGCAAAATGCTCCGCGGCCTTCTTTTCAGCCTCAACCGCCGCCTCTGTCAGAAGCGTGCTGAACTTCTTGGGCAGATTCTTCCAGGTCTTTAAGTTAACGAGCACGGGGTTCGGGACAACGTAAAATCCAGGATCAACAACGTATTTTGTCTGCTTTTCCCAGCCCCAATCGCGGATCCCCATGGACGGCCAACAGTAGCCGTCCACGACCCCTCTTTCGAGACCTGTATAAACCTCGGTAGGTGGAATAACGACAGGATTTCCATCCAAGGCCTTGATTCCCTGCAGGTACATTGGCGAGACACGGATGTTGAGCCCCTTCAGGTTCGCTGTCTCTATCGGTTTCTTCAGATAGAGGTGAAATTTTATGTCCAGACCAAGCCGTGCAAGATAATGAATCCCCACTTTCTCATGGAGGCTATTCAGATAGGCCCAAGCGCCATTGGTCCTCTCCTCCGATGCTTTAAACGCGGACAATTTGACGGCATCCACCTCTGGCAGGACGGATGTGTAATAAGCGGTTGTCGTAAAGCACATGTCAATGACACCGGTTTGCAGGGCGTGTGCCTGTTCCGGCATCTTGACAGCTTCCGGTCCTCCCAGATACTTTATCTCCAACTCTTTCGGGTATTTTTCCGCCACTTTCTTTTCCACCAGTTCCTTAAAAATGAAAAAAGCCTGATTGTCCGACACCGGCTTGGGCCATGCCGTAACCGCCTTGAGGACAATAGGCTCCCCCCTGGCCATGTCAGGCTGAGCGAGGGAAATAAGGAATACAGAAATCACCCCAAGAACCAAAGTCAATACCTGAAAAAACAACTGCCTCTTCCTCTTCATGGTCTTACCCTCCCTTGCTTTTAGAAGTTTCTACGTGAACTGATCACCACAGTCTTTTGTTTATCCTCTACCCTCCTTTCTTTTTGATTTTGTCCGTTGGGACCTATCTCATTTCCATGAGATTGGGCAAAATTAGAGAGATCTCAGGGATTGCTATGAGGATTGCTATTCCCGTTATATACACCAGGACAAAAGGGATGACCGCCTTCCAAATATCAGACATGGTGACATCCGGGGGACTTATCCCTTTCGTGACAAAACAAAGCATTCCAAAGGGAGGGGTCAACATCCCCATTTCCAAATTGACCAACATAAGGACCCCAAACCAGATCGGGTTAAATCCTAAGGCTTCAACGATAGGCATAAATATGGGAAGGGTGATCATCATAATAGAGACGGTTTCCATGAAACATCCGAGGATCAGAATCGAAAACATCATAGTAATCATGATAATGATGGGGTGGATCTGTTGGCTCACCACGAACTCAACGAGACCGCGAGCAGCGCCTGTGAAGGCCAAAATTTCGCTGTACGTTGTGGAGACGATGATGATCATAAATATCATGACGGTAATTCTAACTGTTCCATAAACAGAGTTTTTCATCACCTTCCAGTTTATCCTACTGTAGACCAACGCTAATACAAATGCTCCTAACGTCCCCGTCGCAGCGGCCTCCGTGGGAGTTGCAATCCCTAAGAAGATGACCCCTATCACCATAAAGACAATAAAGCCCAGAGGCACAAAGTCTCTCAGGGTAACCGCCATCTTCTGCCAAAGCGGGGTATGAGGCACATGATAGGCGGGCGCGAGTCTGGGGTTTATCAGGCATGCACTCATTATGTAAGACAAACACAAAAACCCCATGAGAACACCCGGCAGGACGCCCGCAATAAGAAGTCTGGCTACATCGATCTGTGCCAGGCTCGCAAGCACCACGGCCAACGCACTGGGGGGGATCAGCATGGCGATACCTCCCACCCCCATGATCGGGCCTAAGCTCAGGGCCTTGCTATACCCCTTCTTTCGCATTTCAGGAAGGAGCACGGTACCGAGCAGTGCGGTATTGGCAATGGTGGAACCACTCAAGGCGGCAAATATAACTCCGGTTATTACCGAAACAACGCTCAGCCTTCCTGGAAGGCGTCCGAGCCATTTATCGATAACGTTTATCGCCTGGATCCCCACCCCTGAGTGAAATATGAGTTCCCCCATGAAAATAAAGAAGGGAACGGGAAGGAGGGTGAATGTGGTGATGGAACTGAAGATTCCCGTGGTCGCCGTTATGAGTCCCGGGACACCCCCCAGAAAGAAATAGGCAGCCGTCAAATTCACGATCAAGAAGGCAAATGCGACTGGTAATCCGGTGAGGAATAAGAACACCATGCCGCCGAAGAGAATCAGAATGATCGCCCACCATTCCAATTCAGTTTACCCCTTTCCCGTTTTGATTTGCCGAAATCCTTCCCACACCATTCTGAAAAATTGGATGCAAAGTAACAAACTGCCAAAAGGGATAATGACAAAAACCGCATACTTCGGCACTGTGAGGGCCCTCACGTCCGTTATTCCAAACATGACAGTCTGCCAGGTGTAATGGGTACCGAAAAAAACGATGACCGCACATGCCATGCCAGCCACAGAGAATGTGACCAGGTTGAGGAAAGACCTGCTTCTATCTCGCAAATGGGAGTATATGATATCCACGGCGACATGCCCTTTCTCCCTGAGAAGCCAGGTGGCGCCCAAAAATACCATCCACAGAAGGGCATATTCACACGTCTGTACCACCCATATAGAAGGACTCTTGAAGAAGTATCTCATCAGCACGCTATAGCAAATTGCGGCTGTGATAAATGCCATGATCACTCCGGCCAGAATAGCCATGAAGTCTGCCAACCTGTCAAAGAATCGCCAGAATCTTTTCATAAAAGATTTCTTTTATATCGTATCTCAAAGCTCCTCTCCTCCCCCTTTTCTACTTAAATCCCTTCTAATTCCCCTGGATTCGAGTTCCACCAACTTTTCTAAAGCCTGCCTGCCCTATACCACGCTCGGTTCTGGGCCTGCCCCGCCCCCGGTCGGGACCGGAGCCTGTAGGCAGGCGGTAGGCAGGGGCGAGAGGAGGTTATATTATTTGCCAATTGCCCTTGAGTGACCCGCTTTCTGCTTCAATTTCTCCCATTCCTCATCCACCTCCATTTGGATCTGTCTAATTTGATCTTCCTTCAGGTGTCTGAATCTTCCCTGCTTCAGGAGGTACTCCTGCACAGGGAGACAGCGTGACTCATGATTGATGGTGTATCTCTTCCCATCTTCCACCTCGTAAAGCGGAAAAACATTCGTCTCCACAGCAAGAATGGATATTTCAGGAGAAATATCGGAAGGCATTCTCCAACCGGTTGGACAGGGAGAGAACAAATGGAAAAACTTTGTTCCTCGAATCCCTTTGGCCTTGACGATTTTCTGCTGGAGATCTTGTGGAAACCCAATGGTTGCCGTAGCCGAATATGGATTGTAATGGGCGGCCATGATCTCCATGATATTCTTCTTTCGCCTCGGATTTCCTTTGGGGGTCGTCCCTGTCCAGGCAAAGGAAGGAGTGGCGGAGCTCACCTGGATCCCCGTATTCATATAGGCTTCGTTATCGAGACAGACATAGACAATATCATCGTTGTTTTTCGTCACCCCTGAAAGCGCTGCCAATCCGATGTCGAAGGTTCCACCGTCCCCAGCAAAAGCCAGCACCTGAATATCGTCTTTTCCTTGGATTTTGAGGGCATTGGCAATCCCAGCCGCAGTCGGGGCCGCAATTTCAAAGGCAGAATGAAAGGCTGGCACTGCGTGAGGGGAATTGGGATACATACCGGAAACTGCCCCTTCACAAGATGGAACGATGACAACGATCGTCCGGGGTCCCATAGCCTGCATCACCAGTTTCATTCCAGTTACCAGTTCTCCTTCTTGGATGAATTAAACATATTCAAATTTTAAATTTTAGATTTAAGATTGTAGATTTAATACTCTTCATATATGCGATCTGAAATCCGCAATCTCCAAGTGGCTATTCTTCCATCATCCAGATCGGTGTATCTTTTGGTTCGGTTCTGCTCTCAACATCAAGAGCAATTTTTTGAATGATTTCGGGTGGCACATCTGTACCACCGACCCCGGCTATGTAGCTGAAAGTAATAGGATGGTCAGGAGAATGTACCAGGGCCGCCCTCAGTTCCTGACAAAAAATCCCTCCGCTCCCGAGAGAGAAGTTTCGATCAATGACAGCAATCTTTTTCTTTCCTCGAAGCGCTTGCTGAATTTCTTCCGCTGGAAAAGGTCTGAAGAGACGTATTTTCAGCTGCCCAACCCTGTGTCCCTGTTCTCGAAGGGACCGAATAGCAACTCTGGCCGTACTGGTGATCGTTCCAGTTGTCACGATTACGATCTCAGCATCTTCTAACATCATCGGCTCAATGATCCCATATCCCCTTCCAAACTTCTCTCTATATTCATGATCGACCCTGTCAGCGATTTCCTTGACCGTATCCATCGAAGTCTGAGCCATATGTCTATACTTGCGATATAATTCCGCGGGCACCACTGGTATTAAATATCCAGGCTTATCCATATCAAACCGATGGGGGAGGTTAAGAGGCGGGAGGAATTGATCCACTTGCTCCTGCTCAGGAATATCCACAGGCTCCATAAAATGAGAAACTAAAAAAGCCTCTAAACAGACCATTGCTGGCAGGAATACCTGTTCTGTAATTTTATATGCCTGAATCACACTATCAAGCACTTCCTGACCATTTTCACAATAGAATTGAATCCATCCTGTATCTCTCTGGGAAAGGCTGTCCAGCTGGTCAGCCCAGAATCCCCATGGCGCAGACAATACTCGATTGACATTGGCCATGACGATGGGAACCCGACACCCAGCAGCAAAATGGAGCATCTCGTGCATGAGCGCAAGCCCCTGAGAGGAGGTGGCTGTGAACGTCCGGACCCCTGTCAGGGAGGCGGCGATACAGGAGGCCATGGCAGAGTGTTCCGACTCCGTTCGCATCATGATCCCCTTGAGCGTCCCCGAAGCCTCCCACTCGGAGAGCTTTTCGTAGATCGAGGTCTGGGGCGTGATCGGATATGCAGCGATCAAAGGTGTCCTGCAGAGCTTGACTGCGAGGGCCACCGCTTGATTTCCGGTTATAAAATCTCTCATGAGAATCCCCTTCCAAAAAACTAATGAGGATCTACCACGCCTCCGCGTGGCAGACTTAACAATGAAGGCCTCTTTTTTCTTCTCATTGCTAATTGATCATTGCGAATTGCCAATTTTGCATTGATTTTTAGATACGCTCTTTCATTTGGACGACGCTTCTGGGACAGGCCCTCGCGCAGGTTCCACATCCTTTGCAGTGTTCCAGGTCAACGGTTTTTGTCTGATGGACCGGATCCAACGAAATCACCCCTTCGGGACAAAAGAAATAACAATTATAACAATAGTTGCATGTACCACAGGTAAAACATCTCGAAGCGGAGGACCGGGCTTGATCCGGGGAAAATCCCCGATTCACCTCCAAAAACCCCTGCAATGCCTTTTCACGGCTCAGTCTTCGTCCCTTCACCCGCTGCATCGGCTTAAAGAACAGTGTATTAATTTTTTCATAAGGGACAACCTCTTTCACTTCCGGCCATTTCCCTTCCTCTATCCCCGAACGATAAGCTTCCATGGAGAGAGAACCTTTGTTTCCCGCCCGGATCTTCGGAAGAAATTCTTCGCCCGACAGTCCCCTCAGGCAAAGATCGATGGAGATGGCAGCCCTCTTTCCTGAGGCGATGGCAGTGGCGACCGTTCGCGGCTGATCGATTGCATCGCCGCCCGCGAAGACAAGCTTCTGTCCGTCCAACCGAGAGGGACCTGCCTTCAGCAGGCCATTCTGAATCAGTTCAGGCGGCAGCCATGAAAGATCGACTCCTTCGCCAACAGCCGTAACCAGACAGTCAGCCTCAAGCGCAAAAAGATCTCCTTTGAGAGGCAGAGGTCTCGGCCTGCCGCTCTGATCGGGTTTGCCCAACCGCATGCGCTGAAATCTCACGGCAAGTTTCTTATTCTTCCGGAGTTTGATCTCGACGGGTTGAACCAAGAATTCGAAACGCGCTCCCTCTTCCTCGGCCTCTCTCTTCTCTTCTTCAATGGCCGGCATTTCGTCTTTCGTCCTTCGATATGCCACCGTAACCCTGGAGCCGAGGCGAAGGGCCGCGCGGGCCACATCCATCGCCGTGTTCCCCCCGCCTACGATGATAACCTCTTTCCCCAATCGAACCTTCTCTCTGGAGTTGACCTTCTCCAGCAGTTCCTTCCCTTTCCATACCCCCCTCAACTCTTCGCCTTCGATCTTCAGGGGAAGATCTTTCTCGGCGCCGGGAGAAAGAAAGGCTGCGTCGAACCCCTTCAACTCGGAGAAAGGAAGATCGGTTCCCACCTTGATGCCGGTCCTGATCTCGACGCCAAGATTCAAAATCCTCTGGAT
>SMTZ1_10008608_pt1 | contig 25822 bp, 25 predicted proteins | sample DeeMarSWOR136_30_FD_25667 | JGI IMG/M metagenome (IMG submission 25667)
TTTGTCTTTCTTCTTCTAACTTTCTCTTCCATAACTGCATTTTTGCTATTTCATCTCTTCTTTTTTTACTTGCATTTGCATACTTTTCTTCATACTCTACCTTCATTTTTTGATAAACTTCTTTGCTTAGATTTTTTTCTTTTCTAACTGAGTCTAACTTTTGAAGCCGCTCGCTCCATAATTCCTCGTCTTCAGTTAATACTTCGTGAGGTAAAGGCTTTATTTTGCCTTCTAAACCATTTTTCTTTTCCTTTAAAGTTGCGAACTGTCCTTTTAGGTCCTTTATTTCATCAGTGTATTCAGCCATATCCACTTCGCCGCTTTTTATTTTATCCATTATTCTTTCCACTTCAACCGAAAGTTTTTCCATCTTTTCTTTGGTTGATTTAAGCTCTCCACGGTAGCTGAATTGTTCATATAATTCCTTTGGAATTTCTACCTCTTTTATTTCTCGATCCGAAAAAATTGGTTCTTTTTCAAGGGGTGTTGGAGGTGTTGTAGTATGTATTGTTGGTTTAGAAATATTTAGTTGAGTGATAGGAGTTCCACACTTTCGGCAGAACTTCTCACCAGGATTTATTTTATTTCCACAATTTGTGCAGTATTTAACTTTTGACATTTAACTTCCTCTTTAATTTTTAATTTCTGCTCAACAGAAAGTTGATTAGAGTTAGAGAATTCTCCATATCCTTTCTCTTTTCTTCTAATTCAGTCTTTTTTGGCAGATATTCGTCATCTGGAACTTCTCCAATTTCATATCTAACCAAAGATTCTTCAAGTGTCATTTTAATATTAGATAATCCTTTCTCCAGAATTTTTTTCCAGCTAATCAATTTATAATGTTCAGAGGCAAGTTCATTTCTTACTGCCTGTAATTTTTCAGAATACTCTCTTTTAAGTTTTGAATAAGTTGTTTGTGATGTTTTATTTTCCTGAAAAATACGTTCTAACTTACTGAGACGCTCTGCCGCTTCTTGTTCTTGGAATATTAGAAAGTATATACTCAATGGTTTAACATCCATTTTCTCTGCAAGTTCTTTTTCCAATAATTCTTTCTCTTCTTTTAATCCTGCAGATTCAGAGTTATATTCTTCATCTGATAACTCCCCAATGTCTTTCTTTGCGCTTAACTCTTCTAATTTCAAATTAACTGGTCTTAGTTTTTCTTCTATTTTCCAAACGTTGTATGTTGTAACGAGTTGTTTGAATGCTTCCCGGGATATTTCTTTTTCCTCTATAGATTCTTCTATTTGAGATGTGCTTTCTGAAATTTCATTCTTATGCGCAACAAAGGTGCTTTGAGGGTCTACAGGAGTTCCACAACGATTACAAAATCGTGCACCTGGAACTATAGAATTGCCACACTTTCTGCAGAAACGAACTACTCCACTCATATCTGATCATCCGAAGACTATGCAGTAAATATTCTCCATTTCTATGAAGGTCATTATAATGAATGCTAAACAGCAATATGAAACTTTTGGATTTTTTAAGTTGAAGTGTGGAGTTGTCTAAGATGATATTGCCATCTTTAGTGAGAGATTATGGTTTTTCACACTCTTCTAGTTATCACGCCAAATCTTAGGTGAGTTTTTAAAAATTAGGATCGTTTATTTAAGAAATGAAAATTCGATGAATTCGTATTTTAGGATCTATTGAAGTTAGTCCAAAACCCTGAATAGAAGATCGGTGATGAGAACTAATTTAAGAAAATAGAATTCTTCCTTTTATCTGCTCATGATATTTTATTTGTCTAATGTAGAGTCATCAAAAATTTACTTATAATGACCTCTCAAACCCATTTATACACCGCGAGACATATTCAGTAGTCGTGGTATAACGATCAAAGGACACAACGAAATCAATGAAACTAACAACTTTAAAAGGACGTATTTGAAAATGTGTCTACTTGGAAAATATGTATGTGATTTCTGGTATTATGAAAACAAATGTGCTCTTAAGAAACATGATTTATGGGAGATTCTTAAAGAAGACTGTCCATTGTTGAATGAAACTAAGATTGTTGAGGATAATATTATACAAGTTGCTCCAATACAAAGGACCATCGAAGAGACCATGTGAAATATCCTTTGTAAATCCTCTTTTTTCTGAACTCCCTTTAAGTTTACTAGCTCACTTCATTGACGCTTTCAATTTTTTTGAAAGAAATAATTGATTTTGTCACGAATTCTTTTCTTGTCTTTTTTAATTTGTCTGGTTTGATTTATTAGACTAATCTTTAGATTTTTAAACTCTTAAAAATTCAATAACATTCAGAGTGATTTAGATGAAGTTGATTATAGATAATAGAGAATCGAATGAAATTACTAATTCTGCACGCGAAATTGCACAAGAATTGGGATTAACATGTAAAGTGCAACAACTGCCATTAGGTGATTTTCTAATAATTGATCAAAACAATCAAGTTATTATTATTGAGCGAAAGAGAATCAATGATTTTATCAGCTCAATAAGGTCAAATAGGCTCTGGCAACAGTTATTAAATTTTATGAAAACAGATCAAATACTCGGATTTCCCATAAAAAGACATATGCTTTTACTTCATGGCTTTTGTGGTGAATATCTTTCTAGTTTACCAGAGATAAATCCAAATGGTGACCTTTCATCTTTTTGGGGACAAATTGTTGGATCACAACAGGAAATTCTTTTTGTGTATAATACTCCGATAGTATCGATTGAAAACGATATAGATGCGTTTAAATCATTTCTAAAAATCACAATCAAAAGAGAACAACAAGGAAAAAATGATAAACTCCCTCAAGGACGATGGTACAGAAAACCAAAACGGTCAACATTACCCAAAAAAGATCAGAAATCTTATGTTCTAGCGTCAATCCCATTAATTGGGGATTCCTTAGCGAAAGTACTTCTTGAACATTTCAATACGATACGTGGAATAGCAACAGCATCTATTAATAGACTTCAACAAGTACCAGGAATTGGAAAAAAGAAAGCTGAACGTATTTATGCCATTTTCCATTGAGCATCATTGAGTATAATAATAATATTTTTCTAATTTCTTTCTAAAAGTCTCTAAGATCGCATCTTGAAACGGTTTAATTTCAAAAATATCTTGTCCTGTTAACTCATTTAAAAACGCATATTCGCTATCAAAAATATCGATTTGCGATATTTGTTTGCCTCTTAAAATGACATCTGCCTCAAATCCTTCTGTAAAGTGGATAATGCCCAGACCACGTGTTACTTTAATGAATTCTCTTGTCTTTTCACTCTCTTTGTAATACTCTGGCATGAAGATCCATTCATCAGTGACATATTGTTCATTTAATTCATTGAGTTTATTTATTTCCCATTCTGTTAATTCATCCTGTTTAAACTCGATTTTTAACGCCTTTTCAAAGGCTTTAGTAAGATCTTTGGCTATATCTTCTCGATTCATTTCCTTACAGTTCAGCTCACGATTTAACGTGGTAATATGAGCCGGCAGCAGCTCGGCAAAACGATGCTTAAATCCTGTTGTTGGGAATTTTAATGTTTCAACACAGGTCTTATAATCGAAATCGGCAATAACATTGCCACAAACTACGCCTGTAGATTCTATGGAACCCGCACCATTCCCAGAGATCTTGCGATCCCCAATTAAAATGTCATTCATATCTTGATAAGCATCAAGCCCGAGTGATCTTAAATACTGCAACGGTCCTTTAAGTGCTTTATCGTAAAGAATTTTGTTTTTTAAGGGAAAATGATAGCCTTTAAGAATGACATGGTAAAAAACCTGTCCTTTATCGAGCATGACAGTTCCTCCTCCTGTCATTCTTCTTGTAAAGGGGATATCATTCTTCTTACAATAGTTAATATTGACTTCTGAATACACATTTTGGCTTTGTCCACAACTCACTAGTTTTCCGTCTGTAAATTCAATTAGAAGAGTGTTCATAGCAGTATCGAGGTTTGCTGAAACATATAATGCAGTAGCATGCCACACAGTTTGAGTCCACAGCGGATCTACGCGATCTAGATAAAGTAATCTCCATTTTGCCATGAAAAACGCACCAAATTCGGAAATTAGCTGCTTGTAAGAAGGTTTAAATCTCAATGATCTTTGGATTTACGTCTTGGGATGTTATCTCAAGAATTCCAACAGTATTTCTTTCTGCCCAACGCTTATCAGTTGGAGAACCAGGATTCACAAAAAGCCTCCCAAACTTTTTTTCTACAAATGCATTGTGTAAGTGCCCACAAACAACGATTTCGTAATCTTTTCCCCTAATCATATCTTCAACTTTTTCGATGAATCCTTGAGGACCACCACTTCCATGAATAACGCCAATTTTATGACCTAATATTTCTGTTTCATTGATTTCAGGCAGTTGAGTTGATACTCCTAGAGAATCCATGTTTCCATGTACTGCAAGAACGGCGGGAGCAATTTTATTTAATTCATCTATCACAGCTAAAGAAACTAGGTCACCAGCGTGAAGGATTAAAGCTACTTTGTTCTTCCTGAAAATATGAATAACATTTTCTGGAATTGCTTTTGCAACAACAGGGATGTGAGTATCTGAAATTAAACCAACCTTTTGCGATTTTTCGGTCATTATTATACACCTTAAATTCTCTTATCTATAAAGCCGTGCTGTCAGAATTGCTATGGCTGCTGAAGGAGCGCATAACGCAAGATCGCCTGTCCATATTTCATCAAGGTCGTGAAATTGTTTGATACCACCTTTTTGCGCTGCTGGCTTCGCTAGAAAATCCTTTCCTACCCCTGTAAGAACACACTCTATTTTTTGATCAAAAGTTTTCATTTCATTAGTTATCACACGGTTAATTCCGTTGCTTATCTCTGTAACTTGCTTTAAATAAACATATTGAGCAATATTTTCAAGTTCTTCTGTTTCTAGAAGTTCAATATCAGCACAGATTGTGCGTGCCAATCTTTCAAGTGCATATTCTTTTGTTTTTCCTCGTCCATCAGGAGTTTCACATGAATATTCTCCTGAAGTTATATGTTCTAAGACCAAATGAACGTCTGCTGATATTGCAAAATATTCAGGACACACCCGAATAAGTTTATTTTTCACAGGAACATGTGTAACGATTGTTGCCACATTTGTTCGTAATGCCCCCGTATAAACAAGTTCACCAGAAATAAGTCGGTCTAAATCGTTTTTTCCAAATGTAAGAACATTGCCATCTTGAAAAGGGATAATATCAGTGGTAGTCGACCCTGTATCAACAAATAAGCCTGTTGAAAAAGTTTCTGCAATTAGTTTTGCTGTTGCACACCAATTTGCGGCTGCAAAATTCAAAGGCGATCGTTTTGCTTCCTCAATATCTCGCATCTCACCGTAAATATCGATAGTGTGAATTGAAATGTTTTCAAAGGCAGTCTCAGTAATTTTTAATATATCGAGAACACCTTCCCTTTTCGTCCTATATACATCGGATAGTTCAGCGGTCATAACTAATCCGACTGAATCAAGACTATTGTTACAAAACTTGACTTTTAATTGGTTTAAGAGAGATGAAAGTTCGTGATGTCTTTTCCAGATAGGAAAATATATTGCCTTTGTTCTAATGTTTTGAATTTCACCTTCAAAATATGTTATCAGTGCTGCTTTAATATTTGCGCCACCAATATCCAATCCAAGTATTCTTGTCAAAGGCTTGACAACTCCATTTATTTGTTGAGGGGTATATATTGGTGTTAAAACTATCTCTTAATTCTCAACTATTTTATTTTCATTCGCATTATATTTTAGCATTAAAAAAACAATTCTTAAAACCAAACTAAGTAAATGTTGACGTCTTAAAATCTATTTTGTGACAATAATTATATAAGATTAAAATGAAATACATTTACTCTAATTTCCGCCTTAATAGACAAAGGGAAATCCATGGAGGAGATCTCGGTTTCAACTGAATCAAAATTAAAGAAAATGGTTTCTGTGCGACGCTATTTTGATGGAATAAAATTCTTGTGGCAGACACCAGAAACTTGCTATCTATTGAAGCTAATTGCTCTTCTATTTACTTCTATGACTGTCTTCTATACATCACTAACCTTTCTGATTGTAAGGTTTGGAGAAACGAGGTTTTTACTACGTTTAAACCTGTATGTTTTGCCTTTTTTCTTGTTATTGTGTTTATTCATTTTTATAAAACTAGTACGTTTATATCGGAGTACAAAAGTGCATGCCTTATTTCCGGAAAGAAATCCACTCCTAAAAATGAAATATTATTCTTCTCCTGACTTAAAGGATAAAAAAGAAAGCCATTTGCCTAGAATAGTTGGAATTTTAATCTTCGTATCTCTTCTTGTATTCGTTGCTGTTACGGAAATCTTTTTTGTGCTCGAAATGCGCCTTGTACTAATTGGTATATATGCTGCAGTTTTTTTTAGTATTATTTGGATAGTTTATGGTCTTCTGTTCATAACAGCATTTATGTCAGCTAGGGGAACTATGCGGTTATTTAATGATAAATATTCAGAAAAAGTTCGAAATAAGAGCTATTGGTTTTTTATTTTTCTTCCTTTGCCCTGGATATTACTGTTCATTCTTCTTCTTATTGCTGGTGAAGTGCTTTTCTTCTATAGAATTTTTGGCGGTTTAGTGATATTGTGGTTCTTATCAGCCGAAGTGCTCTACGGATTCCTATGTCTAACCAGTATTTTTTCTCTTCTAAAGAAAAATTGGCGAGTAGGTTATACTGTTAGTCAGGTAGCTTCGTCTTTAACATTTTTCACAGTTATTATCATTCCAGGCATCATAGGATATGCTCAAGATTCCCTGAGTACAATACTTCCACTAATTGGATTAAGCCAAATAAATACAAGTGGCGGGACATCAAATTTCTATCTAGGTCCAATTGTATCACTAATTGCGATGGGATTTCTCTACATTCAAGGAGCTTTAGATGAAAATGGAGATAAATTGCGAGAATATTACGCCGCATGGGATAAAAAGCTAGAAACGTTCAACATTAAGTCTGAAGAGGATTTTCAGAATCAGACATATGATAAAGTTTTTGATGACACACCCCTCACTACTGAAGTTCCAAATGCGTACCCCAATTTAATATTTGGATTGATATTGCTCCTATTTACCTTTTTTGGAATCATTCTTGAAATAGGAGGAATGTTTTCAGTTTTAGGCATTTCAATTGGAACGGAACAGGTATCGGACTTTTTATTTATAAGTTCTTATTTAGGGTTTTGGGGAATTATATTAGGTCTCTTTGTATATACAGTAATTATTTCATTCCGTAAGCAAGAAAACCAACAGTAATTTCCGCATCTCTGATTCATAACAAGTTTTGTGTCTATTGCGGGTATAAACTTTGAATACTACGTTTTGCTTGTGCAAATTTGCTTTGACCAAACCTTTATTTTATAATATCTCAGCAAAAGCGCGTATTGGCATCGCAGCAACTTTTTTTCCCTTAATTGGAACGGCAAAGAATCTGAATTTTTTATCATAAAGCTTATCTAAATTCATTAAGTTTTCAACAATTAAGATTTCCTCTTTTAGGAAATACGTATGTGCAGGTCTGGTTAAATCTTTAGAATTATCTATGTTCACGGTATCGACACCAACAAGTCTAATGCCTGATTTAATTAAGTATTCAATGAGTTCTTTACCAATAAATGGATAAGACTGATATTGTTCAGTTCCCCAATGCTTATCCCAACCAAAATTGAAAAGCACCGCTTTTTCTTTTAAATCCAAATTACTAGCGATTATTTCTGTACCAATAGCTTCAAATTCACGTCTCCCTCTAACATCAATAACGACACCAGGCAAAATTACTTCATCAATCGTGATTTCACTTATGTCTCGACCTTTTGGATATCTGTGGTATGGGGAATCAAGATATGTTCCTACCGAGGTTTGGAAAGTTATTTCTGTAATCTCAAACGAACACTTGCCTTTATATTTTGATTTCATTTGTTCATGTGTTAAGAATGGGTGGATCTTTGCAGTATATTGCTTAATTGTTCCATCTTCATTCTTCAATTTAAAACCAGGCATATTGTCTTCAAAATCGTGACTTAAATCAATAAATTTTGTCATAATGAATTTATTAAAGGCTTTTGCATTATAAAATTAACTAAAGGTTGAGAAAACTATCTTATCGAATGCACATAACTACTAGTCATACAAAAAAGTATAAAAATTAATTTACGAAGCTTATATTAAAGATGCCGAAAAAATTATTAATTGGTTTGCGAATGGCACCATTTAAAGAAAAATGAGGAAAAAATCATGGCTGATGGTATAACAATTTTAGCGATCAGTGCACCTTTTGTGCTTCTAATAGCAGGAGCACTTGCTACATCTTGGCTAACCTTAAAGGGGATAGACTTTGATGGAGTCTCTGAAGAAGAAAGATTTGGATATAATGCGGTTAAGTTTTTCTCTGCTTGTGGACCAATAATAGGCATTGCCTGCATAATAACAGCTGTTGCTATTTGGATAACACCTTCTACTGCATTTACGCTCATTATTCCACCAGTATGGCTTGGTGATATCGCAACAATTGTTTTGCTTGTAGCGATCGGCATCGCCCAGATATTGAAGCCAATTGTTAAGTTTCCTTGGGCCGCTTTAGTAGGATTGATAGGAGGGCTCATAGGTGTAGGTGCTGTAATTTTGATATTCAATTATTTCAGCATTTCTTTGACGGGTTATTGGTGGGTACTCGGCGTAGCCTTTGTTGTAGTTGGAGCGCTGTTCTATTGGCCCTTTAAATGGTTTGAAGACACATTAAAACTTATTAGCATGGTATTAGGAAATCCCGTTATTAGTACAATCCTTGGAATTCTGGCTATTGCTCAATTTATCCTTTTAGTGTTTGTCGGTATTTCTCTTTCAATCATTCCAAGCTTACTCTAATACCGTGTGGTGTCAATACAATCTATCCACTTTCTTTCTTTCGTTTTTCTTTTAATCTTTGCTCTATTAATTCCTTCAATTTTTCCAAGGCTTCAAATTCCTCATCATCAATTGACCCACCCCAAGGCTGAGTTACACGCCATGTTATCTTACCACTGAGAGGTGGCGCTGGATATGCCCCAGGGTCGTATAGAGAATAACCTAGGAACTCCACTGGCGCTTCTTGATAACATGCATGAACTGCTTGTCGAATTAAATCTGGATCATTTTTAAATTGAAGGTCAATTAATGAAATTTGTGATCTGAAACGCTCAATGAACTCCATAGGTAAATTAAATAGAAAAGGATGAGGCGCTTCTGTTCCTAAAATACGCTTTTTTTCATCAACACCATTAAAGATTAAGGCCTTCATAGCATCTCCAGTCAAATGTCCTTCAGATTCAGGACCACCTAGAACTAAATAGCGTATATTTGGATTTGCAACAATATTGCATACTAATTTTTCAAAACCGATATTCTCAGTTTGTACCGTCCCAGAAAGTGCTGCACCGCTTTCGATTCCAGCTCTAACAAGTTTTTCAATTTCAGGTGGAATCTTGTCGGCATCACGGTTCAAGATAATCATTACGGCAACTGGAGAAAAATGATTTCCTCGAATATAACTGCCCTCTTCAGGAAGATATTCGGGATGGGGATCCACCTTTAACATTTAATTGTCTCCTTATGTTTTTCTCCTTATGTTTGATTTGCAGATTCAAATATATATAATAAAAAAGGTACATTATAGTAGCAGGTGGTTTTATATGGATATTTTTCTTACCGGAGGGACAGGGTTCATTGGAAGTTATTTAATTGAACAATTAATTAAAGATGGGCATAATCTTAAGTGCTTAATTCGCCCAACAAGTGATATCAAAAGATTAGTAGAGCTCGGTATAGATATGGTTGAAGGTACGGTAACAGATAAAGAATCGATGCATAATGCCATGAAAGACGTAGATATGGTTATGCATTTTGCAGCAATGTACGAAATTGGGGAAGTAAATGAAAAACAGATGTACAACGCAAATGTAATTGGCACTCAAAATGTTTTTGATCTTATACAAGAACTAGAAGTGCCAAAATCTGTTTATTGTAGCACTGAAGAAGCATTAGGCCATCAAGATAAGGTTATGACAGAGACTTCTGAGCATCCTGGTAAGTTTCTTTCATATTACGAAGAAACAAAGCATTTAGCACACAAACTTTGGCAGCAATGTTGTGCTGAGGGACTAGATACAATTACAGTTATGCCTTGTCCTATGCCGGATAAAAAGTTTACGTTTGTTCATGTAAGAGATGTAATAGATGGTATAAAACTTGCAATCGAGAAAGGGCAGCCAAAGGAGTCTTATCTCTTTGGAGCATATGTCAAGACGATCGGAGAAATGTTTGACACGCTAGAAAAGCTCACAGGAATTCCGAAACCTAAAAGAACGTCTGGAAAAATGATGTTGAAAACTTATGCTATTCTCCAAGAAATAAAATCGGTATTTACAGATAAAAAACCATTTATTGACAGAGTTGCAGCTCGCTTTCTTGCGGACGGTGGATTCGTAGTAGATTCATCAAAAGCTGAAAGTCAGTTAGGTTGGAAACCAATGCCCTTTGAAGAGGCCATGAAAGATACTGTAAAGTGGTTTATGGAAGTTTATGGAAGTTAGTATCACTTATACGCTTCTTGCGTTTACCTTTTTGTGAATATCATGCTCTAAAGCAAGTAAACGAGATTTACATGACTCTAAAGATCTCCCAGTTGTACATGCGAAGAAGGACGCGTCTTTCCGACCATTTGCATCATAATAAGGCGGGGCTATAATTTCTGATTTTCGAAAGAACTCTAAGGGGAGTAAAGAATCAACTTCTGAGCTTAATGAAATCCTCTTGAAATAAGCAAATTGTTCAAAAATAACCTCTTTTGGGAGTTGTCCTTCAAATACAGCGTTTATCACAAGGTCCATTATGTTTTCTCGAATTGCTGCTTTTGCGCCTATGTATGAGGTCGTAATTCGTGGATTAATTTCAATAAAAACTACTTCATTCTCTGTAAATATTAAATCTACACCGAAATATCCCAATAAACCAGGAAAATATTCTGGAAAGTGCATAATAGCGTTCTTTGCCTTCTCCTCTAACTCATGGTGAAAAGGAGTGAAACCTCCTTCATATTCTGATTTTCCACCAAAAGAGTTAAACGTAACAAATTGTGCATTGAAACTGACGGGTAATGCATACTTTCCATTAGAAATACAATTTATGCTTGCAGGCGTGCCTTCTATATATTTCTGCACAATGAATCGATTTAGTGTCGAATTTTGCTTTATATTAAGAATTGCTTCCGATATTTGTTTTTCTTGCATTACAAGACTTAAACCACCGCATCCGACGCCATCAATAGGCTTGAAGATCAGAGGATAGCCGATCTCTTCCATTTTCTCTTTGATGCACTCTAATTCATCTGAAATTTCACAAGTTATGGTCTCTGGTATTGAAATTCCTCTTTTTTTCAGTATATCTTCCGTTTGAACCTTATTTGATGCAATCTTAGTTATCCTTGAGGAAGAATCCAATAAAGGTATTTCTAGCTGTTCAGCAAGTTTTCTTAAGTTGTACAAAATATGAGAGCACTCAGGGGCGATAACTAAAATAGCATCCAGCGGTTTCGATATTCTTTCGATAATGTATGTTAAAGGTCTTTCAGTAGTAACTAGTTTGACTTCATCTACATTGAGAAACGATCGATAATTAATGATTCTGGAATCCAATGGAGCAATCAAATTATGCCCACAATGCTTAAGATCGCGAGTTACAGAATTAAGCATCCCGAATCCTTCTGGAAAAAGTATGCTAGGAATATCTGTGTCAATGAAACCGCCTGAGGATATATATTCAACAACTAGGATGTTCGTAAAGTCACCTTCTTCACAATATTAAAACCAATATACAAAAAATATCACTGAAATTGTGCTCGTGATGACAACTTCGATGATTTTGTTAATACTAGAAGATATGTTAAATAAAGTGTTGTCTAACACTCAAAAAAATAGGTTTTCAATTCATTTATTTCTCAATCGGATCATAACCAATAATTACAATGTAACTATCATTTCCTTTTTTGATCTCAATCTTGCCATTAAAAATAAATCCTTTAATCTCTTCTTTGATCTTTTCGTCTATTTTTTCATCTAACTCCTCTAGACTACAATCCTCTATCTTGTGTTCGATATCCAAGACTATCCCTCTGACAACTTTTTCATCGAGACTGCTTATCTGGGTGAGTAACGTAACGCACTTATTTAAAATTTTTTGTCAACAAAAATCAAACAAGATTTTAGCTACGCAATCCATAAGTATTTAGACTAGAGTTTGCTCCAAATTTAATCAATTTGCCAGACTTATCTTTTGGAGGGACAAAATGCGAATAATTCCAGTAATTGATTTAATGAAGGGTATAGTGGTTCATGGACAAATGGGTGAACGGAAAAAGTATAAACCAATTCAGAGCGTCTTATGTCATTCCGCAGACCCTTTAACTGTAGCTTACGCATTTGAAGATAAACTTCAATTAAAAGAACTGTATATCGCTGATCTTGATGCCATTTCACATCACGATTACTCAAATCTTAACGAAATTCTCAAGATAAAGCAAAATACACACCTTAATCTTATGCTCGACTGTGGTATACGTTCAATTGATGATATCTTGAACTTCATATCTACAAGAATTGACCGTATTATTATTGCAACAGAGACACTGTCTGGACTTAACGAATTAAAAAGAATAGTAGACCAAGTTAACCAAAGCAAACTCATCTTGAGCATCGATACAATGTATAACAAAATTCTAGCTAATTCTAAAGAAATTATGGAGTTGAATCCAAGAGCAGTGGCAGAATATGGCTATGATTTGGGTATAAAAGAGTGTATTGTATTAGACTTGTCCAAAGTAGGGAGTGAGAGAGGACCAAATATTGCTATTGCAAAAGAAATTGTTGATAACGTAGATATTTCTGTTATTACGGGTGGTGGGATTCGTCGCATTAACGATATTCATTATTTAGAAGAAAATGGATTCGCAGGCGTCTTAATTGCAACAGCATTACATAATGGAAATATCAGCCAGAGCGATTTATTGTCAGTAATCAGTGACACGAAAAGTTAGTTCATTCTTTCTTGATCCATATAATTCACCCTTATTACAATAGGGGTTCTTTGCTGATTTTCCTATACAAAAAATGTTTTAAACTGAAACCTTGATAAATGTAGTTTAATGGTTTTTGTGAGGGAGTTTTATGGAATATCAAATTCATAAATTTGAGGCAGCATTTTTTGAGGCTCTTGAGCAAGGAAATCCTCATATATATTTATTAAGCGGAAATTATGGGTCAGGAAGAACTCATTGGCTTAAAAATAGCCTTGAAGATTTCTATAAGAAGATATTATCTAAAATATACCCAGATTTAGTCTATGAAGAAATTATATTTCGTCCAGACAATGCACAAAGGATTTTAGATACAATAATTGCGGAAATCGATGCGATGGAAGACAAAAATCTTATTTATTGTATCGATGAATTTTCTGTTGCTCATTTAAGCGATGAAGTTAAGAGAACGGTTTCTAATTTTCTAATAAAAGCAAACCAACTCATCAATGAACATAAAAAACCTGTGTTTCTGTTTCTAGTAATCTCGAAGGAAGATTTGGCATTTGTTAAAGAAAGTTTGCCAGACTTTGAAGTACTACATTTCAATTTCGATAAGTTTCTAAGGAGAATAGCATATCCTGAAGAAATTTAACATTCTAAATTAACCTGTAAAAAATCGATCTTTTATAAAAATCTATAATTGTTTTTCATTTAGGGGGTTAGTCGTTGAGAAGAGAAGAGTTTGACGCGTTAGTTGTAGGGTCAGGGTTGAGCGGTCTAAGAGCGGGATTAGGACTCTCCGAAGAATGGAATGTCGCAGTTATTAGCAAAGTGTATCCAGTGAGAAGTCATTCAGGTGCAGCTCAAGGAGGAATCAACGCTGCTTTAAAAAATACTGAAGCAGGTAAAGAAGACACGCCGAAAAGACATGCATATGATACTGTTTATGGATCGGACTATATAGCAGATCAAGATGCGGCTATGCTACTTTGCGAGGAAGCACCTAAAGTAGTAATCGAATTAGAGAGCATGGGGGCTCCTTTTTCGCGTTTAGAATCAGGTCTTATTGCACAACGACCGTTTGGTGGCGCTGGATTTCCAAGAACTTGTTATGCAGGAGATCGCACTGGTCATGCATTGTTACATACTCTTTATGAGCAAGCCACTCGACGAGGGGTGAAATTTTTTGATGAGTACTACGTCATCGACCTTATTACTGTTGGAGATAGAGTTGCAGGGCTAATCACTTTGGATCTAAACTCGGGAGAACTTGTTATATTCAGGTCTGAATTAGAGACTGTCATTCTTGCAACTGGCGGATATGGGAGGGTTTACAAGAAGTCGACAAACGCGCTCATAAATACAGGCGATGGTTTAGGAATCGCGTTTCGGGCAGGTGTTCCAATGCAAGATTGTGAGTTCGTGCAATTCCATCCAACAACGCTTTATGGAACTAATATTTTAATCACAGAAGGGGCGAGAGGAGAAGGCGGTTTCTTATTTAATACAGAAGGCGAGCGGTTTATGAAGAAATATGCTGCTAAAGCTATGGAGTTAGCACCTCGCGACATTGTAGCAAGAGCAATTGACACAGAAAAACTAGAAGGACGTGCATTTGAAAATGAATATGTCCATCTCGATTTAACACATCTTGGTGCTAAAAGAATTAAAGAACGGTTACCTGGAATAAGGGAAATTTCGATGTTCTTTGCCGGAATCGACCCGATTGATGAACCAATCCCCGTCCAGCCTGGTCAACACTATAGCATGGGAGGAATAGCCTCGAAGTATAGGGGAGACTTTGGTGAAACCCCATTGCCAGGATTATATGCTATTGGAGAGGCCTCATGTATCTCCGTACATGGAGCAAACAGATTGGGCGGCAATTCACTACTGGAAACGGTAGTATTTGGAAGATATGTTTCGAAACAACTCTTAAATAAAGGCGTAGAAAAGACCCTTTCCACAACAGATGTAAAAAAGGCAGAAGAATTGACATTGCAAAAAACTGAGCAATTATTTGACCAATGGGAGAAAAATAATGGGAAAAAGCCAATCGAAATTAAGGACGCGATGGGGAAGACTATGAACGAACTCGTAGGTGTCTTTAGGACGGAAGAGGGATTGAAAAAAGCAATAAACACATTAAGGCAGTTGCAAAAAGATTTCTTGAATGTTCATGTTTCAACAACTGATAAAAAGTTCAATTATGGTTTACAACACACATTAGAATTGCGTAATATGCTTGATATTGCCGAAGTAACTACTTATGGTGCACTTTGGAGGCGTGAGAGCAGAGGAGGGCATTATAGAACGGATTATCCAAAGCGAATTGATGAAGACTTCTTATGTCACTCTCTTGTCTATCGTTCAGCTGATGGCGGATTAAAATTAGAAACTAAGCCTGTTAAACTAGGTATATTTGAAGTTAGGGAGCGTGTTTATTAATGGCGAAAGAAAGAACTTTTATTATTTATCGACAAGAGACAAGAAAAGCAAATTCAAGATATGAACGATATTCAGTTCCCATTATTCCAGGTATGACGGTTTTAGAAGCATTATATTATATTCAAGATTATTATGATTCTAGTTTCGCCTTTCGCTATTCGTGTAGAGGTGCTATTTGTGGATCTTGCGGAGTGACAATTAATAAATTTCCGATGCTAGCTTGCAAAACCCAAGTCTCTACAGTTAAAGGAATTAGTACCCACTCACGAGTCCCTGAATTAACATTCGGAGATGTACCTGAGGATTGGGATCCAGAAAATGAAATTCTAGTTGAACCTTTGCCGAATATGGAAGTTATTAGAGATCTTATTGTTGATATGGAGCGTTTTTGGAGATTTTATCGAGAAATTCAACCATACTTCACACGTGGCTGGAAAGATGAACAACCAGAATCTCAACAAGCCTCAAATGAAATAAAAGAAATTGAGCATCTTGTTTATTGCATCCTCTGCGGCCTATGCTGGACTTGTCCTGTCGAAGCTAAAAATAAAAACTATTTAGGCCCTGCACAATTAGCGAAAGCGGATAGATTTATAGCAGATACTCGTTTATCAAAAGAACACCGTGATGAGATGCTTAAACGAGTCGCTAAAGAAGATGGTGTTCCTGCTTGTGAAAAGATATTTGCCTGTTCGGTCGTTTGTCCAAAGGGCGTTCAACCAGGAACCGCTATTCAAAGGATTCGAAAAATGCTCTAGTTAGCTGGGATAATTATGAAGGGTGAAACCAGAAAAGAAAAAGACGTCTTGGGAGAAGTAGAAGTTCCTATAAATGCTTACTGGGGAGTTAACACTCAAAGGGCAATCCTTAATTTTCAAATAAGCGGAAAGACATTTCCAAAGTCTTTTATTTTAGCTCTAGTAAAGGTGAAAAAAGCCTGTTTACGAGCAAATCTTGAGCTAGGCGAAATTGACAAAGAAAAGGGCGATGTACTTCTTCAAGTGATTAATGAGATTCTTGTTGAAGAAAAGCATTTGGATCATTTTCCAATCGATGTCTACCAAACAGGCTCAGGAACTCAAATTAACATGAACGCAAATGAAGTCTTAGCGAACAGAGCGAATGAAATTCTAGGGCATGAATTGGGAAAAAAGTTTCCAGTTCACCCGAATGATCACGTAAACAAAGGTCAATCTTCGAATGATGTTGTTCCAACAGGTATGCATCTTTCTACTTTGGATTTACTTCACGCAAAATTATTCCCTGCAATAGATAACTTAAGAAAAAGTCTAAAACGGAAAATCGAGGAATTTGAAGGCATAGTCAAGGTTGGTAGAACACATCTTCAGGATGCCGTGCCCATCCCTTTGTCTACTGAATTTTCAGTCTACCTTCGCCAACTTAATGTCAATCAGATGCGCTTAAACGATGCTTGTGAAGAATTATACAGCCTCCCAATTGGAGGCACTGCACTAGGCACAGGAATTGGCGCCCATAAGGATTTTGGAGAATTAGCAGCAGCTCACTTAAAAGCCATTTCAGGATTTCCTTTTTCAGTAAATCCAGTAAAGGCAGAAGGCATAGCTTCACATAGCGCAATTGTGAAAACCAGTGGTGTGCTACGGCTTTTAGCCCTTTCGTTCCTAAAAATGGCGAATGATATTCGCTTGATGGGGAGTGGCCCTCGTGCAGGATTAAGCGAATTAATACTCCCTGCTAATGAACCCGGTTCCTCAATCATGCCTGGAAAAATCAATCCAACTCAATCTGAAGCGTTGATACAAGTCTGTATACAGGTCATCGGAAACGATACCGCTATTTCTTATGCGGAAGGATACGATAGTATTCTTGATCTGAATGTTGCTAAACCTCTGATGATAGTGAATCTTCTTGAATCAATTCGAATTCTTGCAGGAGCTATCGATTCTTTTGTGATAAACTGCTTAGAAGGGTTGAAAGCGAACACAGCACAAATAAAGACACAGTTAGAGAGAATCTTAATGATCATTACAAATTTAATTGCGCAGATAGGCTATGACAAAGCGTCTGAAATCGCACAAATAGCTTATAAAACAGGAAAGACTATCAAAGAAGTTATCCTAGAAAAAGGATTGGAAATTGAGGGAGACTTAGACGAGATACTTGATCCTAAAAAAATGGTCTAATTCAACTTTTCCCACATTGAGAATTGATTCGCAATGAAACCTTTGAACCAGGCTTGAAGGTGATATAAAGTGAGTTTTCCAATCATTGAAACATCGACTCTAGAGGGGAAGAAGGTCTTATTACCACAGGATCTTGAAGGAACACTTAATGTTGTGATTATTGCTTTTCAAAGGCAACAACAATTATTAGTAGAAACATGGATACCATTTTTGGAAGCACTTGTTCAAAAAACACCAAGTTTAGCATTTTATGAACTACCAACAATTCGCAGTGGTATCCCATTTCTTAGATTTATTGTAAATTCAGGAATGCGCTCAGGTATCCCAGATAAGAGTGCACGTGAAAGAACAATAACCATATATACAAAAAAGAAAAAATTTCGTCAAATACTTGGCATTCCAAACGAAGATACTATTTACATCTTTTTAATAAAAAAAGATGGACAAATTCTCTGGCGTTCTAAAGGAGAATCTACAAAACAGAAGGGAATCGAATTAGAGAGAGCCATTAATAAGAACCTATGAATACTCCAGTTTTAAAATTTTGAGATGAGATTATGGATTTCCCGAAAATTGAAGGATCAAATCTTGAAGGTCGTAAATACAAATTGCCGCAAGATCTTGATGGAAAACTAAATGTTGTTATAATGCCCTTCCTGAGAGAACAACAGGAGCTCGTGGATCAATGGGTGTTTTTCCTGATGGATCTCTTCCAGAAAAAGCCCGAGTTACGATTTTACGAAATACCAACTCTTCAAGCCCGTGATAAATATTTTCAAATGGCGGTTGATGAAGCTATGCGGGCAGGCATTCCAGATAAGAGTGCACGTGAAAGAACGATAACCATATATACAAACAGGGACGAATTTCTGCCAAAACTTAACATAGAGGGCTTAGAAATAATTCAAATCTTCCTGCTAAATAAAGATGGACAAATTCTCTGGCGTTCTGAAGGAGAATTCACAAAACAAAAGGGAATTGAATTGAAGAAGACAATTAACGAAAGCCTGTAAACTATTCTCTCTAAAGACGAAGTTTCGTGAGAAAAATAGAACCTTTAACTTGTTGGAAATCCTTATTCTCAGTATATCTTGACTACGAAAGGTTCTCATTTTTTGAATAGCTCATTATCTTTTTATCGACACTTTGCCTCATTTTTTCTTCTCTTTAAGTCTTTGAATATGCCAGGGTAATATTACGCGTACTCAGAATAATAATACTTATATAGTAGGATATGTAACGAACGATTATAACATAACAATTTGAAATATAGATTTGCTATTTGAACTCATACATTAAGAATTATGTCTCAAAAAGTTACAATTTGTAACATGGATCCAAACTATCAAACTAAGGTGAGATAAATGGTTGAAGTGGAGATTGAGACTGTTATCAAAAAAGAATTCGAACCTAAGATTGTAGGCTTTTTTTGTAACTGGTGTGCCTATTCCGCCTCAGATTTGGCCGGCATCTCCAGAATGAGTTATCCTCCCAATATCCGGATTATCAGGGTAATGTGTTCGGGAAGAGTAAACATACCGCTGGTATTAGGGGCCTTCGTTAAGGGTGCAGATGGTGTTCTGATTGCGGGCTGTCACCCTGGAGATTGTCATTACATAAAGGGAAATCTTTGGACTAGAAGACGAGTTACGGCAGCGAGAGGCTCAGGTTAGAATGGATAGGAGCATCTGAAGGACAGAAAGTCGCGGATACTGTTTCAAGTTTTAGTCAGACAATAAAGGAACTAGGTCCAAATCCGCTAAAAGGTGAATAAAAATGGATATGCAGTTTGTATCAACTATATGTCCTTACTGTGGTTGTGGCTGTGGACTAAATCTTGTGGTCAAGGACGGCGAAATAATAGGCATAGAGCCATGGAAGGAACATCCTATAAACGAAGGGACAAATTGTCCTAAAGGCAGAAGATCCTACTCATTTTTGTATAGCGAAGACCGACTTAAAAAACCATTGCTTAAAGATAACGGCAAATTTGAAGAAATTACTTGGGAAAAGGCACTTGACTTAGTTTCTGCTGCTTTAAAGGATATTTCACCCGAATCCTTTGGTATACTGGGTTCAGGAAAGACCACGAACGAGGCGAGTTATGTGCTTCAGAAATTTGCTCGGGTCATTGTGGGTACCAATAACATCGAATATTGTGCAAGGTTCTGTCATTCTGCAACAGTTGCAGGACTTGGACCAACAGTTGGCTCCGGTGTTATGGAAACTTCTCAGTTAGATTATGAATTCGCGGATTGCTTTATCATCGCTGGGGTTAATATCAAAGAAACCTTCCCTATGATAGCAAAAAGGGTGCTTCGAGCAAAGAAGAAGGGAGCCAAGGTAATTGTGATAGATCCACGAAAAAGCGTTACTGCAAGACATCTAGCAGATATTCACTTACAACTGAGGCCTGGCACAGATGTTGCCTTGATAAATGGCATAATGAGTATTATTATTGATGAAGGGCTTGAAAATAGAGAATTTATAGAATCAAGAACTGCTGGCTTCAATGATTTGCACGATTTTCTCTCCACGATTGACTTAAAACAAATCGAACAGATCACAGGTATTTCTATAGAAAAAATTAGAAGGGCTGCACTTACCTATGCCAATGCAGAGAGGGGGTGCATCCAATATGATGAAGGTATAACTCAGCACACTACTGGAGCGGATAATGTCAAGGTGCTTGCTGACCTAGCGCTATTAACTGGACATATTGGAAAGCCAGGAACTGGTGTTAACCCCATGAGGGGACAAATAAACGGAGAGGGATCAGGGGATATGGGCTGCGTTAACGTCTTCTACCCTGGTTTCAAACGGGTAAGTCAGGAGGCAGCCGATTTCTTTCAAGAGCGCTGGGGAGTAGAAAAACTTCCAATTAACCCCGGTCGAACCTATATGGATATTGTGCATAATTGTAAGGTTATTTATGTGGTAGGAACAAATCCTATGATTTCAGGGCCTGATACAAATAGTATAAGGCAGTCTCTTGAGAACCTCGATTTTCTAGTAGTTCAAGACATATTCATGACAGAGACAGCAAAACTTGCAGATGTAGTATTACCAGCAGCTACATGGGTTGAGAGAGAAGGAGTACATGCATGGGTTGATAGAAGAGTTCAAAAGATAAATAAAGTGATTGACCCTCCTGGTGAGGCTAAACCTGATTGGCTCATAATCTGTGATTTGGCGGAAGCAATGGGCTTTAAGGATAAATTCAACTATGAAAATCCTAGGGAAATTTTCGAAGAGATAAGAAAGTGCGTTCCCCAGTATGCTGGCTTAACTTATGAAAGGATAGAGAAAACAGTAGGAGGGATTCAATGGCCTTGTCCTTCTGAAGATCACCCAGGGACACCCACAATGTTTACTGAAAAATTTAATACTCCCGATGGCCTTGGTCATTTTCAGGTGGTGGAGTATAGACCTCCAGCTGAATTACCAGACGAGGAATACCCTTATGTTCTGTCTACTGGAAGAAGCATCTTCCATTATCATACTGGGACAATGACTAGGAGAACTGATAAACTAAATGCAGAAGTGCCATATAATTTTGTTCAAATTAATCCTAAAGACGCAATAAAACTGGAAACCACTAATGGGGGGTGGGTTGTTTTGAAAACGAGGCGGGGTAGTATTAAAGCTAAAGTAATGATCACTGAAGATGTGCCTCAAGGGATGGTTTTCACACCCTTTCACTTTGGCGATTCACCAGCCAATGTATTAACAAACCCAGCCTTTGATCCTAAGTGTAAAATGCCTGAGTTCAAAGTATGTGCTGTAAGAATGGAGGTAGAATAATGAATGGTGATATGTATCTCGCCTGGGCTTCAAATGAGGAAAATCGAAACAAGGCAGACTGTGGTGGTGCAGTTACTGCGCTTCTGAAATTTGCTCTAGAAAGTGGACTTGTAGATGCAGTATTAGCTATAAAAGCAAGGGATGGTGACAGATACGATAGTATACCTGTGCTAATTACTGATCCAGAAGAAATAAAAGATACTGCAGGAGTATTGCATTCTAGCTCTATAAATATTCCCCGCTATCTTAAAGAATATATGGCGGGTGTTTATAATCGCAAACTTGCTGTAGTCTGCAAACCGTGTGATGCTAGGGCGCTCATTGAACTAGCCAAAAGAGAGGTAATGCATCTTGAGAATTTACTTCTTATTGGGCTAAACTGTACTGGTACATTCTCACCACAAAAAGCCAAAGAAATGTTCAAAGAAAAATTTGGTGTAAATCCCTCAGATGTTATCAAAGAAGAAATTGAAGATGGAAAACTTAAGATAAGACTAAAAGACGAAACAGAAGTGGAAAGAGATCTAAAAGTATTAGAAGAAGAAGGATACGGCAGAAGAGAAAATTGTCGGAGATGTGAAATCAATATTCCAACTATGGCGGATATAGCTTGTGGGAGATGGGGAAATTCTATTGAAGTTGAACAACCTAATTCTGAAGCAATAGAAACTAGAAGAAAACAAGATGCACTAGCAATAAAACTAGCTCAAGAGTGGCAAGAGAAAGACTTTACTCCATTCAAGACTATGAGTCCTGATGAACGATTTAGCTACTGGTTCTCGCAATTTAATCAGTGCATCAAGTGTTTCGGATGTAGAGATGCCTGTCCTATATGTTTTTGTGAACATTGCATGCTTGAGGCGGATAGAGGTTATGTAAGCGGTGGAGAGATACCACCTGACCCTCTATGGCCTATGGTACGAATCGTACACGTTATGGACTCTTGCATAAATTGTGGTCAGTGTCAGGATGCGTGTCCCATGGAATTGCCATTATCTAAGTTGATCTTTATGCTAAACAAGGAAGTAGCTCCACTCTTTGATTATGAACCAGGTATAAATGTAGCTGTTCCTGCCCCCTTAGCAACGGTTACAGATACTGAATTGACTATAGATGATGTGGCATTATTCTTTAAAAAGTCTGTATGATAATGAGATGTATCTTGATTGAAATATTTTGACTGAAACGCACCGAAGATTACAATTAGAACAAATTAGGACACTAAAATCCTTTGTCACTACATAAAGGGAATATTTAGAAAAAAGATCTAAAAAGGGAGTATATACAATGAAAGAAATTCAAACGATTTTTAATTATCTTCAAACTCAGATGAACGCAGAGTATTCTATTGACGAAAATATAAATTATGTTAGAGTCTCAACACCTAACTACTTCCAAGTTGCTGAGTACTTGAGAAAGAAAGAATTCCAAAGATTATTGACGATTAGTGCTGTCGATTGGATAGAACGAGGAACTTTCGAGATATACTTCATCGTACATTTACTCCATGAAAACTTATACGTTAAGGTAGCAACTGAGATTCCAAGAGATAATCCTACAATTCCAAGCTTGTCAAAACTCTGGCCTAATGCGGCTATGCATGAGAGAGAGGTTTGGGAACTCTTTGGAGTTTCCTTTGAAGGAAACCAAATTTTAAAACCACTCTTCTTGGAGGATCCCGTTGAGATTCCCCCCTTCAGAAAAGATTTCGATTGGAGAGAATATGTAGAGAAACAGTATTCACTGGCTCACAATAAAGAGAGATGATGATGAATGTTTGAAAAGCTAAAAGATGGGTTTACTGTCCTAAAAGCAGGACTTAATCAATTAATTAGTAAGCCAATTACGTATAATTTCCCACCTGAAATGCCAATTGCAAAGAACTCCAGAGGTCGGCATGTATTAAACTTAGAAACATGCAAAAGTTGTAAGCTATGCGCTAAGATTTGCCCAAATGACGCTATAGAAATGGTTGAGAGAACTGCTGCATCAGAACAAGCCAAGAAAGACGTTGTAGAGTATCCCCAAATAGATTTTTCTAGGTGTTGCTTCTGTGGATTATGCGTAGATGTATGTCCAACAGAGTCACTTCAAATGACAAATTTCCCAGTAGTGATTGGCCCCGACAAAAGTAAATTTATATTTTCGCCAGAAATGCTAGCTCAACCTCCTGATCTAGTGCATCCTGAGGATACGAAAATTTCTGACGTTGTGAGTTGGGCACGTTCAAGGAGCCTTTGGGTTTTGAATTACTTCACAGGCTGTTGTTTTATTGAAGCCGTACCTTGGGTTAGTAGCGGATTCGATATGGAGAGATTTGGGCTTATCGTGGCAGATAGCCCAAGACATGCAGATGTACTTCTCATAGGCGGGTATGTTACAGTAAAAACTCTCAAAAGAATTATCAGAATCTATCAACAGATGCCTAAGCCAAAGTATGTACTTTCATTCGGAAATTGCCCAATGAGTGGTGGTACCTACTGGGACAGTTACAATACCATAAAACAAATTGATAAGTATATTCCTGTTGACGTATGGATAGCAGGTTGTCCTCCCAGGCCAGAACCCATAGGCGTCGCCATAGTTGCTGCTATGAAACACATTCAAAACGGTTATACAGGTAAAGAAGAAGAGGCTACGTTAACAGAAAAACTGGAAGTTCCACCATTTAGCAAGCAAGAAAAGCTTAATTCAAATGAGTGTTTAATTCCCTTTGGTCCACAACATGCTGGATCTGGAAACTTTAACCTTAAATTGAAGGTTGATGGAGAAAGGGTCATAGATGCAATGCCTCAAGTGGGATATCTGCACAGAGGATTTGAAAAACTCATGGAATATAGAACATGGTATCAGAATGCGATGTTGATTCAACGTGTCTGTGTACTTGACGGCGCATCTTACGAGATTGCGTATATTGGTGCCGTTGAAAAAATAGCAGACTTAGAGGCTCCAGAGAGAGCCCAGTATCTTAGAGTGATACAGGCAGAACTCTCAAGAATACAAAGTCACCTTCTTAACTTAGGGTTAATCACTGGGGCAGTAGGGTTTAAAACAATGCAAATGATTACGTGGGGCGATAGAGAAAAGTTTCTTCGTCTGCTAGACGAATTAACTGGGGGTCGTATATATCACGTATATAATGTTCCAGGTGGAGTTTTCCGGGATCTAACAGATGATTTTAAGGAACTAACTTTGGAGACTATACAGTACATGCGGCAGAGAATAAACATGTATGACAAACTTTTGATGGAAAACTCTTCATTCAAGGCAAGGACAATGGATATTGGAAACATATCATCGGATGCTGCAATAGAATATGATGTGACAGGTCCTAATGCTAGGGCTTCAGGCATAAACTTCGATGTGAGAAAGAATCATCCGTACGCAGCTTATGGTGAATTAGACTTTGAAATTCCTATCTTCAAGGAAGGTGACGCATATCACAGAATATTAGACAGGAGATTAGAGATCGGAGAAAGCCTTAATATTATTGAAGGCGCCTTAAATAACTTACCTCCAGGGCCATTTAGGAAGAAATTTGCTCCATTAAAACGTGTGCCTGAAGGAGAAGCATTACATTGTGTCGAAAGTGCCAGAGGTGAACTATGTTTCCATCTAATTAGTACGGGATCCAACACTCCATATAGAGCCAAAATAAGAGGACCAACCTTTGATCCTATTCTTGTATTACTCCCTGAGCTTTTGAAGGAGTGTAGCATAGCGGATGTGCCTGTAATCTACTGGAGCCTTGATCAATGCCCAGCAGACCACGATAGATAGCCTTATGGAAGATTTCAACTAAACTATTTTTTTTCCATTAATTGTTTTACAAATGACTAAGCCAGAAAGCACCACAACTTCAGCGTGGCGTAGTTCACTTGTAATACGATTATCTTTTAATTAACACACGATCTTGTGTTTTTTTCCGCGCATTGGTGAGTAATATAACGCGATATTACGCGCGCATAAAATAGTAATATTTATATTTGCAACTATGTTTTAGTTGTGTTAGACATTTTATACTTCCGACTTTCTGTGGGCAGTATACCCTTGTTAAATAAAAAGCTCAAGAAAAGAAACAAACGCAAGAGTTGATAAGAGTGGCAGAAAAAAAAGAAATGGAGATTGGAAATCCGGTTAGAAAGGAGATTGAGAAGTTAATTGCAACTGGAAATCTTAGAAGGCTGCATGAGAAGGCTGGTGAGTTGCATGGGCATTTTTGTAACTACATGACCTACGGCGTGATAGCAGGCTATATTGCGGTGAGAGAATTGGGAATAAAAAGCACTGGCATGGAGGAAGTCATAGCAATCGTTGAGACAAACAATTGTTTCAGC
>SMTZ1_10005045_pt1 | contig 25805 bp, 24 predicted proteins | sample DeeMarSWOR136_30_FD_25667 | JGI IMG/M metagenome (IMG submission 25667)
GTTAAACCTCATTGGGGTGTTAGTAAAAGAAGCAGTAAGAACTGGATAGTGAAGAGTGTAACGCCAGCGATGGCTTGTGGTATTACATTTACAATGTTTTCATTGTATGAAATATTGACGTTTTTACCAACTTTGGATTAGTGGGGTGCCTCCTCAAGATAAGTTCTTCCAAAAACAAGAAAAATGGTAATAATTGCTGGAAATAAACCCCAGAAAGAACCAAGCATAAATGGTGTGCCAATTGTGAATATTAATCCACCTATGTAGCCGGGATGTCTCACGTATCTATATGGGCCATCAGTGCATACTGTTTGTTTTCGTTCTGATTGAATTCTAACAACTGATGAGAAGAATTTGTTTGTTTTCTTTGCCCAGAGGACAATTATCTGTCCAATTGAATACAGTATGATGCCTAAAAAAATAAATATCAATGGAATAGTTGGTTTCCAATAAAAACGACTTGCATCTAAAATTGAAATTATGAACATAAAGAAAAATATAGGTGTTGAAACTGCGTAATATATCTTATCCCATTTTTTCATTCCCTTTCCGGGTTTCATACGTTCTTTTATTAAATCCTTACGGTCTATCAAAACAATGTATGTGATAAGTATAAATAAGATATTTAATCCATTGAACACCCATCCTTGCCAGTAGTCTAACTTACCTGCAGTTATGAAAGTAATGATGATGAAAACAATAAATATTGATATAGATTTTAAAACGATTTTTATACCAAGTTTTTCTTTTTGGTTTGAATCGTTATTCATTTTTACCTCACGAAAACATGAAAACATAAGTTAGAATTTATACTTTAATATTGAAATAAAATCAATGTAACAAATCAACGCAGGGGACAAGACTCTAATTCAAAGTCTAAATCTCTTTTTTTACCCACAAAAACACAATCATGCAAAAAATGATGTTTTTCTCCAGTTGAGACCATAGGTATGCAGGGGAAGGGATGTGAACCTTTGAATTGTATTAAGGATATGTTTTTAAAGAAACTATAATTATAATAATTGAGTTTGGATGGAGTAAAAAAATGAACAGAAAAATTGTGATTCTTAAGCTTATCTTCATATGTGTGCTCGTAGGTTTAACCGGATGTTTTGGTGGTGGAGTCATGTCAAGTGAGACGGAAACGCGATACTATACCCCCTTGGCAAATCAAGTTATGGATATTATAAATAGTAATGGCATTATCACGATTCAACCAACGAATAGTAGTAATATTATGGTTCAGGCTGAAAAAATAACGTACGGTGGATCTGATGATCTTAAAAACATCAACTTCACTATTTCTGTACAAAACAATCATATTCAAATTAAAACCGTTACAACCGGTTTTTCTGCATACCAACGGGTGATCGCTTACACTATTTACGTTCCTCATAACGTCATAGTCGGTGAGGTCTCTACCCATGATGGTTACATCAATATTTCAGATGTGAAAGGTGACGTTGTCGCCTCAAGTACCAATGGACAGATTATAATGAAGAATGTTGATGGATATGTGACGGCGACGACATCTAACGGGCGCATTGAAATTACAGGGACGTCAGGGATAAAGAATGTTCAAACGTCGAATAGTCAGATTGAAGTCGAGGTCTATGGTCTTGAAGATACGACCGATATTATGACTAGTAATAGTCGGATTACAGTCTTGCTTCTTCCAACTCTTAATATGACTCTTGATGCACAGACATCTAACAGTCAAATCCAGATACAGGGGATTAACTTAAACGTCTCAACTATGGAGCAGACCCATGTTGTCGGGAAACTTGGCACGGGTGAAAAGCATTTAACTCTTCGAACCTCGAATTCGGTTATTATCATCGGTTCTTTAGAAGTTATTCCTATTGAATAACATCTTGTTTTTCTTTATTTTGTATAAATGGATGTTACTAATTAGCATAGATTTTACGTTAATTGGTAAATTGTAATTAGCGTTTTTAATTAAAAAAGTACAAGGGAAGGGATTTGAACTTGACAATACCAAAAACTTGACGATTCTCATAATTTCGGCCAATATCATAAACCACGAAAAAATATAAAAATAATGACTTGGTTTTTCTCCTGTTGACGCGGATGTGTTGTAGCGGTATGATGGATGCATTTATTCGCCGATTCTAGTTACTTTTCTCATCGAGAATCTCCGCGTTATTTTCCATGGACTCTATAATATCAATCATTTATTTTTTTATAATGGGGTTAAAAGCCCCCGCCCATTTATCGTTACAAACGTAACGTTTACAAGGGAAAAATGGTTCTGCAAGCCGCCGAAGGGATTCGAACCCCTGACCTGCTGATTACGAATCAGCCGCTCCACCAGCTAAGCTACGACGGCATATAAAAGATTCGTATATCTTTAGATAATAAAAAATTGCCTATAATATTATCCGTAACATCTTTTTACTAATGTTGAGTTACTTTATTTTAATGATTAGTGGTTTGGATGAAGCGGGACGTGGACCGGTGATAGGGCCTCTTGTTATTGCGGGGGTTACATTTGAAAATGATTCTGATTTAGTTAAAATTAACGTTCGAGATTCAAAGAAATGCTCTCCAAAGCAGCGAGAATATCTAGCAAATAGAATAAAAGAACTTGCTGAAAACTATGAAATTATGATTATTCATGCTTCTGATATTGATGATATGCGTAAAGTGATGACATTAAATGAAGTTGAAGTTAATGCATTTAGCAAAATAATCATTAAACTCAAGCCGGATAGATGTTATGTTGATTCTGCAGATGTAAATGAGAAACGTTTTGGTATAGATATTCTTTCAAGACTTAATTTTAAACCTGAAATTATTTCTAAACATAAAGCAGATGAATTATTTCCAATCGTTGGAGCTGCTTCGATACTTGCTAAAACAGTTAGAGATGAAAAGGTAAGAATGATTGAAAAAGAATTGGTAAAAAAACTTAATTTACCTCTTGGAAGCGGTTATCCTTCAGATAAAATAACACAAAATTTTCTTAGGGCATGGCTAAAAAAATTCGGTGTGTTACCACCTTATACTAGACATTCGTGGAAAACTACTCAAAAACTATTAAATGAGATTAAAAACAGTAAATTAGAAGATTTTTAATTTTAGTATGCATTTTTGTATATATTTTAATATACATTTTTAAATTGTTTATATCTGTTATTAAGAAAAATATTAAAAATAGAAAAAAATGGTTTTTTTACTGATTTTTCTCTTGGAATTCTATAAGAAATTCACCAAGTGCTTGTACACCTTCAATAGGCATTGCATTATAGATTGATGCTCTCATACCACCTACCGATCTGTGACCTTTCAAGCCAATCATTCCTTTTGCCAGTCCCTCTGCTACACATTTTTCCTCTAGTTCAGGAGTTGATAAATTGAACGTTACATTCATTAATGATCTAGAATCAAGTTTTGCATGTCCTTTATAAAATCCGTTGGATTTGTCGATTATATCATACAATATTTTTGCTTTTTTCCTGTTGATTTTTTCAATAGCAGGAACACCACCTAGGCCCTTTAAATGTTCCAATGAAAGTTTACATATGTAAATTGCCCAACATGGGCCGGTATTGAACAATGAATCTTTTTCTGCATGTGTTTTCCATTTTTGCATTGTTGGTGTATTTTCTGGTACTCTATCTAAAAGATCTTCTCTAACAATGACTAAAGTAACTCCAGCAGGGCCAATGTTTTTTTGAGCGCCAGCATATATTACTCCGAACTTCTTTGCATCTATTACTCTGTCCATTATATGTGAAGACATATCTGAAGAAAGTGGAACGTTGCTTGGTACATTTGGCCATTTGTGATATTCGGTTCCAAATATTGTATTATTTCCTGTTATATGAGCAAAAGCTGCATTGTCACTAAACTGAATGTCTTCTGGTATGTAGGAGAAATTTTTATCCTCGGAGCTTGCAACTACTTTTACATCCCCATAAAATTTTGCCTCTTTTATTGCCTTTTTGGACCATGATCCTGTGTTTACATACTCCATTGGTTTACCTTCTTTCTGAAGGTTCAAAGGAACCATAAAAAACTGTGTAGAAGCACCACCTTGTAACCATAAAATCTTATAATCATCTGGTAAATTCATAAGTTCTCTTACAAGCATGGATGCATCAGAATGTACCTTAGCATATTCTTTAGATCTGTGAGAAATCTCCATAATAGACATCCCTGTCCCATTAAAATCCAACAGTTCTTTCTGTGCCCTCTTCAAAGCTGGAAGTGGTAAGGTTGCTGGACCTGCATAAAAGTTGTAAACACGTTTTGTCATAATTAATCACCCTTTTGTAGAAGCAATGTATATAAAAAGGGAATTTAAAACATTCGGAGAAGCTTTCTTCTAAAAACGTAATATATTCTTTTAACCGCAATATCTTTAAATACAATTAGATATAAAGTAAATCATAATATATACATTAAATATAAAATTATGATACTATGAAAATCCTTTTCATTCAACCTCGTCTTTCTGAACTACAACCTGTTTGGTGGAAACGTTCATTGGAAACAGCAATAAATAAACTCTATATCCCACCTCTTACCTTAGAACAATTATATGCAATAACTCCTGAAGATCACGATGTTAAGATAATTGATGAAAGAACAGGTCAAAAGATTGATTACAATAATGGTTACGATCTTGTAGGAATAACAGCTTTTACACCATATATAAACCGCGCATATGAAATTGCTGATAACTTTAGAAAAAAAGGTATAAAGGTCGTACTTGGTGGTTATCATCCCTCTGCCAGACCTGAAGAAGCAAAACAACACGCTGATAGCGTTATAATTGGAGAAGCCGAATACACATGGTTACAATTGTTGAAAGATTTAAAAACTGATAATCTAAAACCTATCTATATACCTAATAAACCTGTTGAACAAAACGATATCCCTGCCGCTAAAAGAGATCTAACTCAGGGTAACTATTTTTATGCAGCAATTCAAGCATCACGAGGTTGTCCAAATAGGTGTGAATTCTGTGCTATTTCTAATTTAAAATTTAGAGATATCGTACGTAAAAGGCCGGTTGAAAATGTTGTTGAAGAAATAAAAACCATTCCACAAAAATATATACACTTTTATGATCCCTCCCTTACTGCACATCCAGCGTATACAAAATCACTTTTTAAGGAGTTAAAAGGGTTAAATAAAAAATTTACATGTAATGGAAATGTAGGTGTATTAAACAAAGATGAAGAATTATTAAAACTAGCAAGTGAAGCGGGTTGTTTTAGATGGTTTATTGGTTTTGAATCTTTCTCTCAAAAAAACATGGACCTTTTAAGAAAGACGTCAAATCGAGTTGAAGAGTATGGCCCTGCTGTTAAAAAAATAAAAGATCATGGCATGGAGATATTTGGATTATTTATGTTTGGTTTGGATTACGACACACCAGAGGTTTTTAATTCGACATTAAATACAATTAATGAATTAGGAATTACTGCTGCAAATTTTAGTATATTAACACCCTATCCTGGTACACCTTTATATGATCGATTGGAAAGGGAGGGAAGAATTACTTCAAAGGATTGGTCTCAATACCGTTGGGATAGAGTAGTAATTAAACCAAAAAGCATGTCTGCTGAAGAATTATTACAAGGAGCAAGAAAAATAAAGAATGAATTTTATTCATTTAACAATTTTAAGCAAATGATTCACAAGGAAAACGGCTTTGGATTTGTTTCAATAACAGATAGAATTAGCACATTTTTTACATCCATAGTTTCATATAGATTTCTCTAAAAATAAAATTCAATTCTTTAAAATAAATGAGCAAAACTAATGGCGTGAATCCTTAGTAAAACATTTAAAGAATTTATGGACCCCCTAGATCTCTTTAACAAAATAACTTTTGAAAAAATAAACTATTTCTTTTTATTCTCTAATTCAAGGAGCTGAAGCAGTTAATATGGAACCAAAAATATCAAATAAAGAAATGCGTAAAAGAGTGAAAATAGCTTTGAAATACTTTAAAAAAAGCAAGTTACTATACGTGGTATTCTAATCTATTCAAAGCTATAGCATTTTACACGAATTGAATTCTTTTGCAAATAACATAATCTGTTTAAAGATAAAAAAGATTCTAAATTTATATTAGAAAATTATATATACTCATTGGTTTGTAATAGAAAATGGGGATTCAATATGAGACAAAATAGAAAAATAACTAAGATTTTTATATTTTTAATGGGTCTTATGTTTTTAATATTCGCATTTGGTCCAATATCTCAAGCTAAGGAAAATAAAATTCATTTTTCTAATCAACACTATTTTTTTCAACGAGATGATTATGACCCTCCCATTCCTGGTGATATGGAACAACCATATCTAAATTTCAATGGGAAAGATTTTTCTCAGGAAAAATTAGTTCCATCTAAGATTTTCTCACACTTTACATGCGATGTAGTTATTGACATGATTGAAGCAATGGATGAATCATTAATTTTAGGATATCTTGAGAGTCTTACTGCTTTTGGCCCAAGGGTAACTGGTACAACAGAATGTTATGATGCTGGGGATTATATCTATAATGAGTTTGAAAGTATGGGTCTAGAGGTAAGATTTCATAATTGGAGCTATCATGGTTATACAGATAGAAATATAGAAGCAACAATACAGGGTACAGATGAGGAAAGTGATGAAATTTACATCATATGTGCTCACTTTGATAGTGTACCAGGTAGTCCTGGTGCAGATGATGATGGTTCTGGCGTAGTTGCTGTTATGGCATCTGCATTTATTATGAAGGATTATACTTTTAATCACACGATACGTTTTGTTACGTTTTCTGGAGAAGAACAAGGTCTTTTAGGGAGTCATGAATACGCAGAAGAAGCTTACAATAATAATGATAATATTATAGCTGTACTTAATGTAGATATGATAGGATACGCCCTTACCACTGAGCAAGGAAATAGAATTAAAGTATATTTTAACACAGCATCTCAATGGTTAATTAATTATACAAATGATGTAAGTAAACAATATTATGAATATATTGAATTAGACGTAATTCCAAGTGGCTATACATGGGGAAGTGATCATTATTATTTCTGGGAGAATGGCTACGATGCGCTTTTTTACCATGAATATAAATTTAACGATTATTATCATTCTTCCCAAGATACAATTAAAAATATGAATTTGACCTATAGCACAAAATGTTCAAAGCTTATTATAGCAACACTTGCCGACCTTGCTTTACCTTGTGATATTATTGAAAGACCGTTTCCTGAAATACAGTCGATTAATGGTGGATTATTCAAAGTGAGTTCTGCAATTAAAAATATTGGTCTTTTAGATGCAAAAAATGTAAATTGGACAATAACATTCGATGGTGGTGCTTTTATAGGTAAAGAAACCGAAGGTTCGATTTTAAATATACCTGTAGGTGAAAATGTTCCTATAAAATCTAAGTTTGTTCTTGGATTTGGACCAACACAAGTAACTATTCGAGTTTGGATGACTGATGGACCTTCAGATATCAAAGATCAAGTTGGGTATGTATTATTCTTCTTAATTAAAATTTAATTCTAGTGAAGAAATATAACACACCTAAGTTAATTTTTTCTAAAGATTTATTACAACATTAATGTAAAAAATTAACCATTGTTAATTTTTTTATTAAAATAATTAGATAAAATTTTAATTAAATTTTATATAAAAATTATTTATTTAATCTAATAAATAAGATAGATGATGCGAAAAAAATTAAAAAAATTTAAATTAATTCGTTTTGAAAAAAAATTCACTTCATAGATACAAATATAATTCTTTTTTCCTTATATGCTGTTCTTCGTTCACATCGTTATTAAGTGCTAAAGTTTGTTATAATCAATATATATCAACATAAATATATTATATTATAAAAAACTATAAATATGATAGTCTCATATACTTCATAACTAGTAATTCATCAATAATCGAATATTTTAAAAATTTAAATAGATAAGAATATTAACGGGGGTAAAATATGAAGAAGATAATCATAATAAGAGTGATTTGGTCGATTTTCTTAACCAGCTTAATGGTATCTTCAGCTTATTCAATATCTGGAAAACCTGAACCTTATAACTCAGTTCCAAGTATTAATGAAACAGATCTTGATCCTTTAGATGATGTTGAGGTTACTGTAGAAATAAAACAAATTCGTTCTCTTGAAAAATTTGATTGGCAAGTTCCTGCATTGGAAAAAATCGACTTAATTTCAGATCCAGATTTCTATGTGAAAGTTTTTATTAATAATGCAGAGTTTGTAAGCAATGTGTGGCATAATACAAAATATATTTATGATCCACAATGGTCAGCAACGCTCAATGTACCTGACGAAGAAGAATTTGTTGATATAAAAATCCAGTTATGGGATTGGGATGTTGGTATAGATAAGCTTTGTGATATTAGTAGTGATTATGACGGATTTAAAGATAGCCGTGACATTGAAATTACTTACGATCTAAAAACCGGTACATGGTTTGGTGATGATTTTATTTCAGGAGAACCCGTCGAATTTGATCCAAGCGGTTATGGTAGATTAAATGGATGCGATGACGGCAGTATCTATCAATTAGATAGAGATTGTGAACTATGGTTTGATATTTATCAAACAGACTATGATGGAGATAATATTCCTTATTGGACAGAGGTTAATGTTTTTGGAACTGATCCGCAAACCGATAATACAGGCGAAGATTCTGATGAGGATGGTGTTCCTATTGAATGGGAACACAAATGGGGTTCATATCTTGCATACAATTGGCATGAGGGTACATTCGACCGGAAATGGTTCTATAACCCATTTGAATGGGAAGATCATAAAAATATTGATTTAGATCAGGACGGCATTGATAATGTGGAGGAATATCTAACATCCCAATGGGGCTCAGATCCATTTAGAAAAGACATTTTTATCGAGCTTGATCAGATGGAAGATAGTCCCAATGGAGATATAAGTGTTCTTCCAGAAGGTGCTAAGGAATTGCTAAGAACTGTTTTTGACAGGCAGAATATCGTATATCATTTAGATGATGGTTGCATGGGGGGAAGTGATGTGATTCCTTTTGATTCTGAAAGCAACAGCGACGACTTGAAATCAATTTACTGGAATTACTTTTTACATGGCGATAAAGATAATTGGCGACGAGGTGTTTTCCACTATGGCCTAATGGTCTATTTTGCTCCACCTGGTGGTTTTGTCTTCTGGGGAGGTATTGACCCATATCTTGACTCATATGTAGTCTCAAGTCATTATTTTGATACAAAATATGTCCATCCTAAAACCTCCGATAATAGAAACATTGTTTATGCAAGTGCATATATGCATGAGTGTGGACATACACTGGGTATATTTCATGGAAATACCCCTGGATGTGATGACCAATTTGGCAAATTTCCTTGGCAAAAGAATTTCTGGAAATGGTTTCCTTATAGAAGTGTAATGAATTATGGTTTCATGTATACTATGGTGGATTATTCAGATGGTTCAAGAGGGAAGAACGATTTTGATGATTGGAACCGTATAGATCTAACATTTTTCCAGCGAGAGATGTTTTAGAAGTTTTATTTTCGTCAAAACAACTAACAATTACAAATATGCTAATTATTATTTTAATTAAGTTATTTACTATAGTAATTAAATAATATTAAATCTGTAAAATTTTTCTAGCAAATGTTAAATAACCTGTATGGCCCAACATATCAAAACTAGGTCTTGTGCCAAAATCAGATACAATCATCTCACGTTGAATATTTTCAAATGTTCCAATTTCGATAAAAGGTTGGCTGCGAAGTTCATTAACAGTTTTTTCAACTTGTGAAATAAGTGGTGAATAAGAACAGAAATAACCCCCAGTTTTCAATGCATTCCAAGCATTTTTTATTGCCTTCCATGGATTTGAAATGTCTAAAATTACTGCATCTAGTTCTTTTTCATCAATTTCTTTTATAACGTCTTTATTTTTTGTAATAACATATTGATTCAATCCTGCTTTCTTAAGATTTTTTAAAGCATGTTCAATGAAATCCTTCCTTATATCATATGAAATTATTTTACCCTTTGGTGCTACACTACTTGCAAGAGCTATTGTTAATGATCCTGACCCTGTTCCTGCTTCAAGGACGTAATGACCTGTTTCGATAGAGCAAAACATAATTATCTGAGAGGCATCACGTGGTAAAATTATTTGAGCACGTCTTTGCATGCTTTGTAATTTATCCTGTAAAGATGGTGTAAGAAGCCAAAATTGTTTATTTCCGATTTCTATTTTTCTCCCATATTCTTTTCCAACTAGAATGGTAGGATTTAATACACCTACTCCTTTGATTTTATCGGTTTTACCACTTATATCGATAATATATTTCTTAAAATTACAATCAATTAGAACTACCACATCATCTTTTTCAACATTTTCTTTCATTGATATCTCTCTAAAAAATCAACGTTTGAACCAAAAGTCAGATTTTCAAAATCAATTTGATCAAGCCATTGTTCTTTACATTTACAATCTAATCGATCAAAGACTTTTTCATTTTGTGAAAGAGAAAACTCTGCAATTGCATCAAGAAAATCTTTGTCACATTTTTTACAATTATGTGGTCCTCTAATGCTACCCCCACCAGCAATATCACATTTAATTATTTTGTGCCCAACCTTTAACTTGCATTTTTTCAATATTTCAACTATGCTCCATAACCAAGGTGGTCTAAATTGTTTCCTCTTCCAAAGATATTCCACAACTGTATTACGCTGCACATTGGTTGGGTTGAATGATATAGTATTAGTGGAGTTTTTAATCTTGGATACAGTATATATACAATCTTCAATAGATTCTTTCTCGGTTAAAAAAGGTGGTTTAATTAAAACGTATGTTTTTAGGTTGAAACTATATTTTTTTAACCTTTGAACAGCTTTTTTGTAATCAACATATGTAAACCCTTTGTTTATTGCATGTTCTCTAATAAAATCGTTAGCCGTTTCCAATCCGATTGATATCTCTAGCGTTTTAGAATGAAAAATATCTTTTATTTCTGATAGTATTTCATTAGTTATGTATTCAGGTCTTGATTCAACTGATAATTTATCAACTTTTCCAACCAATTTATTTAATATCTCGTCTCTTATTTTGGGTTTTATCTCCTTCTTATCTAGATAACTACCTGAGGTAAATATTTTGACAAACCGCTCCCCTGAATAGTTTTGCATTGCAACACTAAATTGATGTAATAAGTCTTTGTCATTAACTCTTTCCCACATGCTGTCGTTAAAATATCCGCACATAGTGCAACCGGAGTTACGTGCCCAATAGCAACCTGATGTTCTTAAAATAATTACGTAAGCATCTACAATTTTTCCATCTAATATATCTCTTTCAGACCATGTTCGTACCGGTTTTGCTGGATCTCGTATTTTAGGAGAAAAATTCTTTTTAAGACTTTTACAAAACTGGGTTAATTCATTCATTTCTTCTTTTTCTTTATACTTTTTAATATAAAAACAACTGCTATCAATGAAACTATAAAGGTAATTATTTCAAATCCTGGAGTGGAGGGTAAACCCCTTGGAGTGGGGAGATTGTAACTTAATTCATTTATTTCAAGTGGGGGTTCTGATCCAATATTTGGATCAACTCCTGTTGAAAACGTATATTCTGTGTTATCTTCAACGGTGTTGGTAAAATTTTCATCGATATTTACAAAATAATAAAAAACCTCGGCATAAAGATTCATTGTAAAGTTGGAATTCTCTGACCATCCCTGGTATTCAGCTGTTGTCTCATATTTCTCTTTATCATTTTTATCTGCTCTGTCAGCATTGATTTCTTTACCATTGTCCAGTGTATAATACACTCTAAAATTTTCTGGACTAATTCTTTCATCTGCTTTTATTGATATTGTATTGCCACTTCCAATTCTAAAATTTTCATATAAAGATGTAATTCTTAGGGTGTCTTCATTGTATTCAAAGGTGCCGTTTATTTTGGTTTCATGTCCATTAACATCTTTTGCAACTAAGTTAAATGTATATTGCCCAGATATATTTTCATTATTTTCATATGAATATTCAAAAATATTGTTGTTAAAGGTAAACTCTGGAGAAAAACTAGTGCCATTTGGATATATTAAGGTAAAATCTAATGCTTCTTCGTTAACTCCAACATTATCAATTATGTACGCAACAATCTCAACGGTTCCCCCAATTTCTTGCATCCCAGGTAATGTTATAATTTCAATCATTGGTGATTCTTCGTCATAAAATGGCGGATTAACAAGTACTATTAAAACAATTAACCATGTAAAAAAATAGGTTGCATAAGAACCAAACCAGCCTTTTCTCCCAAAATCAGTTAAATCAATGTTTAAATTCAGATAAAGATATTTCAACCATGGTGCACCAAATATACCAACTAATAAAACTAAATACCACCTAATACCACTTCCACTTAAAAGAGCCCAGAATCCAAATGACACTAGTGATAGAACAAAACCAAGGAGAAATGAGATAAATAATGTTTTAATATTTCTTTTCTCTTTTTTAAGGAATTTTTCTTCATCAAATTTTGGTAGTTTAAAGTCTAGTTCTTCCTCTTCGGTTTTTTCTCTCCTTTTTTTTGCCATATGCCGCAAGGATAATGATTTCTATTTAAAGGTTTTTTCCTCTTAGCTTTTTTCTTCTCCACTTTTAATCGGTTTTTTTCAACATCTGCTTTGATTTTCTCTTTTTCAAGCTCTTCAGAAGGATATAAAACCTCAGCTTGAGCAGATAAACCTGCACGATATTTATATGTTAAAATTAAGGCAACTACGATGTAAATAATTAAAACAAATATTATTGGTGAAAGTATCTGTGTAAATTGTTGGAAAATAACTCTTATTGCCAATAAAACAGCTAGAAATCCAAGACCCGCCCATGCATGATGCTTAAATATCTGGTATTTTTTCTTATATGTTGCTAAATCTTTACTATTCATTTTCTTATAAAAATTCAATGCCATCTGGCAATTTTTTTAAATATTTTCTAAAACCGTCTGGCCATTTATCTGGCTCTATGCCCTTTTGTGCTAAAAATGCGCTTGTCCATCGTTCTAGTCCAATACCTGAACAACCACTCCATAGTTCACTTTTTTGAGCTTTTATGTTGAATGCTTTAACATACTTGTCTCCGAGGATACTTAGGTTTTGAAATTCAAGCCATTCTGATTCTTTTCTACTACCACGGTATGGCATGTATGCTTCAAAATCAATAGTTCCAGTATCTTGTGTACCAGTGTCACCTATTTTTCCAGCCTGTGTCATATACCATGGTGTAACCCATGCCATACGCCATTCAAGATCTAAAATTTTGTTAAATACGTGTTTGTATCGATCAAGTAGTTTATCTCTAATATCAATAAGTTGATCACGAGTACCAATATACACAGGTTCAATGCGATGAAACTCATCAACGCGTTCAATTCCATGTCTGCCTCCAGATTCATATCGGCATGAGTTTGCTGTTCTGTCATAGATTATAACTGGAAGGGATTTTTCAGCGATAGTTTTACCCTTGAAAGACCAGTATATCACGGGACATTGGGCATAACAAATTCCAGAATGGGGTTTGCTTAAATTTTTTGTTAATTCATCAAATTCAATTTCTTTTGTAATCTTAGTAAGATCAATGAATCTCTCCCATTTATCAACGTCGCGAGTAGCAGGTTCCACAATGTAATAAAACTCTCCAGGCATTCCTTCTAGATGTCCAGTTCTTAACCATATATCAAATGGTACAATGTGTGACTCAATAATTTCTTGAAATCCAAGAGGATTTAATATCTCTTCTATAGCAATTTTCTCCATCGCTCTAAATATAGCTGTTACTTGAGGACGATAAAACCATTTACCTTTCGTTGGACCTTGTTTTAACCAACCTAGTTTTATCATTTCTTCTGTTGGATCTTTTGACCAAATATGTTTTTTTTCTTCAGATTCCCATATAAGGTTCCAATATTCGCCTTTTCCCTCGTAATACTGATTCTCAACTTTTTCTTTAATCAGGTTAATCATTCTGTCTATGTAGTTTTTACGAAGGAATTCTTCTTCAACATCTTTTAAAATCATTGTTACTTTTTTTCCTTGAATCTCAATAACGGCAAAAGGAATAGAAATTTCTTTTAAGGGTGTTCTTTCTAATTCAAATTCGATTTTATAGCTGATTATTTCGATTTCTCTGATACCTAAATGATGTTTTTTACCAAGTTCTTTACTTAGAGAATTTTTTATCTGAAGTAATGCATTATGTGGTCGAAAATTTCCTTCTGAGACAATGTCAAGAAATAAGGATTTATTTTTTATTTTAAGGATTTTTGTATCCACAGATTTATTTGGATCTTTTTTTTCAAAATTTTTGTTAAAGATTGATATAAAGTTATGAATCTCCGATATAATTGATGAAACGTCTGAGCTAAATGTAAATTGGGCTTCCAAATCAAATCTCATAATTGAGTTGTTATATTATTTCTATACTTAATTCTTATTAGCAATTGGTAAATAATTTGAATTAATTTTTCTAATATAATGCAAATTTCAATTTAGTAATTACTAAAATATCTAATATGTATACTTTTATATATATTTATATATAGCTGAAGGTTGTTTTTTAAGTGCTAAAACAGGTTTTTAAACAAACTATGTATTTAATAAAATATGACAAAAAAGAAAAATTCAATTTGTAAAGATGCTCATACTTTGGAGTTTATAGTTCATCATATAAAAGGACATTGTCCCGTTTATAAAAAAGGAGATAAAATTACAATTAAAGACCCGAAAATTATTCTCAACAAAACAGATGCCTTATGCACCCACGCGTTATCTACCCTCCTTCATTATTCTACAATTCTTCAACATAATTAGTGTCCAATTACACTTGGACTAACCACTGAAAATGATAAAAACAACGCATATCTACAATGTGTTGACCCTGGAAAACCGTATACTAATGGGGGAACAGTCATTTTTAAATGTAAACAGTCAAAATAAAAAAATTATCAAATAATAGAGAAGAACACGATTTAACTTATTTTTTATCAACTATTTTTTCTGCTACAGAGATACAAGCTAGGTAATCATCAAGTGTATGAATAAGAGATGAAACTGACTTACTTTCAATCTTTGTTTCAATCTTGTTACCCTTTCTTTTTGAGAGAACAAAGTTAAAATCATCCACCTTAATAGAACGTAGAACTTTGTCTGTTTTTTCTTTGCTATCAAATTCAATAGTAAGATTACATATAACAATCATATTATCCCTTTAACTGTTGAACAAGGATTTGGTCAACCTTTTTTAAAAACTCTTCTTCTTTTTCCAAATCAATAGTTGCTCCGGCAGCTATCATATGTCCTCCACCAAATCCTCCAATTTCTGAAGCAACTTTTTTCATTGCAGCTCCAAGATCCAACCCTTTTTCTACAAGAATTTGATTACCCCTACATGAAACATGAATTTCATCAGTTTTTCGGGCGATTGAAAATAATGGTTTTTTCCCCTCCATAATATAGTTAATTGCTATACCAGCAATAACCCCTCCAAGTGAAGAACTATCGCTATAAAAATACATCATGCCATCTGTTTCTTTTATTCCATTGTTTTCTAGAGAGATAAGTGAGTTAAGGATTTTTTGTTTATACTCCCTTTCAACATCCTCAGCCTCTTTAAACGCACTCTTGCTACCCAGACAGATTGATAGGCCGAGGCCGCGGAATCCGTTTTTTCCACATGCATCCAAAATATCTGCTAATCGTTCTAGTTCACAATAATAAGATTCAGAATAATATCTTTTTATTATTGTCATATCTAAAATGTTCTTATGACAACCTGCTTTTAAGTGCTTAAATAGAAGAAACGATTGAAGCTGAGTCATTTTATACTTATCAATATTACTTATTTTTGTATCTTTATCTATTCCTAACTTAACTAGGATGCTTTCAATTTCATCTCTGTTACCGGATAAGGATTTATAGTATGGATCAATGGAATAATATAATGCATCAGAAATTGAATCTCCGTAAAGTTTTGCCCCTGTCTGTTCTTTTATGAATCCTTTTTCTATTGCATTTTCTAGAATTTCTTTATTGAAACCCTTGATCCCACCAATATGTTGCTTGTCACCAATTGCACCAGCTAATGCTAATGGAGATAAATCTTCATTATCAGGGTTTATTGTTTTTGCAAAGGCAAAACTAAGGGTTGCACCGCTGGCTTCGTAGTTACCATCTATTCCACATAGGTTAGCATTAATCTGAATAATATTTTCATTGACTTCTTCTTTAATAGACTGATGGTGGTCAAATATTATTACTATGCACTTGAGTTTTTCTATTGCTTCTATTTGACCGCTGCCCATGTCTGAAAAAATAACTATTTCATTATCTTCTTTTGCCAGTCTTTCTAAACCTTTGTTAAAAGGATTTCTCATGAGTGTAGCGTGAAAATCATATCCTTCGCGATAAAGACAAGTACATAAAATACCTGCAGCAGATATTCCATCGGCATCATAATGAGAAATAACTCTAATTCGTGAAGATTTTGGCAGTTTTAAAACAGTTTCTGCTGCTTTTTTATTTAGTAATGAAAGGTCATTTGACATGTTTAAAAGTAAAACCTTTACTTATCTAAAAAAGTTAGTCATCATTCAAACATTAGTTTAGCTTGGGAAGGACTGTACTTCCAATCTTTTGGCAGTCTATTTTTTTTATGATAATATGTTGTAAGTCGGCGGATTTTCGATTCCGTAAGTTGTAAATTTCTTTTATTATCCAAATCTTTTTTATTGACATCAAGATGTTTTTTAAGACTTAGTGCTATTTTTATTAAATTTCGTAAGTCTTCTGGTATTTCTGATTTAATATTGTTTTTTTCTAGTATTTCTGTAATTTTTTTCCCAGTTGCAATTTTTACATCTGGAACTGCATACTGATCTCTTAAAATCATTCCTATCTCGCTTGTAGATTTCCCAGCTTTAGATAGCTCTAAAATCCTTGCCTCGATTTCACGAGGGTTTAGAGAACTCCAATCCGGATGTTTCTTTCTAATTGGGTGGGTTGACCCTGATTTACCTTTTCTTCTTGCATGGATCCGTGCCATTATTTTCTACTCCAATGGTAATGTAAGAGAGGACCTAATAGGGTGGTAATATATAAAATTAAGGATGAGGGTTATTTCATCTTTTTTAATCTGTCTCCTAATTTTTTCATAACCTTTGGTAATGTTGTATATTCCATATCTTGCATTGGAAGACGATGCGGTTCAAATGGTCCATGTCTACGCATATAATCTGTGATGTGTTGGGCTTCAACTCTTGTGCGGTCAAATGCTGGGTCATCAAATAGATCTACTGGTTCTGTTAATTTTCCATTTTTAAGCTGAAAACCTAGAGCAACTACTCTTGGTGGTCCGTCAAATCTAGTACATCTAGCTTGTTCGACAGAAACAGGCATTAATGGACCATTATGTGATCCGCGCATCCAACCAGATACTAAGTGACCTAGTGAAAAACCTTCAAGTACTTCTCCAAGAGCTGGTAGGCCAGATTGCGCTCTAATTGCACCTGCAGGGTCATCTTTACCGACATATTCTCCTGCGATTTGATATAATTTTTCGGTTGAAATAACTGCAACGGGTTCGTCTGATGGTAGTTTTGATGTTTTTTTAGGAAATACTCGTTTTATTACAAATCGTGATTTTGCACCTATAAGGGCAAGAAGATCATACATTTCTTCAGGAGTTTTCATAAAAACATTTTTATGTTCCTGGATGTCCCATACCTCAAAAACAAAACCATCATGAACAGAAGGGTCAATAATTAATCCAGCTGTATTGAATGGATCTGCAAAAACTTTAAAAACTGGAAAGTTGAATGCCCCCGGTTCTGTTTTATCCATCATAAAAGCAACTATCGGCTCGGCTTTTCTCTCAGTAAACTCCATTTCAGCAATTCCTGGTCCCATACCTCTTATATTTCCTGAGAAGGCGTCACTTAATATATCCTGTCCTGCACCATATAAACCAAGCTCTTTTGCTTTCTCTGTTGTTTCTAAGAATGTATCCCAAGCAAGTGTATGAACCTCTTTGCTATCTACACCATTTGTATGTGTCATTATAAGCTCAAGATCATCTCCACAGTTGGTAACATGAAAATCCTTTAATACGCCAGATTTAGTTGAATCTGCAAGTCTTTTATTAGCAATTTCTTTAAGTTCTGGATGCACTGAAGCATGTCCGGGCCAGCCTCCCACATCCGCTTTAATAATACTAAATGTAGTTTTCATTATAAACCTCCGCTGTCGGTTATTGTAAAAGAATATATAAAGAATTTGGAAATAATTATTCACTTTTAGTAAAGTATATATTTTTACTATTATTTGCAATAAAACAAGGTTTCGTCTAAATGTCTTTAAAATTTTATAATTCACTTACAAGGAAAAAAGAAGAATTTATCCCTGTAGAAGAAAGAAAAGTTAAGATGTATGTATGCGGTATGACTGTTTACAGTGATGTTCATATTGGTCATGCACGCACATATTTAGCTTTTGATATAATTAGAAGATATTTTGAGTATATTGGATACGATGTGAAGTATATCCAAAATATAACAGATGTTGATGATAAGATAATTACTGCTGCAAATAAGGAGGGTATAGACCCCATAAAATATTCTGAACGTTTTGCTGATAGATGCTTTAAAGATTTAGATGATCTTGGTATTAGAAGAGCTGATTTATATCCCAAGGCTTCTGAAAATATCACTGATATGATAAAGATGATACAACTAATATTAGATCGAGGATACGGATATTTAGCTGATGGGGACGTATATTTTTCTGTTGAAAAATATAAAGACTACGGGAAGCTTTCTGGTCAAAAAATTGATGAAATGAAAAGTGGTGCACGTATTGCACCAGGTGAAAAAAAACAAAACCCGCTTGATTTTGCTCTTTGGAAACACACAAAACCAGGTGAACCATCTTGGGATTCACCTTGGGGAAAAGGAAGACCTGGATGGCATATCGAATGCTCTACCATGAGTGGAAATTATCTTGGACTCCCCTTTGACATACATGGTGGTGGAATGGATCTTCGATTTCCTCATCATGAAAATGAGATTGCACAAGCTGAAGCTGCAACTGGTAAACAATTTGCCAAATACTGGATGCACATAGGTCTTCTCACCGTTGATGGAGAAAAGATGTCAAAATCGCTTGGAAATATTATCAACGTGAAAGATTTATTGAAAAAATGGGATCCTGAAGTATTAAGAATGTTTTTTGCACAAGCACAATATCGAAGTCCACCTGATTTTAGCGAAAAAGCACTATTGAATGCCAGAAAGGGCTTAGAAAGGATTTATAGATTTAAAAGAAGATTAGAAGAGTTATCAAAAAATAGTAAAAGCTTTAATAAGAGTAATTTAACAAAAGAAGAAAAAGAATATCTTAAGATAATAAATAATTTTAAAAATAAATTTCAGAAGGCTATGGATGATGATTTCAATACTCCAAAAGCATTTGCCGAAATATTTGATTTTGTAAATAAGAGTAATAAGTCCTTAAAAAACAATGAGAAAGTGGATTCTGCTCTTTGCAAGCATTCGTTGGATGTATTACTGAAATTGGGTTTAGTCTTAACGCTTTTCCAAACACGAAAAGATCAAAAAGATGCACCTGGAATAAATGAAAAGTTAAGGAAGCTTGTTACAGAGAATAATAAAGAACCAAGCAATATCGTTGAAGAAAATATAAAAACTCTACTTGATATAAGAGAACAGGCTAGAGAAGAAAAAGATTGGAAAAAAGCTGATGAGATAAGACATAAACTCCAAGAAATTGGAGTTGATATTGAGGACACAATAAAAGGTCCTGTTTGGAAGAAGAAAATAGAAGTATGAAAAAGATATTAGTAGGGTTCGACGGATCGGAAGGTTCTGAAAAAGCCTTGAACAAAGCAATGATGCTCATTGAAGAAAATGGAGAACTTATTATTCTAGCTGTAATTCCAGTTCCTTCTGATAAAAATCTAGTAGATCAAACTGCATATAATCTTTTAAAAAAGAAAGCTACCAATATTATAAACGAGGTAGTTAGAGACATAGGGTCTCATGATTTTGAAATTTCTGGTATGGTTGAAGAAGGAAATGTCGCTGCAAAAATAATCGATGTTGCCAACGATCTAAACTGTGATTTAATTGTTCTAGGTAGTGTAGGAACAAGCGAATTAGGACCATATCCAATTGGTAGTATAGCAAATAAGGTGGTGCAATATGCCCACAAACCAGTTATGATAGTAAGATAAAAAAACTATTTTCCCCTGCTTTGGTTTGCACGGATGCTTGGTCGTATTTTCTCTGCACCCTTACCTTTATATAACATACCTCTACCTTTTTGACCTGCACTTGTTTTTCCTCGCAAGACTCTCCTTTTATTAGAGGGATTAGTAATCCATTTTATATTTGGATCCTTTTGAATAACTGGATGAGACGAATCAACTAAAATAACCTCGTAATAGTGGTATCTTCCATCTTCTCCAATCCAGTAAGAGTTCAATACTTCTGTATTTGGGTATCTCTTTGCAGTTCTTTCTTCAGCAATCCTTTGTGTACTCTTAGCAGCAGTAATTTTATTAATACCTCTAGCAGAAGGTTTTCTACCGCCTTTAATTTTTGGTCTTCTAAGACCACCATGTCGTACTCGAGCACGTACAACAATGTATCCTTGTTTGGCTTTATATCCCAACGACCGGGCTCTGTCTATTCGTAGAGGTTTTTCAACTCTAGTGAAACTTCCTTCTTTTCTCCACTGGATAAGTCGGTTTTTTTGAAGTGACTGGTAGGAGGTGTCGGGTTTTTTCCATTGTTCTCCTATATAATCATACACGCTTTTTACCATGATATGCACCTGTTTATGTTTCTCGTGGGAGCTAACGAAAGGAATTCTTTATTTAAAGCTTTTGTCGCTATATTTTTCATTTCAAAAATTAATAATTATTAGTTGCCAAGATTAATAAAATAAATAATGTTTTGTGCTTGGGAGTGTAATGGATTTTATCTTCAATGCAAAAATAGAGAGAATGTCAAAGAATAAAATAAAAGAGTTACAGCTTAAAAGGCTAAAACAAACTGTTAAACTTGTATATGAAAAAGTACCGCATTATCAGAAGAATCTGAAAAAATTAAACATAAAACCACATGATATAAAAAAACTAGAAGACATAAAAAAATTGCCTTTTACTACAAAAGATGACCTTAGAAAAAATGCACCATTCAAGATGATGGCTGCCTCTATTGATGACTGTATTGAACTTCATTCTTCTTCAGGTACAACTGGAATTCCTATAACTGTATGTTATACAAAACATGACTTAGAAGTATGGTCAGAGGTTATGGCTAGATGTCTATCTATGTCAGGACTTACAAATAAGGATATTTTTCAAAATCCAATCCCTTATGGTACATTCACTGGTGCATTTGGATTACACTATGGTGCGCAAAGGGTAGGCGCAATGGTTATACCATCGGGTAAAGGACAATCTGAAAGACAAATTAAGTTGATGCAGTACTATGGAACCACTTTTATGGGAGGTGTTGCTTCATATGCTTTACATCTAGGTCAAATTGCCAAAGAAATGGGAATTGAACCAAGCAAACTTAAAATCAGAAATGGTATTTTTGGAGCAGAGATGTTTACCTCTGGATTGAAAAAGCGAATAAGGGATACATGGGACATGGATGTCCACGATATTTATGGTCTTACAGAGATGTGTGGACCCGGTGTTTCAACCGATTGTGATTTTCATAACGGTCTTCATTTATGGGAAGATCATTTCCTTGTCGAATGTATTGATCCAAAAACCTTGGAAGCAGTTGATTTGGAAGAAGAAGGAGAAATCGTATTAACAACTCTAACTAAGGAAGGTATGCCTCTTCTAAGATTTAGAACTAGAGATATCGCTAAACTTTACGATCAAATAACATGTGAGTGCGGAAGAACCCATATAAAACATACTTCAATAAAAGGACGAAGTGATGACATGGTTATAATTCGCGGTACCAACATTTTTCCAGGACAGATTGAATCTGTATTAATGAATGATAAGAATGTTGGTGGAAACTGGAGAATGTATATAACAACAGAAAATAATATCGACGTATTAACTATAGAGGTAGAAGTAAAAAAACAAATCAGTATAAAAGATATTAATAAATTAGAGCAAAAGCTAAAAAACGATATTAGGTCGGTTATTGTATTTACACCTATTATAAGGGTTTTACCACCTAATTCAATCCCAGACACTGGTTTAAAGGCAAAGAGAGTAATCGACGAAAGGAATAATCACCTATGAAAAAACTTGAAAAAACTTTAAAAGGTAGAAAAGGGCCAATTGCAGAAAACGAAGTAAAAGATATTTTGAACGCATTTGGTATTCCTACCACTAAATACAAAGTTGTAAATTACGAAAAAGATCTAGAAAATATTGATTTGAAATTTCCTGTAGCAATTAAGGTTTGTTCTGAAAATATACTTCATAAAACTGATGTTGGTGGAGTAAAACTCGATATTAAAAACATGGAGGAATTAAAAGCCATTTTTAAGGATTTTAAGAAAAAATTTCCTTCTGAAAAAATTCTTATAGACCAGATGGAGGAAAAAGGTGTTGAGGTTATTGTTGGTCTTGTTCAAGATCCTACTTTTGGACTTTCTATTATGTTTGGAATTGGTGGCATTTTTACTGAGCTTTACAAAGATGTAACATTTAGAGTTTTACCTATCAATAGGTATGAAGCTGAGCAAATGATTGAAGATATTAAAGGTAAAAAGTTATTCGAAGGTTTCCGTAATATTAGAGCCAACAAGCAGTTAGTTGCCGATCTTCTTCTTAAGGTTTCAGATTTTGGACAACAACTTGATAAACATATCGATCAATTGGATTTGAATCCTGTTTTTGTATATGATTCAAACCTAGTTGTTATCGATGCGAAATTGATAGTGAAATAGTTTGTAATCAAACCAATATTAGATGGCAAAAGATAGCTTTATAAAGAGCTCTTATTTGAGGAATGTTGTGTCTTATGGTAACTAAAACAGATAAGTATGCAATAAAGGATATATCTTTGGCAAAGGATGGAAATAATTTGATTCATTGGGCAGAAGACCATATGCCTGTTTTAATGAGAATAAAAAAAGATTTTGAAAAAAAGAAACCATTAAAGGGTATAATTCTAGGATGCTGTCTTCATGTTACTAAGGAAACTGCTGTTTTGGTTAGGACTCTGAGAGCAGGGGGAGCGCAGGTTGCATTATGCGGCTCAAATCCACTTAGTACCAATGACGCTGTTGCTGCTGCACTTGCAAAAGAAGGTGTTTTTGTCTATGCATGGCGTGGATTGTCAAATAAAGACTACTATTGGTGTGTAGATAAAGTTCTTGGTCATAATCCAAGTATTACCATGGATGACGGTAGTGATCTTGTAACCAGATTGCATACAACTAGAAAAAATGGATTAAAATATGTTATTGCAGGTACTGAAGAGACAACAACAGGTGTTAATAGACAGCGAATAATGGCTGATAAAAAAGAGTTAGCATATCCCATTATAGCTGTTAATGACGCTATGACAAAACATTTTTTCGATAACAGATATGGAACAGGTCAATCAACGATTGATGGTATTCTTCGAGCTACATCTGTATTGATATCTGGTAAAATTTTTGTTGTATCTGGATATGGATGGTGTGGAAAAGGTGTTTCTATGCGTGCTCGTGGAATGGGTGCAAATGTGATTGTAACTGAAGTTGATCCAGTACGAGCACTTGAAGCAGTGATGGATGGCTTCCGAGTCATGTCTATATCTGAAGCTACAAAAATAGGTGATATTTTTATAACTGTTACAGGTAATAAGCACGTGATCGATAAGCCCTCAATTGATGTATTTAAGAATGGAGCTATAATTGCAAATAGTGGTCATTTTGATAATGAGATTAATATTACATACTTAGAAAACGTAGCAAAGGATTGGATTAATATCCGTCCGAATGTACGAGAATATCATTTGAAAGATGGAAGAACAATTTATTTGTTGGCTGAAGGACGCTTAGTTAATCTTTCTGCTGCAGAAGGGCATCCCAGTGAAGTTATGGATATGAGTTTTGCAAATCAAGCACTTACAGCAGAATGGCTAACTGATAAAAAAACAATAGCTAAGTTAGAGAACAAGGTTTACCCGGTACCAGAAAAGATAGATAAAGAAATTGCTTTACATAAGTTACACAGCATGAATGTTTCTATTGATAAGTTATCAAAAACCCAAAAAGAATACATGGATAACTGGCAAGAAGGCACCTGAAACGAATAATATCATATCTAATTAAGGATATTCTTTTAATGGTTTTACGTTATAGGGGACATTAATGATTGTATTGATTGGTACAGGACATGTATTTGATTTATCTTCATCACTTATTAGAACATTTGATGAAAAAAATCCAGATATAATTTGTGTTGAATTAGATAAACAACGATACAATGCAATTATGATAAAACGCAATAACCCAGAGGCTTTTAAAGAAGATAGAAAAAACCTGCCATTCATATATAAATTACTTGCAAGATTCCAGGAGAATTTAGCAAACGAGTATGGTGTAAGTGCAGGAGATGAAATGTTGACAGCAATTAATTATGCTCAATCACATCAAATACCTGTTGAATTTATTGATATGAATGCACAACATCTGTTTACAAAGATGTGGAGATCCATGCCTTTTTCTGAAAAATTCCGGCTTTTATTTTCAGGTGTTGGAGGATTATTTGTTAGTAAAAAAAGAGTTGAAGAAGAATTGAAAAATTTCCAAAAAGATTTTGATTCTTATATCGAAAAAATTGGAGAAAAATTTCCAACAATTAAAAAAACACTCATTGATAAAAGAAACGAATACATGGCAAACAGACTAGCAAAATTAAACGAACACTATCAGAATATAATATCATGTATAGGAGATGGACATATCCCAGGTATGTCTAAATTACTCGAAGAAAAAAAAATTGAATATAAAGTAATTAGACTAGCTGAGCTGAGAAATATGAAGGATACCAATCCAACATCTGGGCAGTTTTCAGTCAACTACAAACCTAGATAGAATTATTATCTTAATTAAAAAAATAAGAATGAGTAGAAAATTTATTGGGCCTGTAGCCTAGACTGGATAGGGCGACAGCCTCCTAAGCTGTAGATCGCGGGTTCAAATCCCGCCAGGTCCGTCGCCATCTATAGGAGGGTGCGTGCTCAACATAAGCCTTTTTTGGGCTGTGTCGTGCAAAATCAGGAGAAGCGTGCAGTCCTCCAAGGGAGCCTTGTTTAAGGGCACGACTCAACCATGACCCGTTTTTGTCGTTGAAAAGCGATGCCAGGTCCACATACTCTTTTGTCTGGTCCAGCTTTTCATGCCCAAGCCAATAGCTGAGTTTCGCCAGTGCGAACTGGTCGCTTCGCCATTCAATCAGGCGTGCTGTGGCACACCAGTGGCGCATAAGATACGGATAGAAATCCTGATATACAGTTTTGCCTTGGTTCGTGAGGAAATGCCTCAGCCTGTCCTCGCTCCAACGTCCCCCTGTTTCAGGGTTTACTAGCAGCGCTGTTTCGCCCTTCTTTGCGAACTTTGGCCTGACATGGTTAACGTAGTTCTTCAGGGATTTATGGACAGGGGACGTTGCTATTGTTTTTTCTATTGGCAAAGATCTCGTATTGTTGTTTACTTTCCAGCGTGTCGCT
>SMTZ1_10001180_pt1 | contig 25787 bp, 26 predicted proteins | sample DeeMarSWOR136_30_FD_25667 | JGI IMG/M metagenome (IMG submission 25667)
GATTCGGAGTAGAGCTTCTCCGACAAGCCCACCCCGCCGGGGATGTTCTCGTAGATGTAGACTGTTGGTTTCTCCGTGAACGGCGCCCGCACTTGCGAAATCGACCGCAGGTCGCGCGAGTCGCACATCACCCATAAGGGCGCGATCTTGCCAAGGATGTTGGCCAGCCCGCGGAGCGCTCCGCCGAACCGGGCCCGCTCCAGTTGCAGACGCTCGACGATGTCACCGGGGAAGGCGTACCAGAACGCAGTTGTGTGCATTTCGAGTTCGGGCATCTTGAGTTCTCCCCAGCCGACGTTCTCATGGGTCTCGAACTTGATTTTCTTGAACAGCACGGTCGTGCTGGTAAGGGAGACCTCGCCCACAAAGCGGCGGGCGTCGTCGAGGGTCGCTTCTTCGTTGAAGACATCGAGCACTTTCAGGTCGGTCTTGGTCTCGGCGTCGGTGTAGTAGTCCACGTCGGCTTCCTTCACGTACGCCTTCCGCCCTTCCCAGTCGAGCCTGGTGACCTGGTACTGCCGGGCGCGGTGCAGGTAGATAGCCTCGGGATGGAGGAAAATCGGCGCCGAGAAATAATCGACTTCGCCGATAACCTCGTGATTGTTCGATTCATTCAGAATTACGAAGTTCTCGGGCGAAGCCGATCGGAGCGAGACCTGCTGCGCCGGGTAGATATCCGTTGACCAGTGATACCGGCCGCCGCTGTGGCGGAGAATCCGCTCGCCCGCCAGGTAGTCGAGAATCTTGCCGGTGGCGATATCGTCGGTGTATTCGTCCTCGTCGAACGGCAGCTCAAACGAGGCACACTTGAGGTGGTTCGTTTTGATGATCAGGTTGTCCGGGTCGATAACGCCCGACTCCGGGGTGCGATCGGTGATATAGTGCGGCTCGGCGCACAGGAACTGATTGATCGCCGAGGAATTAGCCACCATGATGGTCAGGGATACGCCGGCCCGCCGTCCGGCCCGCCCCGCCTGCTGCCACAGCGACGCTATCGACCCGGGATAACCGACAATGATTGACACATCGAGCGAGCCGATGTCAATCCCCAGTTCCAGGGCGTTGGTCGAGACGACCCCCGTGATCTCGCCCGACCGCAGTCCCTGTTCGATGCGCCGGCGTTCGTTGGGAAGATAGCCGCCGCGGTAACCGGTCACATTGATGCCGCGGCCGAACTCACCTTTAAGTTCGCGCTGCAGGTAGGTGAGAAGAACCTCCACGTAGAGACGGAAGTGTGCGAAAACGATGGTCTGCACGCGGTGTCGGAGAATGGACGAGGCCAACCGAGCGGCTTCGTTGATGGCGGAGCGTCTGATGCCCAACTCGCGATTTATTACGGGCGGGTTGTAGATGACGAAGTGCTTCTCACCTGACGGCGCCCCGTTGTTGTCGATCAGCGTGACCGGGCGGCCGATGATACGGGTGGCCAGTTCGTCGGGATTCGCGATCGTGGCCGAGCAACAGATGAATTGCGGGTCGGAACCGTAGAACCGGCAGATCCGACGCAGCCGCTTGACCACGTTGGCGAGGTGCGAGCCGAACACGCCCCGGTACTGATGGATTTCGTCTATAATCACGTACTTCAGATTCTCGAACAGCTTGATCCATTTGGTGTGGTGAGGAAGAATCCCGGCGTGGAGCATGTCGGGGTTGCTGACGACGATATGTCCGGCCGAGCGGATCAGCCGGCGCGCAGTCTGAGGGGTGTCGCCGTCAAACGTGTAAGTCTTGATGTCGATCTCAAGCCGGGTAATCAGGTCGTGCAGTTCCGCCAATTGGTCCTGCGACAGCGCCTTGGTGGGGAAGAGGTAGAGCGCCCGGGAGTCGGGGTCGTTCATGACCCGGCTCAGAACCGGAAGATTATAGCAGAGCGTCTTGCCCGAGGCCGTCGGCGTAACGACCACCACATCGTTTCCCCCGGTGATCTGAGCGATCGCTTCGGCCTGATGGGTGTAGAGCTGGGTGATGCCCCGGTCCCGGAGCGTGACCACCAGGCGTCGGTCGAGGTTGGCTGGAAAATCGGTCAGATGGGCATGGCGCGGCGGGAAGGTTTTCCAGTGAACGGTATTGGCTTTGATGCGGGGATCGTTCTGTAGATAGTCAATAATCTGTTCGAGTGTCATGCTGCCCTGCCGCTATTGCCGGACAGCCAATCGAATGCCCGATCAGACCGCGCCGGTGAGTTGTCGGCGGCAGATGTCGCAGAAATTCTCCGACTTGGTGTCAATGTCCAGCATCGCCTGGCTGTGGTAATTCACACATTTTGGGTTGCGACACTCGGACAGGTCGAAGAGATGGCCCAACTGATGAACCGCCTCTTTGTACAGCCGGGGGTAGACCTTACGCTCGTCTTCCGGCAGTCCGTAGAACTCCTGCCGAATATGATAAAGCGACACTACCGCGGCGCCGGACAGCCCGTCGCCCCAACCCATTACGTACGGCTCGTCCGGTACATACAGGTCTTCCTCACAGACTGCAATCACTTTTTCGCGGCTGTTGGCTTTGGTGCGCTCGAGCTTGGCGAGAACCACCTGAGCGTAATACTGGTTGCGGCCGATATTGTAGGCTTCAGCCGGCATTCTCATGCCCTTGAGGATGTCCACGGATCGGTTGAACACCGGGCCGATGGCTGCCGCGAGCCGATTGACCATCATAAAGTCAACCTCGCCCAGCGGGACCACGACTATTTTGGACTTCAGCAGCACCACGGATCCACCACACCGCTAATCGGCCGTGAAAAATCGTGCCCTGGTGCCAGTGGGGGAGACCAGCACCTCGGCTTTCAGAGAACACCGGGGACACCAGCCGACGAATGCGGTTCCGGCCCGATTCAGGTAAATACGGCTGTATACATTACAGCACTTAAAGTGCATCCCGATAAAGGGCCGCCTGCGCTCTGGTTTTTGCTCCGGCATTCTCTCACCGAGAATATAGTGGAAATCCGGTGGTTTCAAAGCCCAAACTGCTAACCGGCTGTACGGCAGCAGGTTACTTTCCCGGGTCGAGATCAGACCGCTTGGTCTGACAACAGGTCGCCCATTATCTCAAGGGAACTCGAACTCCCGAGGCGCTCGGCACCGGCCTCGAGCAGGGCCAGACACTGCTGGGTCGTTCTGATGCCCCCGGCTGCTTTGACCCTTAGATGGCCTCGGGCGGCCTGAGCGAGGGCGCGTACCTGCTCCACGGTGACACCACCCTGAAACCCGGTGCCGGTCTTGACGAACTGCGCCCCGCCATTGATTGCCATCATGGTCGCGTCTATCTGCTGCTCCTTTGTCAGCAGCGGAGCTTCGATGATAACTTTGAGCGCGGTCTCGCGCGGCAGGGTTTTTCGAACCTGACAGATCTCATTCTCGGCCCGTTCCCACTCGCCGGCCAGGATCCAGCCTATGTTGGCCGTCAGATCGATTTCGGCGGCGCCGTCAATCGCGCCGCGCACCGCCTCGACCACCTTGACTTCAGGGCGCGAGGCCCCCAGCGGAAAACCGGCCACCGTGACCACGCTGACTGAACTTCCCTTCAGTTCCTGGAAGGCTTCGGGAACCCACACCGGGTTGACGACAACAGCCAGGAAACCGTGCTGTAAAGCGTCCGAGCACATGCGCCGGATGTCAGCTTCGGCCGCGTCAGGCCGCAGGTTGGTGTGCTCAATGCGTCGAGCCAGCTGGTGGTGATCCATGAGATGAAGTAAGCGTCAGGCGCGGCCGAACGGCAACAGAAAAGTCCCCCGGATGGTCCGGGGGACCTGGACCTGTCATACTTTCCTCGTCACGGCCACCGGGCGTCAGTCAGGTAGTAATCGACGTCATACTCGATACCGACATTGAGAGCGATCGTGTCCCCGGGCTCGTATCCAAAGAGCGTGTCAGCTTCTTTCCGTACAATGGTTCGATCACTGTGAAGCACCCAGCGCTCACGGAACAACACCATCATGCCCTCTTTATACGCGAAGTATAAATGTCCTTTAGAAGTTATGTTGTCCACGCCGCTGATGACATCATACCTCTCACCCGTGTGCAGGGGGAGAGGCAGGATCATGACCCCGTCATATTCGACGACCACACAGTCATACCCGCGCTCGCGCGCAAACGACTTTATCGTATAGGTGGTGGACGCTTCAACCGGGCCATCGGGCAACACGACCGTGGTAGTCTGGGTCCAGGAGTGTCCCTGACCGACCTCAGCATCGGGAAAAACCGCTGACCCCTGCTCGTAATACTCCTCAAGGTATTCGAGACTGCAGTCGACCGTGTCGGAGGCGAATTCCACACCGACCATCCGGCCGTTGGGCTTCACGTACTCAATCAACGACTCGCCTTCTTCAAGATCTTCACGGACGGTATCGGTAGTGGTCTGGTCGAGCATGTTGCGGACACGCCGCCGCCATTTCTTGCCCGTTATCATCTCGGCGGTAGAATCCTCCAGCACGCGGCGCACCAGCATGCTTATATCCATCGTAGTCTCGACGTATTCCTTGCTCAGGGTGTTTTGCCGGGCGGGGTCGGCAACCTGGATAAGGCCTCGCGTCACCTGCTGATAGGCGAGGTTCATGCCGGGTTTGAATTTTAGTCGAATCTTAACTTTCTTGGTGCCTTGGTCGCATGTGGTCAGCCCAAGGGCGACCAGCAGTGCGAGGCAGGCGGTCACAAGGACTGCCTTGAATCTTCTCATTTACTGAATACTCCATCGGTAACTACGGTCCTCAGCGGCCCTGGTCCATGCCAAGGGCGATTGCCATACTGGACGAACTGGCAAACATGCCCGGGGTGCCTACCAGGAGTAGAGTGCCAGCTATAAGGTTCTGTTCATCGGGCGCAATATAGCCGCCGCCCGAAGGTGTCTGTGTCGATACAGCGAGTGTCACGGTTTCGCCCTTCCCGCTCACGGCAAAGTGTTGGCGATCCCGAAAGTCACCCAGTGAACCTACGACCAGAGACCCAAAGAACACTATCAGTGAAGCGGCCACCGCGACCAGCGAGCGATAGAAAGAAGCCCGCTCCCGTGAACTCCTCTCAACCTGGGTTGTGATATCGATTATGCTCTCGGCCTCTGTGGTCCGGGCCAGGATCAGATCGGCGGCCTCCTGCCAGTATCCCGGTTCCGGCTCGGGCGAGGACATTCCGACCAGCAGTTTGCGCAGTCGGGTCAACTCCTCAAGCTCAGCCCGGCAGGCCGAACATGCCGAGACATGCGCTCGAACCGAATCGTCGATCGGTGGGGACAGCTCCCGGTCGACAAAGTCATCCAGGAGCGATCTGAAGTATTGGCATGTCATTCTTACTCCTTAGCGGAAAGGCGTTTCTTCAGTATCGCCTTCAGTTTTTTTCGTGCAATATGGAGGTTCGATCGAACGGTAGCTTCGGGACAACCAAGTATCTCGGCAACTTCCGCCTTAGAGTAGCCCTCCACGTCGTGCAACAGCGCCGTGGTCCTCTGTCTTGGCGGCAGTGTATCCAGCGCCCGTCTGATTTCCTCCATCACCACCTTGTCCCTGAATTTCTCCCGGGGCGTCCGGACCTGGCGAGCCAGCTCTATCTGGGTCTCTCCGGGAAGGGCGGTCGAATCATCTATCTGGCTGTGTCCCTTCTGCTTGCGCAGGAGGTCGATAGCATAGTTGGTCGCGACCCGAACCAGGAACGAGGTGAAATTGGTTACATCCGTCAACTCCTTTCGTCGCCGGTAGATCCGTACAAAGGTCTCTTGAACTACCTCATCGGCATCCAGGTGGTTGCCCAGCATCTGATAGGCCACATAATAGACCTTCTTCTGATACTGCCTCACCAGCCCGGCAAACGCCTCGGCGTCGCCTCTTACGAATCTCTTCAGCAGTTCCGGGACACTATCCTTCATGGCCACCCGGAACTCTATCTAAGGTAAGGACGAACAAGCGGTTCGACTGTTTAATGGGTCTACAAGCTTCCTACGGCCAGTCGGGCAAATCTCGTACTGTAGACTCACTTTGTCAATCCTTTTTTTGACAATGACTTAGCTAAAAACCAGTCCCTCCAATCCGGTTTGGTATGGCTAACTCCCCGGATCCGGCGATGGGGACCACTCGGGTCTATGTAATCGTATTCAGCTTGCTCTCAAAAGACGAGTCGGCACCCGCCCCCGGCCGGCTCGATATTCGTTGACATCGACCGATAAGCCCGATATACTCAGCCTGCGCATGGGGCCATAGCTCAGCTGGGAGAGCGCTTGACTGGCAGTCAAGAGGTCAGGGGTTCGATCCCCCTTGGCTCCACCAAAATCTCACACCCCTGCTTCGGCGGGGTTTTCTCTTTATGAGTCGGTTCGCCACGGCCGGCTTCAGCCGGGACCTGAAACAATTGCTATGGCTCGACGTACCAACCTATTAGACAGATCAAAAGTGTGACAGGAACTTGACACGAGGGACAGCCCGATGAAAACACGAATAGCAGTGCTGATGATGGCGCTGGGCCTTGCGACGGCTGCTCCGGCAGCGGCCGAAGTGATCGCCGAACTCGACCATCTGCGCGATGGCGAGCTTCAGTCGGTCGGTTTTGAACTGACCAAGGGCGGCGAGATCGATATCGAAGCAGTCGGGTTGCGCCACGCCCGGAGCCGCAGAATGGCCGTTTATGCCTGGATCATCAACTCCAAAACGCGGGATTTGGTCTGGTCGATGACCGTGGGTAGTACTTTTCGGGATGGATCCCGAGGGGTGACCCGCAAAGCCGAGAAGAGTGAGTTCTTTGAGCCGGGGCCGTATGAACTGTATATGTACGCCGGCGACCAATGGCAGTCTGGCATTATGATTAGCGGCGGCAAGGACTTCTACGACATTCTCGAAGACTTGCTCGACAGAGACGACGACGACTGGGAAGACTGGGATGAGCGCGACTGGGATCGCAGTCTCCGGGATTGCTACGTCCGAGTGTCCTCGGATGAACTCGAGGCTTCCGATGTCCGCCGGTTCGAGGTCTCGGGTGAGATACCGAACGCTCTGGCGAGCTTCATCGGTCTGGGCGATGATGAATACGTGCGGCAAGGCTTCAAAATTGATGAGCCGATGAATGTTCGCATTTACGCCCTGGCCGAACACCCGCGCGGCAACCGGACGCCGGTCGACTACGGCTGGATTGTCAATGCGGATACCCGGGAGCGCGTCTGGGAGATGGATCGTTTCAATACCGAGCGGGCCGGGGGCGGGAGAAAGAACCGCAAGTTCAACGACGAGGTCAGGTTTGAAAAGGGGAACTACATACTCCACTATGTGACCGATGACTCCCATTCGTGGGAGGAGTTCAACATGGAGCCGCCGTACGACCCGATCAACTGGGGAGTGACCCTTCTGCCGGGGACCGATTTCAAGGCTTCCGCCTTCCACTTGTCGGAGGTCTCTGACGACCGCGGTAAACCGCTGATTGATTTCACCCGCGCCCGCGACGATGACTACTTCGAAAAGGCCTTTGAATTGAAGAAGCCGGCCACGCTGAGCGTGTATGCGATCGGTGAGTGCTCCGATCGTGATTTTGTCGACTATGGGTGGATCGAGGACGCCCTCACCGGTGAAATCGTTTGGGAGATGACTTACCGGACAACCGAACACGCCGGCGGCGGCGAGAAGAACCGGATGTTCGACGGTTCGGTCGAACTGGAAGCCGGCAAGTACGTCGCTTGTTACGTAACGGATGGTTCCCACAGCTATCGCGACTGGAATACCGGCCGACCGTACGACGACAAGGCCTACGGCATGTCGATATATCCCGGTGACGGCTTCAACGACGCCGACTTCGAGTTGCTTCGTGAGGACGAGGTTTACGAGGGAACGGCAGTGCTGGCCCGGATCAGTGGAATGCGCGATCACGAGCGGGAAAGGGAGTATTTCTCGCTCGATAAAGATACTCAGGTGCGCATCCATGCTCTGGGCGAGGGGCAGGGCCGTCGCATGTACGACTACGGCTGGATCGAAAACGCCAGGACCGGTCGCACGGTCTGGGAGATGACCTATCGCAAGACCGACCACGCCGGCGGGGCGAGTAAGAACCGTCAGGTAACCGACACCATGACTCTGCCGGCTGGAGAGTACGAAGTCTACTACGAGACCGACGGTTCCCATTCATTCGGCGACTGGAACGCCAGCCCTCCGCGTCACCCGCGCGATTGGGGCATTACGGTATCGATTGCCGAGGAGATGGCCAGGCGTTAGCCATACGAACGAAAATCGATCCGGCGAGTGAAACCGCCCGACCGGGTTGTCGTATAGACTAGTAGACAAACGGATATGTAGGGCAGAATTGAACAGTCACCCTGAGCTTGTCGAAGGGTGGTTCTGCCAAAGCGAAAAGACACCAGTCCTCTCATCCTTGATACGCCAAAGGGGCTGCCCCCCACACGCAGCCCCTTGATCTTTTGTAAGACAACATTCCTGTCATTGGAGGGAACTCTCGGCGTCCTCCGCCGGTTACGGGGCTAACATATACAATTGACTCTGCGATACCGGAGGAATTTCATCCGTGTTTGACACCGCATCTTTTGCGATCTTTGTCAGTGCCAGTCTGGCACTCCTGATAACCCCCGGACCGGCCATAATCTACACCGTGTCTCGAAGCATCGACGAGGGGAAGAGAGCCGGGTTCCTCTCGGTCCTCGGAATAGCCCTTGGCAGTTTCCCCCATGCCCTGGCGGTGGCGCTTGGTGTGGCCGCGATCCTGGCCTCGTCGGTGGTCATGTTCAGCCTGCTCAAGTACGTTGGTGCTGGGTACCTGGTGTACCTGGGGATCTGCCGCCTGCGACGCCGGGGTTTTGACACCGGGACCGCTGCTAAAAAGCCACGGACCGGGGCGGCGGCGTTCTTTCAGAGCTTCGCGGTCGGCCTGTTCAATCCGAAGGGCGCTTTGTTCAACTTTGCATTCCTGCCGCAGTTCGTCGATCCGTCCTACGGCTACCCGGCGCTCCAGACGCTGGCCCTGTGGCTGATCTCGCAGTTGCTGGCCGTGATGACCGGCGGCGGTTACGTTCTGGCGGCAACCGCGCTTCGTCGGCTGATCATCAGACGGCGGGGATTCGCTACGGCCGGACGTTACGTGACGGGGAGCATATACCTCGGCCTCGGCCTGGCGGCCGCCCTGACCGGCTCGAAGGGCAAGTAGGGAAAAGGCGCCATCGCGTAGTCACCTGGCTTCGTAGGTCAGGAGGCTTGTCCTCCTGACTAAAGGACGGGCAAAAGAAGCGAGTCCTAATGCTGCGTCGATCGCCCGATTCTGTCATCCCTGCGAAAGCAGGGAACCAGTTGTGACGGCCAATGGACCGACGTTTATGCTTGAACCAATACCGCGATGGGAGGAGTAGGCACTACGGCAGTGATCAGCAGACTTAACTGGGTCCCCGCTTGCGCGAGGATGACAAGAGATGATGACAAGGGATAAGGTGGGGGAAGAAAAGGGGCCGTGACGGCAGACAAGCAGGCAACGATGCGGCTGTCGGGCGTGGCTCCGAATCTCACCCCACCCCGAGGGGATGGGGCACCCGGGCGCAAATGTACCACAGCCGGCAAGCGGATGGGCCAGCCAGCGAGTACGTTGACTTCATACAACCGGTTTACTATGCTTGAGACAACGCAAGACACCTCTTAACCGAATGGCATGATCAATCCACGGGATCACAAACTGGAAATCTGGGATAGAGAATTCCCCGAATATGCGCAGTACTTGCTCGACTTGATAGGCAGCAGAAGGGTGCGGAGTATTCTTGGTTCGGGTGCACGATCAGCCAAACCTCACTATTGGCACGCGAGGCTGAAAGCTGTGAGAAAATGGCAGTCCAGCGGTGCGGACTTCCGTAGAATAGGTGGTAACTCAAGGCTTATAAGTTTCGCGGGCGCTGCTAAACATGTGAAGGTCTTTGAGGCCGATTGGAATCAGAACGGGGTGCGGGACGTATTTCTCAACAGGTTAATCGGGAGCAGTACTGCAGAAGGTGTTCTATTTGAGCTTCAAGCCGGCATTCATTTTCTAAGGCAGGGATTCAGGGTGGAATATGTAGGCTGCAACCAGACGGATTCGCAACGGGGCGACATGGTGATTCATTGTGCCTCGGGCAGAGTTTCCATTGAGTGCACGTGCCGCTTGGCGTCAGTCCGGCGTACCCTGTGGGACAAGAAGATGGCAAGCGACCTACTTGATTCAGCGAGTGACAAACTTGAAAGCAAGACAGACTACGGACATGCGAGGTTAGTGGCTGTGAAAGTGCCAGAATACGTGCATTGGGACAGCTCAGATCTTCGGTCACGTCTGCAGCAGCAGATCAATGCCTGGGCGATTCAAGGTCGCCTGCGCAGCACTAACTGCATATACTTCTTGGGCCAGGAAGCCCCGCGTTTCATCCGAACCCAGCGCCCTGGTTCCAGTGGCTATTGGTCACTTTCCCCAACCGTTTTCCTGTTTAGAAATGATATTGACTACAGATACAACTTACCCTTAGAAGTAGCGGCGGCTCTGCGCATGAGTGAGTAGACCTAGGCGGGTCGAAACCCCTGTCTTTTCGTCGACTTTCGTTGAGCATCCTACGGTGTCCACCTCTAGAGTTTTTGTTTGAAAAACCGGCGCGCGCCCGATATCCTACCCCCATGCGGGTGCTGGGTATCGATCCGGGGTTGAATGTCACCGGGTACGGGATTCTCGACGTCCACGAGCAGCGGATCACGCTGGTCGAGGCGGGGGTTATCCGCACCGACGGCCAGGCCGAACTAGGGGAGAGGCTGAACGATATCGGCCGCGAGATCGGGACCATCATCGACCAGTACTCGCCCGAGGCGATTGCGATCGAGGAGCTCTATTCCCACTACAACCACCCCAAAACGGCGATCATCATGGGCCACGCCCGGGGGGTGGTTTTTCTCAAGGCGGCCGAGGCCGGGCTGATGGTTTTCCCGTATGCGTCGACCCGGATCAAGAAATCGCTCACCGGCAACGGCCGGGCGAGCAAGGAACAGGTGCAGCGGATGATCCGCTCCACGCTTGAGCTGACCGCGGTGCCGGAGCCGGCCGACGTGGCCGACGCCCTGGCGATCGCGCTCTGCCACTGCCGGTCGCTGGCGCAGGCGGAGGTGCTGTCATGATCAGCCGCATCCGGGGGGTCATGACTCAATTGACCGACCACTCTGCCCTGCTGGAGAACGCCGGGGTGTCTTACGAACTGCGGCTGCCGTCGGCGCTGGCCGACCGGCTCAAGGACGAAAACCGTCTCGGCACCGAGATTCAGTTCGAGACGCTCTACTATATCGAGGCGGGTGACCGGCGCTCAAGCCATTATCCGCGCCTGGTCGGGTTCACCAACCCGGTCGACCGGGAGTTCTTCTCGCTCTATCTCCAGGTGCCCGGCATGGGGGTGACCAAGGCGCTCAAGTCGCTGGTACTGCCGGTCAGCGAGATCGCGGCGGCCATCGAGACCAAAGACGCCAATGTACTCAGGCGGCTCCCAGGGGTGGGGGCAAGGCTGGCGGACAAGATCATTGCCGAGCTGTTCGGCAAGTGCGCCCGGTTTGCGCTGGCCCGGGGCTCCGAACCGCTGGCGGTCCGGAAGACCGAAACCCCGCAGTTTGTTGACGAAGCGATGGCGATTCTGGAGCAGCTTCAGTATAATCGCACCGAGGCCAAAACGATGGTAGAAGCAGCTCTCAAGACAGACCCGAAAGTGTGCGAGGCCGAGGACCTGATTTCGCTGATTTTCAAGTCGAGCCAGGCCGCGAAAGGTGACGCGTGATGGCTCGGGAACGGATTGTCTCCGGGGATCAGTTCGCGCCGGACGAGGACCTTACACAGTACTCTCTCCGGCCGAAGGTCTTACAAGAGTTTATCGGACAACATGAGTTACGCGCAAAACTTCAAGTATTACTTGAAGCCGCCCAGGGGCGCGGCGAGCCGGTCGAGCACATGCTGCTCTACGGTCCGCCCGGCCTCGGCAAGACCACGTTGGCGCACATTATCGCCCACGAGGTGAACACCAAGATTATCTCGACCTCCGGCCCGGCCCTCCAGCGGGCGGGTGACCTGATGGGTATCCTGACCAATCTCAATCCGGGCGACATCCTGTTCATCGATGAAATCCATCGGCTGTCGGCCGTGATCGAAGAGTTCATTTACCCGGCCATGGAGGATTTCAAGGTTGATTTCGTGGTCGACAAGGGGGCGTTCGCCAAGGTCATCAATGTTCCCCTGAAACGGTTTACGCTGATCGGCGCCACGACCAGGGCGGGGATGCTCTCGGCGCCGTTGCGCGACCGGTTCGGGCTATACTACCATCTCGATTTTTATCCGCCCGAAGACCTGACCGAGGTGGTGCTTCGCTCGGCCGGGCTGCTCGAGATTGCGATCGACTCCGAAGCCGCCCGGGTGGTGGCGGCACGATCCCGCGGGACGCCGCGGATCGCCAACCGGCTGCTGCGCCGGGTGCGGGACTATGCTGCGGTCAAGGGTGACGGCAAGGTGACCGCCGAGATAGCCGATAAGGCGCTGGAGGTTGAGGGGGTCGATTCAGTTGGTCTGGACGCGCTCGACCGCAAGCTGTTGGAGACGATCATTCAATACTACAAAGGCGGGCCGGTGGGCATTGAGGCGCTCGGAGCGACCCTCAACGAGGAGGTGGATACCCTGGTCGATATGGTGGAACCGTTCCTGCTGAAAATCGGCTTCGTTCAGCGGACCCGTCGCGGGCGGGTGGTCTCGGTCGAGGCGGCGAAGCATCTCGGTATGTCCTTGAAAGATAAGAGCCAACCCGATCTCTTCTGATGTAATTCTTCATGCCGACCACGCTTTGATCGGTCTGAGACTGGAGCATTTCCGCTTGTTCCCGATCAATAAAGAACACACCTTGAATCAGTCCTAACGTGAGTGGAGGATGCGCGAAAATGGCGGACAAGCCAAAAACGCCGAGCGAGGATCAGCTCCGGCTGCTTATAGATTCTATGTGCGGTGAGTTGAGCGGCAACGGTCAGGATGCCTCCCAGGTCGTAAACATGCTCATTCGCGAGACGGTCAAGTTTCGTGACAAGCTGAAGGAAGAAACCGGCGAAATCCTGACGGTCGGCGACACGCAGGCGGCTCTTGAGGCCCTGACCGAACACCTCCGGGGAGCCAAGCTTCCGGGCGACCTGACTCCGGAGCAGAAGGCGCTGACCCAGATCTGGATCGACCGGCTGACTCTCTTCAAAGCCGGCTGAAGCCGTTGCCGGCAGCATGGCCCCGCCCGATTCAAATGAAGCTTGCCCTTTTTGATTATCACCTGCCCAAACGGCTGATTGCTCAGTACCCGACGCGAAGACGGGACCGGTCCCGCCTGCTTGTGCTGGATCGCTCCGAAGGCCGGATCAGCCACTGCCAGTTCCCCGACCTGGTGGAGTATCTTAGCGAGGGCGATGCCCTGGTGGTCAACAACACCAAAGTCTTCAAGGCCCGCTTGCTGGGAAAGAGGGCCACCGGCGGACGGGTCGAAGTCTTCCTGGTGCGCAGGCTTGAAGTCGCCGAGGGTGAGCGCTGGGAGGCGCTGGCTCAGCCCTCGCGACGGCTCAAGGAAGGCGAAAAGGTGTTCTTTGGCCCCGACCAGGGCGTGGTTCTCGAGCGCAGGCTGGAGGAGGGCCGCTGGATTGTATTGTTCGCCTCGAAAAGCGCGCGTCAGCGAGTCCTGGCCAGGTGGGGTCACGTGCCACTGCCCCAGTATATCAGTCGCGAGGACCAGCCTGTCGATCTCCGCCGCTACCAGACCGTATTTGCCCGGGCCGACCAGACCGGCGCGGTCGCGGCGCCCACCGCCGGGTTTCATCTTACCCGGGGGTTACTGCGGAAGATCAAGGACCGGGGCGTCGAAGTGTGTGAAATCACGCTCCACGTTGGGCCGGGGACGTTCAAGCCGATTACGTCTGACGTTATTGAGCGCCACCGGGTCGATCCGGAGTACGCGCAACTTCCGCCACCAGTGGCCGAGACGCTTAACCGGGTGCGGGCCGGGGGTGGCCGGGTTTTTGCGGTCGGGACTACGTCGGTTCGCACCCTGGAATCGGCTCCGATGGACGGCGGGCGTATCCGGCCGTTCTCCGGTATGGTTGACCTGTACGTCCGGCCGGGCCACCGGTTCCGGCTGGTTGACCATCTTGTCACCAACTTTCATCTGCCGAAATCATCTCTGCTGGTGCTGGTATCGGCCTTTGCCCGGCGGGAGCGGATACTCGACGCCTATGCCGAAGCTATCAGGAAGGAGTACCGCTTCTACAGCTACGGTGACGCGATGCTGATCCTTTAGCTCTTTTCTGCTTCGTCTGCTGTGGGTATATTCACGGCCGATGAAAACCACGGCGCTCATTGTCGCGGCCGGAAGCTCGGTTCGCTTTGGCGGCCCGGTACCCAAACAGTTTATGCCGGTGAACGGGCGACCGCTGCTGACCTGGACAGTGGAGCGCTTTGACAGGGCGCGGTTGATATCAGATATCATCCTGGTGGTAGCACAGGAACAGTTGGCGTGGGTCGCCGATAAGGTCGTGTTTCCCTACAAATTCAGGAAGTCGGTCAAGATTATAAGGGGCGGGGCAACGCGCCAGGAATCGGTACTCATGGGACTTGAAGCAGCGCCGGTTTCCACAAGGTTGGTGGCGATCCACGACGGGGCTCGTCCGTTGACGGCGCCGCGTGACATCGACGCGGTGGTCGAACTGGCCGGCCGTGAGAAGGCTGCGATTCTGGCTATCAGGGTTCCGGATACCGTGAAGCGGGTCAAGGATAGCTATGTTCTGTCCACCCAGGATAGAAATAACCTGTGGCTGGCTCAGACGCCTCAGGTTTTCGACTACGACCTGGTCATCGAGGCTCATCGACGGGCCGCTCGCGACGGAGTCGTGGTCACGGACGACGCGGCGCTGGTTGAGGCTGGTGGATTTAAAGTGCGCGTCGTGGAACCGACGCTGGCCAACTTCAAAGTGACCACTCGCGAGGATTTGCGAGCGGCCGAGGCGATGCTGAAGGGAGTACTCGATGGGTAACGATAATCCGGTCAAAGTCAGGGTGGGGCACGGTTTCGACGTGCACCGGCTGGCAGAGGGCCGTCGCCTGGTGCTGGGCGGAGTGGAAATACCGTTCGAGAAAGGGCTTCTCGGGCATAGTGACGCCGACGTGCTCCTCCATGCCATTGCCGACGCCTTGCTCGGGGCGGCCGGGCTCGGCGATATCGGCAAACACTTCCCGCTGTCCGACGCTCGCTACAAAGATGCCGACTCGGCTGTACTCTTGAGTCGAGTGGCGGAGATGGTGCGTCAGGCAGGGTATTCTCGAATCTCTAATATCGACTGCATTGTGATGGCGGAACGGCCCATTTTGGCGCCTCACATTGCCGCTATGCGGATGCGGATCGCTGGTATCCTTCACCTGCAACCGACAGGGGTCGGCGTGAAGGCGACCACCTGCGAGGGGTTGGGTTTCGTGGGCCGCGAAGAGGGCATAGCCGCGTCCGCCATCTGTCTGATTCATTCCCATGAGTGACTACCTGCCGCAGATTAACGAATATCTGGACTTTGTCTTCGCCTATGGAGCGGTGTGGGTCTATCTGGCGGTCTTCGTCGCCTGCCTGATCGAAAATCTGGCGCCGCCGTTTCCGGGCGACAGCTTCATAGTTGCGGCGGGAGCGCTGGTAGCGGTTTCGAGACTTGACCCCTTCTTCTCAATGATTGCCGTCTGTGCGGGCGGTATGACCTCGGTCATGGTCTGGTATGGCCTGGGACGGCTGTATGGGCGCGACTTCTTCGTGCGGCGAAATTTCCGTTTCCTCTCGGCCAAGGATGTGGCGTTGGCCGAGGAGAAGTTCGCCCGCTGGGGCGGTTTGATCCTGGTCGTTTCCCGGTTTGTCATGGGGATGCGGGTGGTGCTGGCGCTGGCAGCCGGTATCGCGGCCTACTCGGCGATTCGAATGTTTGTCTACACGCTGGTGTCGTACCTGTTGTTTGCCGGCCTCCTGATGTATCTGGGTTACAAATTGGTTGAGAATCTCGACCGGATCGAGTACTATTTTACCACGTACAACTATATCGTCTGGCCGATTGTTGTTGCCCTGGTGGCGGTGTATCTGTTTCGTCACATACGCAGGAGTGGAAAAGGGAACAAGGCGTGAAAGTAGTCGTCCTCGCCGGCGGTGATTCAAACGAGCGGGAAGTGTCGCTCAACAGTGGGGCGGCGATATGCCGCGCTCTGATGCGGCTGGGTCACGAGGTGCGGGCGCTCGATCCCGGTACCGGTCTGCCGTTGATCGATTCCAACGGTCGATTGCTCCTTGAGGGTGGTCAGGCACCGTATGATACGCCGGCCGTTGTCGCACCGGAGCCGGGTGCGCTGGTGACCGCAATCACCAACGAGTACGGTGACGCGGACGTCGTCTTTCTGGCGCTCCACGGCGGTCGCGGCGAAAACGGCTCGATTCAAAACCTCCTTGATCTGGCCGGCAAGAAATACACCGGCTCCGGTATGACCGCGTCGGCGGTTGCCATGGATAAGGCTCTCTCCAAGCGGGTGATGGCGTCCATCGGGGTGCCTACGCCGGAATGGGAGCTCTATCGATTGAGAGGCAAATTCGACCCGGACACCATCGCCGCCGAGATCAGCCAACGATTTGAGATGCCGGTGATCCTCAAGCCCAACGATGGCGGCTCCACGATTGGCCTGGTCAGGGTGACGGAGGCGGCCAGGCTGCCGGAAGCCGTTCGGCAGTGTGCCGAGCATACCCGCGAAATCCTGGTGGAGCGCTATATCGCCGGGCGGGAACTTACCGTGTCGGTGTTTGACGGCCGCGCCTATCCCGTGGTCGAGATCAAGGCGAAAAGCGGTCTGTACGACTACGAAGCCAAGTACACCAAGGGAAAGAGTGAGTACATCGCGCCGGCCGATATTCGCCCGGACCGGAGCCGCAACCTGCAGGACGCGGCGGTTCGTCTCGTTGAGGCTATCGGCTGTACCGGTTTGGTGCGGGTGGACTTCGTGGCCGATCGCCAGGGCCGGTTTTTCTGCCTGGAACTCAACACGCTGCCGGGCATGACGACGCTGTCGCTCGCCCCGATGGCAGCTAAATGTGTGGGGATAGATTTCGATCAGCTTGTCTCAATGATACTGGAGTCCGCGTTAACGCAGTAGCCCTTGGGCATGAAGAAACACAAGCCCCGCGCCCTCATTTTCGATCTCGGTTCCACTCTCATAGAATACGAATCGATCCCCTGGGATGAGCTGAGCAACGAGTGCCTTGATGCTGCGCGCCGCTTCCTGCTCAACAGGGGGTATGACCTGCCTTCAAGGGAGATCTTCGAGAGCACGTTCAATGATATACGGGAGGCGTATCGACGGCAGGCGACCGAGTCGTTGATTGAGTGGGATGTTCCCATGGTGGCGTCGAGAATGTTCGATGCTCTCAATATCGCGTATGATGATGCCTTGATCGATGCCTTTTTTGACGCCTATTACGAACCGGTGGAGCGAGAGTTGTTCGTCTTTGATGACGTTCTGGAGACGCTGACCGCGTTGAGGACGGCCTACCCGGTGATGGGGTTGATCTCCAACACGGTCTTCCCGGAACGCGCTCATCTTAAGGAGCTCAAGCGCTTCGGCCTCGAACCGTTTCTCGGTTTCGCGGTCTTCAGCTCCACGTTCGGATTGCGCAAGCCGCATCCGGACATTTTCTATCACGCCTGTAACCTGGCCGGTTTCGCGCCGTCGGAGTGTCTCTTCGTGGGCGACCGCTACGTCGAAGACGTGGTCGGTCCGACCGAGATCGGCATGCACGCCGTGCTCAAGGTCAAACCGGGGCGGGAATACCCGGCCGACATGCCCGACTCGCTGCACCGGATCGATAACCTGGCCGAGCTACTCGACTATCTGGAGCACTGAGTCCCAAGCGATAGTTGCTTTTTAGCCGGAGGGTCCATATATTGGCGGCTTTGAGGCTTGGCCTGCGGGATTAGTTGAGTAATAGAGGCGCACAAGTGGACAAGACGGAACTGTTGTTGAAAGAGCTCACCGAAACCAACGGTGTTTCGGGGCACGAGGTCGAGATACGGCGTCTGATGGCACGGGAGCTGAAACCGGTCACGGACAGTATCCAGTATGACAAGATCGGTTCGATCATGGGCCTCAAGAAGGGCGGTTCCGACCGCCCCAGGGTCATGCTGGTGGCGCACATGGATGAAATCGGCTTCATCGTGCGCGAAATCACCAAAGAGGGTTACATCAAATTTCTGCCGCTCGGGGGTTGGTGGGGGCACGTGGCTCTCGGTCAGCGGATGCGGGTGATAACCTCCAGGGGGCCGGTGCTCGGTGTGGTCGGCTCCAAGCCGCCCCATCTGTTGCCGGATGAAGAGCGCAAAAAGGTAATCGATATAAAAGAGATGTTTCTCGACGTCGGGGTACAGGAGAAATTCGACGTCAAGAAGCGCCTCGGGATCAAGATCGGCGACCCGATTGTCCCGGACAGCCATTTCACGATCCTGGGTAACAAGAAGCTGTATCTGTCGAAGGCGTTCGACAACCGGATGGCCTGCGGGGTGTTGATCGAGGTGCTCCGGCGTCTGCAAAAAGGCAAGCATCCTAATACCGTGCTCGGGTGTGCGTCGGTTCAGGAAGAAGTCGGGTCGCGCGGTGCTCAGACCCTGGCCCATCTGGGCGATCCGGACGTCTGTATCGTCTGCGACGTAGGCATGGGACAGGACATTCCGCCGGACGGCTTCAAGAAGGCCGAAAAACTGGGCGCCGGGCCGGGTATACTGGTGATGGACGCCACCATGATACCTAATGTGGGTCTCAAGGAGTTTGTCATAAAGACGGCCGAGGCGGGCAGGATCCCGTATCACCTGTCGTCGATGGACCGGGGCGGCACGGACGGCGGACGGGTGCATGTCAGCCGGATCGGGGTGCCATCGATCGTCATTGGAGCACCCGTGCGCTACATTCACAGCCATAATAGTATTCTCTGCCGGACCGATTATGACAATACAGTAAAGCTGATCGCCGAGGTGATCAGGAAACTGGATACCAAGACCGTAAAGTCATTCACGGAGGCTTAGTCAGGATATGCCGCTGGTTTTTCGCAACAGTCTGAGTCGCACCAAGCAGGAGTTTCGCCCGATCGAACCGGGCCAGGTCCGCATGTATACCTGCGGGCCGACGGTCTATGACTATGCCCATATCGGTAACTATCGCGCTTACACCTTTGAGGACCTGCTGCGGCGCTATCTCAAGCATAAAGGGTATGAGGTCACCCAGGTGATGAACCTGACCGACGTGGACGATAAGACCATCCGCGATTCCCGGGCGGCCGGCATCACGCTGAAAGAACACACGGCCAAATTCGTTAAGGCCTTTTTCGAGGATATTGATACGCTTCGCATTGAGCGCGCCGAGCACTATCCGGCCGCTACCGATCATATCCCAGAAATGGTGGCTCTTATCAAGAAGCTCATCGACAAGGGGCTGGCCTACCAGGCCGAGGGTAACTGGTACTATAATATATCAAAGTTCCCGAATTACGGTAAGCTGGCCAATATCGACCGAAGCGGCATGAAAGCCGGCGCCCGGGTGGCCTCCGATGAATACGAAAAGGAATCGGTATCCGACTTCGCGCTGTGGAAGGCGTGGGACGAGACCGACGGCGACGTCTACTGGGAGACCGAACTGGGCAAGGGACGGCCGGGCTGGCATATCGAGTGCTCGGCGATGTCGTCCAGGTATCTCGGCAATCATTTCGACATCCATACCGGCGGCGTCGACAACATGTTCCCGCACCATGAGAACGAGATCGCCCAATCCGAGGGGGCCAATGATGAGACCTTCGTCAATTACTGGATGCACTGCGAGTACCTGATTGTCGAGGGTCGCAAGATGTCCAAATCGCTGGGCAATTATTACACGCTCAAGGACCTGGTTGACAAAGAGTACTCGCCACTGGCCGTCAGGTACCAGTTGCTGGCTACCCACTACCGGCAGCAACTCAATTTCACGCTGGACGGTCTGGACCAGGCCGCCAAGGCGCTGGAACGGTACAATGACTTCATAACCAATCTGGCCGATTGTCCGGGCGGGGAATCGAATGGCGAGGCCGAAGCGATTATTGCCAGGGTGCTGACCGACTTCGAGGCCTGGATGGACGATGACCTGAACATTTCCGGCGCGCTCGGAGCCGTATTTGATTACATCCGTGATATCAATCGGCTCCGCGCCGAGAACAGGCTGTCGGCCGATGAGCGGGACAAAGCCCTGGAGACGATCCGCCGGATCGACAAAGTGCTCGATTTCCAGATAAGAAGCGAGGCGTTGGACAGCGAGATCGAGCAGCTCATTGCTAAACGGACCGAGGCCCGCAGGAAAAAGGATTTTGCCACTTCGGACCGAATCCGGGACGAACTCCTCGCGATGGGTATTGTCCTTGAGGACACCCCGCAGGGGGTCAAGTGGAAGCGGAAGATGTAGCGGACGAGCCGATGCGGGGTATCCCAGCCCGGCACCGGTTTGACTTGCACGAAAGGCCGCGGCTGCCTTAATTCCGATGTCAACTGAGAAGCCGACGTAACTCAGCTGGTAGAGTAGCTGATTTGTAATCAGCCTGTCCTCGGTTCGAATCCGGGCGTCGGCTCTTTTTTATTGACCGGTTCATATGTCAGGACTTCAGACAGTTTGAGAGGTAGAGAATGATGTTTTCCCTGGTTCGATTACCAGCCCTTATAGCGGCAGCAGGCCTGCTCTGTACCGCGGTGCCGGCCGAAGAGGTCCGGGTCGACCACGATGGTCCCTACGTGATCTGGCACGATTCGGCCCGAGCTACGGTATTCTGCCTGTGCCAGGATGAGCTGGTCTCCGAGGCTTATGAAGTCGGAGACACCTTGTATCTGCGCGACCTCTGCGATTTACTTGCAGTGACCGTACCAGTGCCGAGCAGACCGCCCGAGGTGGAACCATTCGAGTATTCGGGGGTCACCAGGATTCTGGCCATCAGTGATCTTCATGGCCAGTACGAGGCTACGGTTGACTTCCTCAAGGTGGCCGGGGTGGTCGATGACAGCCTGCGATGGTCATGGGGGGACGGGCACCTGGTCGTCAATGGTGACATTTTCGACCGGGGTGACGGTGTAACAGACCTGCTATGGCTGGTCTACCGCCTGGAACAGGAGGCGCTCCGGGCCGGCGGGCGAGTGCACTTCACGCTCGGCAACCACGAAAAGATGGTAGTTCGGGGTGACAACCGGTACGTCCACGAGAAGTACCTCGACGGCACCGCGCGCAAATCGCGCATTCTGCATCAGGATTTGTTTGGCCCCGACACCGAGTTGGGAAGATGGGTCAGAACCAGGCATACCGCTATCAAGCTCAATGATATCCTCTTCGTCCACGCCGGGATCAGTGTTCAGTTAATGGAACGCGGATGGGATATCGAGACTATCAATCGGAAGGTCCGGCAGTATCTTGATCTACCGTCGACCCAGGTGGCGTTCAGCGACGAGCCGAAGTTCCTGTTCGGTAGCCTGGGGCCTTTGTGGTATCGGGGCCTGTTTGAGAGTCGGGAGGGGGTCTACGACCAGTTGACGCAATCGGAGGTCCGAGCGATACTTGCGTGCTTTGGTGCCGGCACAATGGTCGTCGGTCACACCCTGATGGACCAGGTTGATTCATATTATGGCGGTCTGGTGTTTGAGGTGGGCGTGCCGCTGGACGGCCCCGGCACCATGCAAGGATTACTTTGGGAAGACGGGCACTTCTACCGGGTTACCGCGAGTGGACAGCAAGAGGAATTGCGCTGACCGGTCCGATTCGGGCATGCGCTTGAGCTGCCCTGCCTCAGCGCCCGAGCAACTCGGAAAACTCCTCGAACGGAATCACCGGCCAGGTTTCGGTCTCCAGCACGCCTTTCGCATTGATCTGTGAGGCCGCCCGGAAAGCCACATTCTGATCCTCGGCATCGAACATCGCCACAAAATCGTACCGTCCCATAGTAGCGAAGACCCTGAGGTTCTTCACCTTGTTGGCCGTGAAAAGGTCGAGCGACAGGTCAATCTGATGCGCCAGATCGGAATGTACTTTCTTGGCGTCAGCGAGAATATTCATTGCCATGATGAATGAAGCCATATTGCCTCCTTTGCTGTTCGCCTACACGTTCAACATACGGTACCGGCGGCCTGCTAACAAGCGTTAGCTGATTGCCGATTTTTGTGTTTACAGCCATGTAATCGACGGCTATACTCGGACGACACTTGGCGCCGGGTCGCGGCCCCGGGCCAAAGGAACTTGCTGTGGGCGCGAAACATACACGACACATAGCCATCACCGGCGGGGCCGGGTTTATCGGCTCCAACCTCCTGCTGTACCTGGTGCCGAAGTATCCGGATTACCTGTTTGTAAACGTCGATTGCCTCACTTATGCCGGGAATTTGGCCAATCTATCGGCTGTCGAGAAGGCCGGCAATTACCGCTTTGAGAAGGTCGACATCTGCGACTTCGCAGCCCTTGAGGCCTGTTTCGAAAAGCACGGGATCGACGGCGTCATTCACTTGGCGGCGGAATCTCACGTCGACCGGTCGATCACCGGCCCGGCGGCGTTCATCAGCACCAACATTGACGGCACATTCAACCTGCTGGAGCTGGCCCGCGCGGCGCACGGGAAGGGGAAAGCCTTCCGCTTTCACCAGGTGTCCACGGACGAGGTTTTCGGCTCGCTCGGGGCGAAGGGGTATTTCACCGAGGACAGTCCGTATCGTCCCAACTCCCCCTACTCTGCGTCGAAAGCGGCCGCCGACCACCTGGTTCGAGCTTACTACCGGACTTATGGTCTGGACGTGGTCACCACCAACTGCTCCAACAACTACGGGCCGTATCAATTCCCGGAGAAGCTCATTCCGCTCATGATACGCAACGCCACTTCCGGCAAGGAACTTCCGGTCTACGGTGACGGACGCCAGATTCGCGACTGGCTTTACGTGCTCGATCACTGCGAGGCGCTCGACCTGGTGTTCCACCGGGGCCGGGCGGGGGAGACTTATAACATCGGCGGACGCAACGAGATCGAGAATATAGAGCTGGTAAGGCTACTCTGCCGGGTTCTGGATGAAATCCTGGGCGGTGGCCCTCGCGATAAGCTGATACGATTTGTCAAGGATCGGCCGGGTCACGACCGTCGCTATGCCATTGATCCCTCGTACATACAGAAAGAACTCGGCTGGTCTCCGAGGCACAACTTCGAGCAAGGTCTGCGCCTGACCATCCAGTGGTACCTCGACAACCAGGAGTGGCTCGAGGGGTGTCTCAGCGGAGAGTACCTGAAGTACTACGAGATGATGTATTCGAATCGATAGAAGGAACGGCGCACATGGTCAAAAAGGGCATAATCCTGGCGGGCGGCAGCGGCAGTCGCCTGTACCCGGTCACCCAGGTGGCCTGCAAACAGTTGCTGCCGATCTACGACAAGCCGATGATCTACTATCCGCTGTCGACGCTCCTGCTCTTCGGAATAAGAGATATTCTGATTATCTCCACTCCGGCCGACACGCCCCGTTTTGAAGAGTTGCTCGGCGACGGTTCCCGTCTGGGTATCAGGTTATCCTATAAAGTGCAGCCGAAACCTCAGGGGATCGCGCAGGCGTTTCTGGTGGGTGAAGAATTCATCGCCGGTGACCCGGTGGCGTTGATTCTGGGCGACAACATTTTCTACGGCGTGTATGATTTCCTCCGCGAGGCCCGGAAGTTCGCGGATGGAGCCATGGTGTTCGGCTACTATGTCAACGATCCGCAACGCTACGGCGTGGTCGAGTTTGACAAGAACGGTCAGGTCATCTCGATTGAAGAAAAACCGGCCCGGCCCAAATCGCATTACGCGGTGACCGGGCTGTACCTATACGACTCGGAGGTGGGCTCGATCGCCCGGGGACTGAAACCGTCGGCGCGGGGCGAGCTGGAGATAACCGACGTCAATAAAGCCTACCTTGGGCGCGGTAAGCTGACCGTTGCCCGCCTGGGACGCGGGATTGCCTGGCTGGACACCGGGACGCACGAGAGCCTGCTCGACGCCGGAGATTTCATTGCCACCGTTGAAAAGAGGCAGGGTCAGAAGATTGCCTGTCTGGAGGAAGTCGCTTTTCGAATGGGGATGATTGATCGCGGTCAACTGGTCAAGTTGGCCGATGAGATGGCCGCCCACAGCTACCGAGACTATCTGTTGGGAGTTTTGAGAGAGGCTGATGGCCGGACGTGGTAAGATTCTGGTGACCGGTCATCGCGGGCAACTCGGCACTGATCTGGTGCCGGGACTGGCTCGGGATTATCAGGTGACCGGCATCGATCTTCCGGAGGTTGACATCGCCGATCTGAACCAGGTTCTGTCGGCGGTCCGCCTGGTTCGTCCCGACATAGTCATCCATGCTGCGGCGTACACCGATGTCGACGGCTGCGAGTTGAATCGTGACACAGCCTTCGCCGTAAACCGGGACGGCACCTGGAATGTGGCCCAGGCGTGCGCGGAGATCGGGGCTCGAATGGTCTACTACTCGACCGATTACGTCTATGGCGGCGACAAGTCCACCGCCTATGTGGAGAACGATATGCCGGGTCCCAGGACCGTTTATGGGCAGAGCAAACTGGCTGGAGAAGAGGCCGTTCGGGAGTTGCTCGAAGACCACGTTGTATTCAGGATAGCCTGGGTGTACGGCCGGCACGGCCGGAATTTCGTCAAAACGATGATCAGGCACGGGAAGCAACACCTGGCAGAAGGCGAAGGAGCGAAGCCGTTGCGCGTGGTAGACGACCAGTTCGGTAACCCCACCTGGACGGTTGATATCGTGCGCCAGACCGAGGCGGTGCTCGATACCGATCTGCGAGGTATTCTTCATGCCACCAGTGAAGGAGAGACAACCTGGTTTCGATTCGCCCGTGACGTCTTTGACATTCTAAAACTGGGCGTTCCGGTGGAGCCGTGCACCACGTCGGAATACCCTCGACCGGCCCCGCGACCGCTCAGATCGGCTCTGGAAAACGCGCGCCTCAAGCAGGCGGGGTGTCATGTGATGCGGGAGCACCGCCTGGCTCTTGAAGAATTTCTGAGTCTGCATGGCAGGGAGTTGCTTGATGAAGTGTGAGATTGAGGGAGTTGTCATTCGAGAACTGAAACACCACGCCGATCGGCGCGGATGGCTGATCGAGCTGTTCCGCCACGACGAGTTGGACCCGGACTATCACCCGGTCATGAGCTATGTCTCGATGACTCTGCCGGGCGTGGCGCGCGGCCCGCACGAGCACGCCGACCAGGCTGACTGCTTCGGCTTCATCGGACCGTCCACTTTCCGGCTCTACTTGTGGGATAATCGCCCCCATTCGCCCACCTTTGAACGGAAAGCGGTCTTTGAGTTCGGCGAGAAGAGGCCGGCTCTGGTAGTTATCCCTAAGGGAGTGGTGCACGCCTATCGCAATATCGGGGCGGTCGAAGGATTGGTGTACAATGCGCCTAATCGTCTGTATGCCGGCGAAGGTCGCCGCCAACCGGTCGACGAAATCCGGCATGAGGACAATCCCGATTCTCCATACCAGCTTGATTAGACTACGAATTCCGGAGCCTCCTGGCCACAAAAGGCCCCGGCCTCGTGAGCGGCATATCTAACCACCTGTCAGTCAGTCGGTTACTCCAGGCCCGTCAGGTTGGGTACGACGGGGCAACACATTGCCTGTTGCCTGCTCCTGCGCGAGTCCTGCGGCTGGGAGTCTCAATCTCAACGGAACCTGACGACAGGTTCGGTTTTGTGTTGAAATCCATGGGCTTCAGAGTTATTCTAT
>SMTZ1_10002777_pt1 | contig 25781 bp, 19 predicted proteins | sample DeeMarSWOR136_30_FD_25667 | JGI IMG/M metagenome (IMG submission 25667)
CTCGTAAGCGCCGGACAGCCCCAGCTCGCTATGTCCAGATGATGTACACCCCAGTTGACGCTAAAGCCGGCACAGTAATCCCAGATAAGGTACCAGTCCGGCCAGGCCAGCCGACCGCCGTTATAAGGTTTCATCGGGGCCGGCCCGATGTACATATCATAATCTAATCCAGCCGGAATCGGCTCCTCCACAGGAGGCTTTTGATACGTCCGCTTGTATTCAGGCCCCGGTGCGCCAACCTTGACCGTGTGTATCTTGCCGACGTACCCGTTAATCGCAAGCTCACAGGCAAAACGAAACTTCCTGTCCGAGCGCTGCTGCGTACCCGTCTGGAACACTCGGCCGTATCTTCGCACCGCGTCACGAATCGCCTGACCCTCAACAACCGATACCCCCAGCGGCTTTTCGCAATACATGTCCTTGCCGGCCTTTGCCGCCGCCACTGCAATCACCGCGTGCCAGTGGTCCTGAGTGACAATCACAACCGCATCGATGTCATCGCGGGCGAGCACATCGCGGAAGTCGTTGTATGTTGCACATCCCTTGTCACCGTAGCGCCGGTCTACAATGCCCTTGGCATTCTGACGCCGGCTTTCAATAACATCACAAACGGCAACAACCTGAGCTTCGGATTTGCCCAGGAAACCTCGCATGTTTCCCGTGCCCTGGCCACCGACTCCGATACAGCCCATCACTATCCGGTTGCTCGGCGCGACAGAGCCCGCCTTGCCCAGAGCCGACGAGGCTACAACATAAGGGAAACCCGCCGCGGCAAGAGACAAACCGGCCGCCTCTTTCAAAAAACAACGCCGACTAATCTTTCGTTTCTTCATAATGGAAGCTCTTATTTATTACATAAAAACAATGTCGATTCTCAATAATCACTCATCATTAATCATTTATCATTTCTACAGGTGCCATGGACTCCGCATCGGCCGTGATAACAAACGGTCCGCCTCGGAGTCGTCGACAAATTGTTCCTTCTCAGGATTCCACTTGAGCTTGCGGCCCAGTCTTATTGCAATCAGGCCAAGGTGACCGACCGAAACAGACCGCTGCGCAATCTTTGCAGGCGAAACCGCCTCAGACCGCGTGCGAATGCAATCAAGGAAATTCCCCTTATGGTCATTACTCTCATACAGACGAATCTCATCAGGGCCGATGGCCGATTCCAGAACCGATTTCGGCTCCGCGTCCAATTCGTTGTGACTTACATAAATCCATCCCTCGCTGCCCTCGAACCGAACACCATCCTTGAAAGGCCCGGCCACAATCATCGTGAATCCTTCGGCGTATTTGCAATCAAAACGGTAATTTTCAACCGTATCAAAAAGACTATCCGTCGGAAAAACACCCTCGCCTTCTATTTCAATCGGCCCGGTCAAGTCCGTACCCATGCCCCACTGCGCGACATCGCAATAGTGACCGGCCCAGTCGGTTATCTGTCCGCCTGAGTAGTCATTCACCCAGCGGAAGTTCCAGTGACACCTACCTGGACTGTAAGGTTTCCACGGCGCAGGACCAAGCCACATATCATAATCAAGACCTTCGGGCACCGCTGCAGGTCGCGTTTTCCTGCTGATTCTGCCGCCGTTATCAGCAATATTATTCAGATTGGGCAAACCCACCTTCACCGTATGCACCTTGCCGATTCGTCCGTTACGCACCAACTCACAGGCAAAACGCACGTTCCTGCTCGAACGCATGCTGTTGCCTGTTTGCCATATTACACCATACTTCTTTACGGCATCGCAAATCGCCCGACCTTCCGGGATACTGTAAGCCAATGGCTTCTGGGAAAAAATATCCTTGCCGGCCCGGGCAGCGGCAACCCCGATGATAGCGTGCCAATGGTCCGGCACAACTATGGAAACCGCATCGATATCGGTGCGAGCCAGAAGCTGTCTGAAATCATTATACGTCGAACAGTCCTTACTGCCGTACTTATTGTTAACAATATCACGGGCCCAATTGCAATGCACCCTGTCAACATCACAGACCGCAACAACCTGCACATTACCTCTGCCTAAAAAACCCTGCAAGTCAACCGTGCCCTGCCCGCCGGGCCTCTTGCCCCCCACTCCGATGCTGCCCATCGTAATACGATTGCTCGGCGCTACAGTGCCGGCCTTGCCCAAAGCCGACGAGGCAACCAAATAAGGAAAACCTGCAACTCCCGCAGCAGCAACCGTTGCGCATTTCAAAAAATCACGCCGACCAAGCTTTCTTTTCTTCATAGCAAGAACTCGTATTCCTTGCAATTGACAGGTTACAGTTGGTTTTCAGTCATCAATAATCATTTATCATTAATCATTTCAAATGTGCCACGGGCTGCGCATCGGTCTGCCGAGCATCCTTGTCGCAGTCGGGTCGTCAAGTATCTCTTCAGTCTTCGGATTAAAGCGAATCTTACGTCCAAGCAGCATTGCAATCTGCCCCAGGTGGCCCGGCGTCGCCGAGCGGTGCGCAACCTCACAGGGCGTCAATGTCGTCTTGCGGCTCTTAACACAATCCAGGAAATTGCGCCAATGACCGGGCGAACGGAAAAGGTGTATCTCATCAGGCCCGATCTTTTCTTTGAGTATGTCCTTCGGATTTGCATCCATCCCGCCGCGGTCGACCCAGACCCATCCGTCTTCGCCGATCCACTTCGTCCCGCCGCGAATGTCGCCGTGACCGCCGGCGATAATCATCGTAATTCCCTTTGGATACTTTGCTGTCAGGCGGTATTTTGTCGCCGTGTTCCACAAACCGTCTTTGGGATATTCGCCATGTCCCTCGATTTCAGAAGGCCCCTCATAGTCGAAGCCAAGACCCCAGTGAGCGATGTCAACATGGTGGCCAACCCAGTCCATAAGCTGACCCCCACCAAGGTCTAAGTTCCACCGCCAATTTTTGTGTACGCGTGCGGGGCAGTATGGTGCGTATGGTGCCGGCCCAATCCAGAAATCGTAGTCCAGTTCCGCAGGCGGCGGACCAATCCCTTCCTGACCCTTGGTCCCTCCGAAGTCACTGTGCCCGGCGGGCAGCCCAACTTCAACAGTGTGCACCTTACCGACGCGTCCGTTAATTACCAGCTCGCAGGCCTGTCGGAAGTGCGATTGCGACCGCTGCCAGCTACCGGTCTGCCATACCCGGCCGTAACGCTTCACCGCATCGCACATTGCGCGACCTTCTTTTAAGTTATGAGAAAGAGGTTTTTCACCGAAAATGTCCTTACCCGACTTCGCCGCCATAACGGCAGGAACAGCGTGCCAGTGGTCAGGAAGACCAATCGAGACCGTATCAATATCATCACGTGCAAGCAAATCACGAAAGTCATGGTACACTGCACAGTCCTTGTTTTTGTAGTGACCGTTGATACGGTTGACCGCGCCCTGTAGATGTCTTTTGTCCACATCACAGGCCGCAATGATTTGGCAGTCTTTCTGGCCGAGGAATGAATTCATGTTGCTGCCCCCCTGCCAGCCAATACCGATGCACCCCATGGTAATCTTGTTGCTCGGTGCCACATTGCCTGCCTTGCCAAGAACCAACGAAGGCACAATGTATGGAAAACTTACGGCCCCCGCTGCGATGCCGGATGCTTTTGCGAGGAACCGGCGCCGGCTAATACACCTACTACTACTCATAACTACCCTTCCTTCAATTTTAGCCGAGGCTAAAACAATCTGCTTAGAACCATCAAAGCCCTAATCTTATTTTTCAAATGCCGCATCAAAAGCAACCTGGGACGGCTTGAAATCCGCCGCCTTGATGGCCTGACAGGCCTCTTTTGCCCCATGCTCCCGGTCCATTCGGCTGTCTTCCCATTCAATCGAAAGAGGACCCTGATAGCCGATATCATTGAGCGCAACGATGATTTCCTCGAAGTTGATATCGCCGTGACCTATCGAGCGGAAGTCCCAGTACCGGCGCGGGTCGGCAAACTCGGTATGACCGCCGAACACACCAACAGTGCCGTCGCCATGTCCCCACCATACGTCCTTCATATGAGCGTGGAAGATGCGGTCAGGGAACGTGCGGATGAACTTGACATAGTCCACGCCCTGGTAACCGAGATGACTGGGGTCGTAGTTAAAACCAAAAGACTCGTGACCTCTTATGGCTTTGATCGCACGCTGGGCCGAGGCAATATCAAACGCAATTTCCGTCGGGTGTACTTCCAGAGCAAACTTGACACCTTCAGCCTTGAAGGCATTGAGGATAGGCCGCCACCGCTTCGCGAAGTCCTTGTAACCTGCCTCGATAGCATCCGGCGAGGCCGGCGGGAAAGAGTAAAGCATGTGCCATATTGAGCTTCCCGTAAATCCATTAACAACCTTGACTCCCAGCTTCTTCGCAGCCTTGGCGGCATCGATAACCTTCTGGGCCGCACGCTTGCGGACGCCCTCGGGGTCACCATCTCCCCAAACGTCCGGCGGCAGAATAGCCTTATGACGTTCGTCAATATTGTCGCACACAGCTTGGCCGACCAAGTGCGTCGAGATTGCGAACACCTTAAGGCCATACTTCTTCAAAAGGGCACGCTTGGCCTTGCAGTAGTTCCGGTTGCTAAGCGCCTTGTCAACATCGAAGTGGTCGCCCCAGCATGCAAGCTCAAGCCCATCGTATCCCCAGCTTTTGGCCTTCTTGGCCAGTTTTTCCAGAGGCAAATCCGCCCACTGTCCGGTAAAAAGTGTTACAGGTCTTGCCATTTGTAATTCTCCTTAAATCGAAAACGCGAAATCCTACTTACTTTAAATGCATAAACCTTTTATCTATAAGAAACAACGCTTACAGGCGCTATTTTATCAAGTTCTTATACTTTCAAAGGGCATATACTCCTTCACCGAGTTTCAAATAAATATTAGAAAAGCCTGAACACTATAACCGCGACGACAATCACTGTCGCCACTTACCAAAATCCAAAACTATTTACCTAATACTCCTATTTACACTATGACATCCTATCCTCACACAAGTCAGACAGCGCCCCTTCAAACACATTTATCTCAACCTTCATCCCAAGCTTTTGTAAATTCTTAATGCAGTCTACAACCTCTCTAACAATCTTTGTTCCTTCTATAACACGCTGTGCTTCAAGTTCCTGCGTACGTTTACCCTGAGCATCCCTATCACGTTCCCGTTGGAATTGTGCTTTGTGAATGGCTTCATCGCGCTGCTGAATCAGCCTCTGTCTTTCGATTTCGACCTGGCCGATCTTTTCATAAATTTTAGCCCTGATTTCTTCAGCTCTGGCAAGTTCCTTTTGATCTTTCCCTTTGACATAACTACCTGCTGCATCCCCGGAAGCAGTAAGAAGTTTTTTAACTTCGTCAACAATTTCCGATAACAGACCGGTCGGATTGGTGCCATCATCAGGGCGAAGGATTATGTCATAGCATTCAACCATTATATACCTCCATTAGCTCAGTTCACAGTAACATTGATTTCGAAATTCACATTGAAGCCAGTTCCTCCACGAGAAATGTGGTATTTATTCATGGCTCTGTACAGATTCAAAACGGCTTCAATTACTTCGTCCCCTTCGGAGGCTAAAGTGCTTCCACACATACTAACAAGAAGTCCTTCACCTGAATCAGCTTCTCTGTCCTGATCTATGATAGATGCCACTTCCTCTGCAATTTCGGAAAAGTCGGTATCAATCTGGTGCTCGTTACCAGCCGAGATAGGTTTCCCGTCCTTGGGTCGCACGTTCATACTAGAAAGCCAAGTAACCCGCTTCCAAGTGCAGGGCCTAACAATTATGGGGAACACATGCAAACCGTCCTTTTGTCCCCTTTCTAACAGCAATCGAACTTCTTTGCCCAATATGAATTGTGAACTTAGGGAGTCTGGCGAAATCATAAGAATCGCCACGCTGCTGCCATTAATAGCTTCTTCGATCTTCGATTGCCAGTCTTCACCCGCGCCTATGCGACTATCATCCCATACGTCCAGTATGCTCTGCTTCTGCAATACACGTAATTGGGTTACGAGTTGATCCTTCCAAGCTTCGTCCTCATGGCTGTAGCTGATAAATACTTTTGGCTTTCTAGCATTACTGAGACCAGCCTCCACAGCACATCCCGTCAAATATTCGGCTATGCCATTTTGGCCATGAGACTGGTCAGTACAGGCATGGTTATGATTAGCCATCCTCGCAACACCCATGAATCCCGCCCCATAGCCCGAATATGCCAGCTTGTTAATCCCAAAAACCACTTCACTCGGGTAGGCATCAAGAGCGCACATTACACCTTCAGCTTTGAAGGCATCGATGATTCGTAGCCAACCCCTCCCGAAATCCTTATAAACTTCCTTGATAGCCTCTTGTAAGATATGCGGGAACGAGTAAAGCATGTGCCATATCGAACTTCCCGTAAAACCATTGACCGCCTTTACGCCCAGCTTCTTTGCGGTCTTGGCAGCATCAATTATTTTCTGTGCCGCTCGTTTGCGGACGCCCTCGGGGTCACCATCTCCCCATACATCCGACGGCAGGATAGCCTGATGACGTTCGTCAATATTGTCACACACAGCCTGGTCAACCAAGTGTGTCGAGATTGCGAACACTTTAAGGCCATGCTTCTTCAACAGGGCACGCTTGGCCTTGCAGCAGCTATGGTCTCTCAGAGCCTTGTCCACATCGAAGTGGTCACCCCAGCACGTCAACTCCAGATCGTTGTCCTTGATTGCCTTGCCGACCTTTTCGAAGTGCTCAGTATCCCCCTCGAATAAGGGCATCTCGACACCATCGTAGCCGACATCCTTAAGTGTTTGAAGAAGGGGCAAATGCTCCTCAGTGACGTGCGTGGTCCACAACAGCATGTTAAATCCGACTTTCATTAGCGTTTCTCCTTTGCACTCTTTTAGCCTTTTAATCCTTCTGAAACATGCGTAAACCTTTTATCTACAAGAAATAACACTTACGAGCGCTATTTTATTGCAGCTTCCTTCGCTTCGATTATGGTTATTGTGTAACTTCCTCTTATAAAAGGAGTTATACACAAAAAGGAGTTGCGTCCTTGCCAACACTCCGAATTATCCTGCCATTATAACTTTCAGAACACGATAAGCAATCCCAAAATTCCTTTCAAAACAATACACCCTTTTCACTATTCGAACCGATTTTTTGCATCTAATCAGCGATTAAAAATCTTTTTATTACTTCACTACTTCAACTTTAGGTCGGTCAACAAATTCCGAATACTTTTTGGCCAGCTTTACCCGTTCCAACATCGGGCCTTCGGTAATCCAGATACGATATCTCAGCGTCAACGTGTCGCCATCCTTGATCTGCTTCTTAAAGAAAGCTCCGAACCGGCCGTAATCACGATAAGCCGAATAAATTACAGGTCTCGGATTGTCGGGACAATCCATATACAGCACACTGTAACGTTTACCGTTCAAACCATAAGACATCGCCGCCCAGGGAAGGTCCTTGTCCTTCTTGGGATCGATACCTTCCTTATGAAAAAGGTAAGTCGCCTTCACATCTTTCCCGCCCTTGGCGACACCATCGTGCGGCCGATATTGAAATCCCGCATGTTCCGGGTCACCGTTGAGCATTACGTCACCGTTAACCGCTTTCAGCTCGGTTACAAATTCCAGCAAAAGGATTGTGGGCTCTTTCTGACGAAACACCGTCGTTTTCCGCTGTTCGGCGATAATCGTTCGACCCTCTTTGTCATTCCAGTGAACCAGCGAATTCGACCTTGCAAAAACCGGACCCGCCGTCAGCTCTAAAAACTTCTCATGCTTCTGGACCCTGCCCTGCTCACCCATGTGCCAGAAATCATATCTTTTCCCTTCGAACTCCAGCCTGTTCCAGCCTATGAATATCCCGCGATGATGAGGGTACAGAATCTTCTCTTGGGATTTAGTGCTTTCTATCGGATAAGGGTGTACTCCGTCCGGCCCATTGGTCAGAAGATTCTCGCCGGCAGCGTCAAACACATGCAAAAATGTCTTGTAGGTCTCCAACACCCGTTGCTTCGTCGACCTGTCAAGTGCATACATATACCGCGTCACCTTGCGGCCGCCAAAAAGCAAATCCAGATATTGGCCTTCCGTGTCCTTCCAGGAAAACGTCTCCTTGTCCTCTTTCTGCCTCCGGCTCAAATGGGCAGTCCACCTGGTTGTAATGCCCGCCTCCGCCCGCGGCACTACCCACCACAACTCTGCCTTCTCGGCGCCGATTTTCACAATCTGGCCTGGTATGCGCAGCCCATATATCCTCGATCCCCCTCTGCCGGTCAGCATAACAAACACATCAATTTCCTCAACAGGCACACTCGCAAACAACTCGGGCAAATCAATAACGGCGTGAACAGGAACATCGACACAATCAACCTTGGTCCCTGAGACATTAAGATAAATCGATTCCGCTTTGCCTGCAGCGCTGAATCCGCAAATCACAGCGATTACCAGTATTAAAATAGCACGCTTTCTTTCTATTCTCATACCCGGTCCTTTCTAAATTACCAATTTATCAATTTCACAGCCTCCACGGCGAACGCATGCTTCGCCCTATCATGCTGTCCGCCGCACTGTCATTTATGAAGCGTTCTTCCTTCGGGTCCCACTTCACCTTTCTGCCCAGCAGCATCGCAATGTTCCCCAGATGGCAAACAGTGGAAGAACGGTGCCCGATTTCAGCCGAGGCGATCGGGTCCTTACGGCTCCTGATACAATCCAGGAAATTCTGCTTGTGGTCCCTGCTGTTATAGAGTTTTATTTCATCCGCCCCTATCTTTCCCTTCAGAAGTGACTTCGGCTCAGCATCGATTTTACCGCGCGTTACGAAAATCCATCCGTCGCTGCCTTCGAAGCGCGTGTTGCCTCCACCGGTTGTCAGAAGTAACTTGACACCATTGGCGTATGTATACGTCACTTCAGCCTTCGTTGCGGTCGTGAACAATCCGCTTTCGGGAAACTCACCTTTGCCCTCGATTTCCACCGGGCCTGTTTCGTCGGCGTCATTGCCCCACTGGGCTATATCAAGATAATGCGCTCCCCAGTTGGTCATCTGGCCGCCGGAGTAATCCAGAATGAAACGAAATTCGTAGTGACATCGCTGCTTCGTATACGGCTCCCACGGTGCCGGCCCAAGCCACATATCGTAATCGAAGCCTTCCGGCACTGGCTCAACTTCCCACGAAGGCGGACACGTTTTGTTATTGCCGTGAATTTCCACCTTGATTGTGTGCAGCTTGCCGATCCTGCCGTTCCGGACCAGCTCACAGGCGTTGCGAAACTCGCTGCCCGAACGCTGCTGAGAACCCGTTTGCAAAACCCGCCCATAACGTTTCACTGCGTCGGCAAGAGCACGACCCTCAGCTATCGTTAGCGTAAGCGGTTTTTCACAGTACACATCTTTGCCGGCTTTAACCGCCGCTATCGAAGCAGGCACATGCCAGTGGTCCGGCGTAGCTACAACCACTGCATCCACATCATCCCGCGCCAACAAATCCCGAAAATCATTATAACAAGACTTCGAATCCAGCCCCGCTGTCTGACGTGCTCCCTCAAGATGGCCCGCATCCACATCACAAAGCGCAACCACTTCCGAACCGGATTTGCCCTTGAATCCCTTCATGTTCCCTGTCCCCATCCCTCCAAGGCCGATACTCCCTATCGTGATGCGGTTACTCGGAGCATTCGCACCAAATACAGAAGACGGAACGATTGTCGGAACCGCAAAAGCAGCAGCAGTAACAAACGAGCTTTTCAAGAATTCCCGTCGGCTTGCTGTCTTTACTTTCGTAGTTGTTTTACTTTTCATGGTTTTCCTTTTTTTGTCTCAATGCACTATTTTCTCCGCGTCAAAGCGGCACTATACGGATATCGCGAAACCACACTTCGTTGCCGTGCTCCTGAAGCAGAATCGGACCCGGCTCAGGTCCTTCCTTCTGTCCCGCTCCGGTTTTATTCGGTACCTCTACGTCATCATGAATCAAAACGCCATTGTGTTTCACCGTAATGCGGGCGTTTTCAACCTTTTTGACATTTTCCCCTTCTCCCTCAAACCTCGCGGCTCGGAAGGTAATATCATAGCTCTGCCATTCGCCCGGCTTCTTACACGCATTTTCGGCCGGGGCCCTGAACTTATAGATCGAGCCGCCCCCATTCTTACTCGGAGGCTCACCGTAAGAATCCAGAATCTGAATCTCGTATCTACGCTGAATATATACGCCGCTGTTTCCACGCCCCTGCCCCTTGACATTCGGCGGCAATTGTGGAACCTTGAATTCGATATGCAATTTGAAGTCCCGGTACGCCTCTTTCGTAACAATGCTCCCGCTTCTCGGAACAATCTTCATTGCATCACCGATAATCTCCCAGCGAACCGGCCCGCCGTTTTGGTCGGTCCAGTGCGAAAAATCCTTGCCGTCGAAAAGAACAACCTCTTTGCCTTTCGATGCCACTTCCAGCTTGACCTTTGGCGGCTCGGCAAAATCACGCCACATACGCTCCGCATCGGCCACCTTGACTTTACCCTCATGAATATACTGCCGGTATCGGAAAACATGTTCTTTCCCCGGCTCCATCACCCAATCAGTCGCCTGCGAAGGCGCCCAATTGAAGAATACATGTTTCATGTCCGGGGGCCAGATGCGCATCGGCTCGGGATGTTGGAAATTCTCGGGATGGCTCATAAATGTAACGCCCGCCCATTTACCCTTTATCGCTCCGCCCGCTTCACACCATCGCGCCCTCGTCGCGTGACCGTCCTTTCGTGTCTTGCCCTCGCTCGTAAGATACATCGAGTTCTCGTCCACCCATTCGGCAGCGCCCCTGAAACCGAATCCGCCGTAGCGATACTTGACCTGGTAAAGAGGACTGTCCGCGACACATCGCTGCCTCGATACGAAGTCCCACAGCCAGTAGCCCTTTTCCGGCCCGCCGATGTTGTACACCCGGACATCCCACTCTTCTCTCAGCACAACTTTTTCACCATCGGCGGTCTTCAAAGCAACGTGCTCGTGCTCTGCCTTAAAGCCGCCGTAAACCGGCCCGCTTGTCGTCGACAGAAACTTTACAAACCGCACCGTCCCCGTGCCCCCCGCCAGGTTCCAGAAGTCAACTTCCTTGCCCTCGAATTTTGTCTTCGTCCACGGCATCCATATCCCCACATGATGAATATGGTCGGGCGGATGAATTTCCGTCAGCACGTCCCCTGTCGGTGACCACAGTGGATGAATAAATCCGCTCCGAGTATAAAGCGGGTTCTTTCCTTCCGGCGGAGGAACCAGCGCATGGTTATATTGCAAAACCTTCATCTTCCCTTGTCGAATCTGAAGCACCGAATCGTCCTTTGTCACCTTAACTTTCGAAGTCTCTATACCTGGTCCCTTGACAAGTTCAAAGTAACGCTCGCGCCCGGACGGCGTAGTGCCCGAAAGTATCCACCACAACCGCGGCGGATCTCCCGGCTCTATCTGCATTGGAACCGGCAAACGTCCGGATCGCCTCACAAGCTCCAATTCGCGTAGCTGTATAGCGGCATCAGATACGGCCTCAGGTATCCCTTCAAGTGAAACAGACACGAGCGTATCAATCCGGGTATGCTCCCCCGCTTCAACGGTGATTATTGCCAACTGTTCGACACCGGCCACCGACTTATTTGCTAAAGCCGCCAATAAAATTAAAATAAATATTGTAACAGTTGATATTGATTTGCGAGTTTCCATTTTTCCTTCTCCTGAATCTTCGTGCTTAACCAGCTTCTTACAAGGGGGCCATTAATTTATAACTTCTGGGGAATGTACGCACTTCGAGGTTTGTTTTTCTCGACCGAGCTTTGCCATTTTTATATGTAGACTTTACCATAAGCGAAACCATAAATAGTAACAACCTGAACCGGATTTTTCAAGTACTATCTGGCCTCAAATATTCGTGGCAAAAAACCGCCCCAAACCACTAAAAGGAAGCATATACTTTGTTTAGGACAGGAAAATAAAGGATTTGCCTAATTAGACATCGCTTTTATGCAAAGTTTTTGAGCTTTCACCGATCTTTTAGGCTAATCGTTTTCACCATACAGCCAGTTAGTGTCAGTCAGGTCGTAATCGATGATTTCATCCGGCTGGAAAAATAAATTGATTATTCTCTCAGCAGACTCAACGCCGTCCGGGCAGTGAACGAGATTGTACCTGTTCATACAGCCAAAGTCCCCCCGTATAGTACTCGGCTCAGCATCGAAACCGAAAGTCGCCCCCATCATCTTACGGCTCATGGATATAATATCCTCAGATTCACAGACCAGCATAAGTACTGGTGCTGAAGATATAAACTTCACCAATTCCTCAAAAAACGATTTCCCCTGATGAACAGTGTAGAGGTGACGGGCTTGCTCCTGGGAAATTTGCACGAACTTTGCAGCAACGAGCTTGAAACCTTTTTTTCGAATCGAACAATTACTTCACCGGACAGATGCCGCTGGATGCAGTCCGGCTTGATTATTACTAAGGTGCGTTCTGCCATTCTTGTGTTTTATGGCTCTCGGCCCGATTCACCACTCACGAAACATCACGCCCCTTTGGGGACAATGTAAATCTCGACTCGCCTGTTTTGTGGATGGCCTTTGTTACCCGGCTCATTCGGCACAACCGGACGTTGCTCACCGAAGCCCCGAACGCTCATACGACTCTGGGCAACACCGCTCGCCGACATTATGTTCAACACCGATATCGCCCTGTGCACTGAAAGGTGCCAGTTGGTCGGGTGTTTGGCAGCGGCATAACGAATAGGCTGATCATCGGTGTGGCCGGCAATTATAATATCAAATTCTGCAGCTTCCCTGGAATTCAAAATCGTACACAGTGACTTGACCGCCGCAGCCGCCGGAGGCATTACAACATCGCTGCCGCTCTTGAAAAGCAAGTCACTCTTAAACTTCACTATTCCTGTGTTGGCGTCGAAGGTGACCATGTCCTCCTTCGCCGCAAAATCTTCCAGAAGGGTGCTCAATTCCATCGGCAGCGGCGCGCCGCCAAGACACTGCTCACGCATCCGCATTATCAGCTCGTCCTTCTTGCTAAGGTATGCTTCAAGTGCCGCTATCTTTTGCTTCAGCGCCTCTGTGTTGATGTCATCTTCTTGTTGGGCCTCAGCAAGTTGCGTCTTTAATTGTTTAAGCTCCAGCGTCATCGCCTGAACCTGGCTCTCGAGGTCCGCCTTCCGCTTGTTCAGTGCGGCGTTTCGCATCTTCAGATCCTGCATGTCCTGACAGCCGGAAAGTACCATCATAGAGACAAATAAAAATAGCAACGCCGAAAGTTTGACAGTTCGCATCATTCAATCCTTTCAATGAGACTTAACACAAAAGCCAATCTGTACTTCCTTATTATAAAAAAGCTCTTCACTTACGAGCTATTATAGCCCGGCCGCTTCAACACCTTCCACCCACGCATATAAATAAACCTATTTGCCAATATCCGTCAAGAATAAACTTACAAAATATTACCTTCTTTCGCCCAGCCTGTTTAAACACCTGAAAACACCCAAAACTCTCAAAAACAGCCCTGTTTTTATTCGGACTTTCTCATTTCTCTACTTTCCGGATATTCTAAATTCCTCGAATCCCGAATCCCTGCCTGCCTTGGCTTGCCCCTGCCTGATTGGGGAGCAGAGACCTGATTATTGACTCAATCCATTTGTGTATTTTTTTCTTTGACATGTCCCCGATTTTATGATAAGGTACTTTTTAACCAACCGGAGAGTTTTTCGTTGCTGTTTATACGATTTTGAGCCGTGTGTAGGTGAAAACGACTCAAAAATAAGACATTGGGGGCAGGAGGCGAATATGAAGGTTATTGCGAGGAATTCAAACCTGTTAGAGAAAATCACTGTATTTTTTGTTATCTGCTGTTTGGGGACAGCAGCTATTGGTTCACCTTATGCTTCTAATCCCAGTCCACCTGATGGTCTTGTATTTGATGCTGTATTGACTATCCTTTCATGGCATCCAGGAGATTATGCAGTTTCGCACGACATATACTTCGGCACTAATTTTGAGGACGTGAACAACAACGACCCTGCCGCATTCAAAAAAAATACCACAGGCACATCTGAACTGGTCTTGGGCCTTGTTCGAGGCCAGAACTATTACTGGCGTATCAACGAGGTGAATGAAGCTCATATGGACAGCCCTTGGTACGGTGATGTCTGGAATTTTAAGATTAGGGGCTACAAAGCTTCTGAACCCAATCCGCCTGATGGCGCAAGGCATGTATCTCTTGATCCCCTCTTTGAGTGGAGTCCTGGTGCTCATGCGGCCATACACTTTGTGTACTTTGGTACTGATTATGATGATGTGAATACTGCTGATACAGATTCAACGGAATTCAGGGCCTATGTTGGTGCTCCTGACTCGAACTGGTCCCCCCTTCATGATGGGGGATTGAGCCTTCAAGCTGACAACTACTACTGGCGAATCGATGAATCGCCTGATGGTGTCACGATATACAAGGGGGATGTCTGGTCTTTCGATACCTTTCCAGCTTTACTCGGTTCCGGGATAGAGGAAGACCCTTGGCGGATACAGTCGTTAGAGGATTTCGATGAGTTTGCCCGGGATACTGATTACTGGGCAGACTATACGAGATTAGAGACTGATGTTAATCTGGCTGGGAGAGTGTATGACAGGGCTGTGATAGCTTGGGATATTAATGATGTCGAAGGCGGATTTCAGGGGACCGCTTTTACGGGGGTGTTTGATGGTAATAACCATAAGATAACAAACCTTACTATTGAAGGTGGAGACAATGATTACGTGGGATTCTTCGGCAGTATCCCTGAAGGCAGCGTCAAGAATCTGGACCTTGAAGCCGGTTCCATAAGCGGCCAGTTCTATGTAGGCGGCCTGATAGGAAAGCATGAATTTGGTTCTGTCTTGAACTGCCATTGCACTTGCGATGTCAGTGGTTTTGTGGATGTCGGTGGTCTGGTAGGGGATGGTATTGGCGGTAAGGATGGCAATATCTCGAATTGCTCTTCTGCCGGCCATGTAGGGGGAAGTCTCCGTGTCGGCGGCTTAGTAGGGCGTAATTTTTCAACAATTTCGGCCTGCTGTTCTACCGGCGATGTCAACGGTGTTGACGATGTTGGCGGCTTGGTGGGAAAAAATCAATCAGAAATATCGAGCTGCCATTCTTCTGGTGATGTCAACGGTGTTGATGATGTAGGTGGCTTGGTGGGGCAGAATCTGTATAGTGTTTTGAAGAGCTATTCAACCGGTGACGTAAGTGGTGAATACTATGTCGGTGGTCTGGTAGGTTATAATGATGGCGGAGATATCTCGAATTGCTATTCTACTGGCGACGTCATCGCTGATTATGGCGTCGGCGGTCTTGTGGGAGTGATGGAATATGGTCTTTACGTCTCGAACTGTTATTCTACTGGTGATGTCAATGGCAATGACTATGTCGGTGGTCTGGTAGGTTATAATGATGGCTATAGTATCTCTAATTGCTTCTGGGACACCGATACACAGACCCACGGAGTAACCGAGAGCATCGGGGACAATCAAGGCACGGCTACCAATGTTGCGGGGCTCCCCACTGACCAAATGCAAACAATTAGAACCTTTACCGATGCCGATTGGGATTTCATCAACGTATGGAACATAGGTGAGAACCAGACCTACCCCTATTTAAGAATCTACCTTGCGGGAGATATTAACAAAGACGGAATAGTAAATTTCCTTGATATAGCTATCACGGCAAACCAATGGATGGAAGAAAAATAAGGAAGGCGGCAAACGTCCCCGCTCTTATAACAGGCCTGCCTCTGCGCTGATTGAAGCAAGAAATTCCAGGCTGGCAAATAAAAGATTGTTCAATTTCACGCTCCCCTCAAGACCAAAAACCTCAATAAATGCCTAAAAACGCCGATTCCCTACCATTCATACACAAACCATCAAAAATTTTTTTACTTTTTCCAAAAAATCCTTGCAGGGGCGGGACAAATAGCACATAATGTATTAAGAGTATTAGTACAATTATTCCGATAGTAGATATATAGAACGCTTCATAAACAAGGGAAAAATAGCAATCATGGCTTTATGGATACAAATATCATCCGGTTCGGGCCAGCCCATTTATACTCAGGTTGCCGAGCAGATAAGCGAGGCCATCGCAAAGAGTGAGCTGGCAAGCGGCGACAAGCTCCCGGCGGTCAGAAAGCTTGCCGCAGAGCTGGTAATCAACCCAAATACCGTTGCACGGGCATACACCCGTCTGGAGCAGGCGGGTTTGGTTATCACTAAAACCGGCTCCGGTACTTTCGTCAGCGACCCGAAACTGCGAAAAAGTGACGCCGCAGACATAAACGTACTTACTGAGCGGATGGACAACCTTATCACGCGGGGCTTGAATTTAGGTCTTGAAGGCCAGGATTTGATCACGATGTTCAAAGATAGACTCACAAAATTTGTCAAAAAGCAAATGGGAAAGAAAAAATGACTGAGACAGTATTGCAAACACTAGGCCTTACGAAATATTACGGCAGCACACTTGCTCTCGACCACATGAATCTTCAGATTCCACAGGGCTGCATCTGCGGCTTCGTCGGCAGAAACGGTGCGGGAAAAACGACCGCCATTAAGCTAATGCTTGGATTACTAAGACCGACCGCAGGCTCATCGAGATTGCTGGGCTGTGACTCGCAGCAGTTGGAGCCTGCAATTCGTCAGCGTATTGGTTATGTAACAGAAGGCCATCGCCTCTTTCGCTGGATGAGTATCAACGAACTGGAGAAATTTCAGCGGGCGTTTTTCCCGAAGCAGTGGGACGACAAATTCTTCGCCGATATGATTGAATACTTCGGCCTGCCCAAAAAGCGAAAGATAAAACACCTCTCGAACGGTGAGCGTGCGCAGGTCTCGCTAGCCCTTGCTCTTGCCCCGAATCCCGAACTTCTGATAATGGACGACCCGACGCTCGGGCTCGATGCCGCAATAAGGCGACAGTTCTTAGAGGGTATGATTGAGCTTATCATGCGAGAAGGCAGAACGGTCCTTTTCTCAAGTCATATCCTCGGCGATGTAGAGAGAGTTTCCGATAGAATCGCGGTTATTGACAAAGGCGTGTTAAGGGCCAACTGCTCTCTTGAGGAATTCAGGGCGGCGGTCAAAAAAGTGATATTCAGTTTCACCGATTCCCCCCCTGCCGAGGTCGATATCGACGGCCTGCTGCACTGCAGGCGCAGTGATAAAGAGGTGGAGCTAATCCTGGTGGGTACTGCCGACGAGCAGATAGCCGAGTGGGCAAAAAGCAACGGGGCGGAAAAACACCAAATTTTACAAATGAACCTGGAAGACCAGTTTATCGAATACACAGCACCGGCTAATCACAGAAGATTGTTCCGATGGGAGGAAAAATAAGATGAGATTCTCAGCATTGCTGCGAAAAGAGCTTCGAGAGAGCCTGCCTTGGATGCTACTTGCGGCGATTATATTTTTGGCTATAGGTGGATTTTTCCTTCGCGAAGCACATCTGTATGGAATGTATGATTGGTCTGAGAGATATTTCTCGTCCAGGCCCTTCGCAGAAACATACGGCCTGCAATACCACCGATTTCTGGATTCCATACTTCACAAGGACATGGCCATTCCTGATTCACCGCTCGGTCGACAGAAAAACTATCTTCTGGGCGAAGCTAACCGCAGCAACAATTACATTTCTTATTTCACTCGGTGTGGTCTGGAGCGCTTTTTATAGCTACTCCTGCGATCCCGAACGATTCACAATGCTGCCGATAAAACGCATTTTTATTGAGGGATGGCTCTTTGTCCTGCTCGGTTTAGTAGTCTATCTGAGTACCGCTCTGACGGCCCTGAGCACGGCACGCTGGTATACCACAAAGATTTTCGGCCTCGCCTTTGCAACTGTAATTATCTGTGCAACAATTTTTGAATGGCGGCTTGGATGGGCATTCGCGGCAATAATTATTGGTGCTGTCATTTTGCTTTCACAAATTATCGACACAATCTCGAACAGAGAGTTTTAGATTGGAAATTAAAAATGAATCTAAAAAATATTTCAAAATATGTTGCATCATCATCGAAGGTCATCATGACAATAATCGTATTCCTGTTTGCCGTCCATATTCTGCAAATCATTACTGTCGAATTGAGCAGCGAAATATACCGGATGCTCACGAAAACAAAACGTGACCTCTTGGCAGCGGAAGCAACAAAGCAGCTCAGTGATGTCGAAAAAAGACTCCGAAGAATACACTATTCGGTAAAGAACTTTTTGCCCGATGGAACAATTCACTTGACATACAGGCAGGGGAGAACACCGGGCCGTTTTGATGAGCCTGAGAAAGTCCAAATCTACGACGTAAACGATGCTTTAATCTGGCAGGGACCTGAAAGTGAAAATCCTTACGAATACCTAATCTGGTCCGACGAAAGATTCAGCCCTTATAGGATGTATCACGGAAATTTTACAGAAAGGCAAATGGATGAACTACGAATGATTACACCGGAGTTTTCCCGGGTCCTCGAAATACCGGTTCTCACACAGGATGATACGGTACGGGTTTGGCGTTATCTTCCGGGCAGTGACCTGTTCATGGGCTATCGCTCAGACCACAGCATTATCGGTTTCCTCGGCTCGACAGGATTCGCAAACTCAAAATCCGATGCAAGGCCCTTTGGAAGGTTCAAATTCCAATCCTCCTGGCATTCGACAGATGCTTTAGATCCAACGGTTCTGTGGCAGACAAGACGACGCCTCTACGAAATCAATTTCCACAAACAAAAGGTAAAACTGGTCTTTGAAAGCCCGCAGACAAATATCAAGACAGTAATGCTTCGCGATTCCCGGCCTATTGAAGATCCGCAAAAGCCAAAAAAAATATATCAAAAGTACCGCCCGACAATCCGAATAGTGACAGAAGACGACAAACATCATTTGATAATGAGAAATCCAGAACAGAAACTAACGATTACATTTCCCGACGAGAAGTGGAGCGATAACATACATTTTGCAGCCACCGAGGAGGGTATGTTCCTCATACATCATGACAGCGAAATAAGAGTGCCGGCTGCTTATTTAAAATCCTCTAAGTCTTATCTACAGTGGATTCAGAAATTCGAAGGCAAGTCTTACAAAAGATGGGTCGAACTTTACAAAGTTGACAACCAGGCAAACCTTCAACTGCTTAATCGATACGAGTGGAATGTACCCAGCGAGTTTCTGCCGAAGCTTCAAAGAAAGAGCTTCAGGCTCCACGTTCAACGTGCCGCAATGTCCTTTTCATCTCCACTTTATGACCTGGCCTGGATTTTGTTAGGCCCGGAATTCTTCTACCAACGTTCTCGGGGTAATGATTTTGTCTCTGGTTCGATACAATTGATAACAGATATACGACCGGGCAACAGCCTCTGGAACTGGCTGCTGGCTTTGGCAATGGTAGGTCTTGCTTTCCTGCATGGTCGGCCAAGGCAAACATCCAGAGCCAAATTGATTTTCTGGCTCGCCTTCACACTGGTATTTAACCTGGCGGGATTGCTGACGTATCTGGCCCTGAACCATACCACCATTATCAAGTGCCCGGCCTGTAACAAACGACGTGGACTTGCACAGATTAATTGCATAAGATGTGGAACCGAATTACCCGCACCTAAGCAAAGAAAACTCGATTTGATACTAAATACCTAACCTCCATATCAATAATATCTCAGCCTTCGGCGAATTCTGAATACCCTGACTATTTCCGCCATTTCAGCCATTAAATAGTGAAAAAAGTATAAATTACACCCGATAAAGCGTATTTTGTTCAGGAAAACAACGGTCGTGTTTACAAAAAACAACGACAACCTAACTTTTTTGGCGTAAAATCATTACATTCATCGAAAAAATTCCGATCAAGCTGGAGTGTTGATTTCCTGCAACACATGGTTTTAACCCTTATAAGAGTTGTTTTTCGGAAAGTAAGAACAAAACTCAAAATTTATACACAAGAATCGTCTTTTTTGCTGATTTTAGATGTCCGTAATAAAGCCGAGAAAAAGTATATTTTAGGACGTTTAGGTACGATTTTTGCACTAATTTTGTACCTATCAACAAGTTATAAATAATGAGGCTTCGGAGGAACCCGGATTAGGGTGACTGAACAGTAAAGGCCTCGCTCGAAGAAAGAGCAGCATTGATGGACGAGGCAAGATTAGAAGACAAACTTAAAGAACTTGTAAAAGAGTTCGGGGGGTCGGATAACAGCCAGTACAAAAAACTGGCCTCGCTTGCCCAGGAGGCCCAGGACAAAAATAAACAACTTCAAAAGAGCGTCGATAATCTACAGGAATCTCTGGATTACCTTCGGATATGCATCAAATATCAACTTTTCGACTTAGAAGCAACACGACGGGAAAATAAATACCTCAGAAAACTGCTCGAGGATAAAGAAAGCTAAGACAAACCTCTATCGACATTTTTCTATTTTCACGACAACTATCACCCAATACATACACAACTCAAGAGAGTTTCGTCAAATTCAGCATTTCTCTATATACTCGTGTATTCGGCTGTATCCCGGCAAAAGAGCTGCGGTGATTGTGCAATCTTTACAGGCCCAGTAAAACAGAATTTTCTGACGCTCCGGAGGGAGGCCGTTTGCCGCATATGGGTGCCGAATATACTCATCCACGCAACAGGGAGGAAAACCGAACAAAAAACCTTCAAAACGTATTGTCGCAGCAGATTTGTCTACAGGTTTGCCGGCAAAACGTTTCTCATAAAGTTGAATGTAGCCTGGCGCTATGCTGAAAACAGTCTCCGAAACGATTTTGCCGGTCTTGACAGTTCGCCCGACTTGTTTCGTAAGCAGGCCCATCTGATGCAGCAATTCGAGGCCGTTGTCGTCCAAAGGCTTTTCCCATCTACTCAAAGGTTTTAGACCTTCGCAAGTCAGCAGGGCAAGATACGCCAGCTCAAAGTCGATCTCCTTCAGTTTTCTGACGCATTGTCTTAGTTCTTTCGACTCAAGATCCAAACATTCACTCCCTGCCTTTACAGCTTATCACATTCGTCCCCGCCCGGATCGGTGCACTCAAGCCATCTGTTGGCAACTTCAGCAATATCTTTGAAGTTTTCAATGCAATCTTCATTCAAATCACCCGGCAGATATATCGTCCCCAAATCGCCGCAGCGGCGAGGCATCTCCAGTATTTTTACTAAAAGCGGCAGATCAATTCTACCCTTTCCGTGGACATCACCGGCATAGCTGAAAGAGCCGTGCTCCATATAGTGACAGACAATATCAGGTACTTCAATAGACAAACTGAGCTTCGGATTTATAACCTGCCAGTAACCCATATTGCGCATCGCGCCGCATATATCGCACGCCTCAGTGCCCCTCTGGAAGTAATCCACCTTGTACGTCTGCTTTGGCGGAGGGTCGCCACCGTAAGGGTCATATACCGGCAAAGCTTCTATTACCTCACCACATTGCCTGGCAAGGTCAATGCCATCGGGTGTGATGTTCCTGTCCTGGTCCGGGTCATAGAGGTTGTAACCGGCTGCCAGCTCCTCGCTGTCGGACATAAGGTCGTTATCAAGGTCATTTGCATCCAGAGGTAACTGATGTCCATTCGGATCATAAGGGAAGCGCCGTTCCAGAACTCTCATCAATCGCTGCAAATCCACTCTGCCGCTATGAAGGTTGCCGTAACAATCGAAGGAGCCGTGTTCCATATAGTGCAGTGCCAAATCAGGCAAAAAAGTTCCATTTAGAGGATCCTCGTGATTGGGATAATGCAAGCCGAGCTTTGGATTTTTAATTTCCCAGCCTCCCATATGAATCCACTGCCCACAAATGCAGCACTGTTCCAGTCCGTCAAGCGCGTGCTCGAATTTATACGTTTCTTTTGGCGGATCGCCAAAGCCGTACCATTGCGGCAAGTCTCTGACATCAGCAGCGAGGCGTCTGGCAAGCTCGATGCCATCGGGTATTTCATTTTCATTCTGGTCGTCATCGAAAGGTTTATAGCCGATGGCAAACTCCTCTTTGTTTGCGAGTAAATCTGCATCCGCATCTTTGGGCACGGGCAATTGATGGTCATTTGGCTGGTAAGGCAAACGCAGCTCAAGTGCTCTCAGCAGGGTGTATACATCGAGTCTGCCCTTATTTGTGCTGCCGGAGTAACTATATGAACCATGCTCCATATAATGCAGTGAAATGAACGGGCAGTTGACGGTCAGACTTCGATTCGGGTTGACAACCACCACACCTCCCATATTAAACTGCTGTCCGCAAATATCGCAGGTTTCCAAACCAAAAGTGTATACATAATATTTATATGTTACATTTGGTTCCGGATTGCCGCTTTGTGGGTCCCATGTCGGCAGGTCATTGATATCGGCTTCGCAAAGTTTTGCCAGTTCAACACCATCAGATGTTCCATTTCTATTCTGGTCCGGCTCGAATGGTAAATAGGAAAGTGCTTTTTCCTCGCTGTCGGCAAGTAAATCGCCGTCCATATCCTCTTCTACGGGTAACTGGTGCGCTTCGGGGGCATAAGGCAGTGGCAATTCAAGTGCCTCCACCAAGGCAGCTACATCCACTCTGCCATCGTGTATCTCACCGGCGTATGTAAACGAGCCGTGCTCCATATAGTGTATCGCCAAGATGGGAAAGTCAACGGTCAAACCCCGTCGGGGATTTTTGACCCACGCGCCACCCATGTTTACCATTTCACCACAAATATCGCAGGCCTCCAGGCCAAACGTGTATGCAAAGCCTTTACATATTTCATTTGGATCTGCTTCATCTACCAGCGGCAGGTCATTGATGTCGGCTGCGCAAAGTTTTGCTAATTCAACACCGTCAGGTATTAAATTATCGTTCTGGTCAGGGTCGGAAACATCGGAGTTGATTGCAATTTCCTCGGCGTCGGCAAGCAAATCAACGTCAGCATCCTGGCTGACGGCCAATTCGTGAGGGTCCGGCGTATATTGTGCGAGGGCGCGATTTCCGGCGGCCGCTACGCCTAAGGTAATTACAGCAGCAGTACCGGCGGCAACGGCCCGCCCCGTTAGAGACCTTCTCTTCGGTCCCATTAGAGCAAGTCTGTTCTTTGTCTCTAACGGGGCACGCTTTTTAAACCTTTTGTGCTTTTCAGCTTGTTTCCTGAGTTGTCTTTGATGTGCTCTTCTTAATCTTTTCATTTTGTTTTCTCCTGCTCAGCCGATTTTCGGCCTCCTTTATTTATCACTATAATTACATTTTTTGCCTCGAATATTGTTCCGTCTGTCAACCGGCCGGTGATTGTCAGCTCTGCCTGGCCGACATCCAGAATATCCTGAACTTCTTCTCGGCTGAACATAGTCATCGCAACTTGTTCTTCTTCGTCGAACCATACCCACTGCGGTTCAATCTCATCCTCAAGAAGAACGCTGGACGAATCAATATCAATAACATTATGCCCTTACTCTGTAGATTTATGGTACGTGGCACAATTCTGACTTCTGCTGATATAGGAGGGCTGTATTCGTAAGCACCCATATCGATTCTGCCGCCGATTACGCGGGGATTGCCGTCCAAATCCGTCTCGTCAGGTTTAACTATATAATTCGGGTCACCGGTGTCGATGCAGGGCGAATCTGACAGTAAATGGTAATCACCATCAATCCAAAAATCATCATTTACATCGGCTGGTGTTCCATTGGGATCCCAATAGCCTGGATCAACAAACAAAGGTTCATAGTCGATGTTTCCTTCGCCCGGCCAGCCACCCTGGATATTGCTGTAAGCTATTATTATCGCCGAATTGTCATTATTCCAAATTTGGTCACCACTGTCCCAGATAATGCAATTGGTTATTTGAACATTGCTTGGATAATTCTGCTGGTAAGAATCACAAGCCAGAGCATTTCCATTGATTGCTGAATTTGCGGTGAATGTACAGTTAGTCAGCGTCGGGCTGCAGTCAGAGTTGAAGAGTCCGCCTCCAATCACCAATGCCGAATTGCTTTTGAACAAACAATTGGTAAATAATATCGAGTAAAAGATATGGTAATTCGAGACATTGTTAATTGCACCGCCGCATTCTGCCGAGTTATTGCTGAATGTGCAGTTGGATAGTGTGGAGGTACTCCAAAAGTTTCGCATCGCACCACCAAAACGAGCTGAGTTGCGATCGAATTCACATTTGTCTGCTCCCAATCGACAGTCAAAATTGGCGATCGCACCACCGTCATTAATCCCTGAGTTCTCGGTGAAGACACAATTGGTCAACATCGGCATGCTGCCGTTATTGTTGAACATCGCACCACCCGCGTTATCAGAAGAGTTTCTAAAGAATATGCAGTAATCAAGAGTTGGTTTGCTGTTGTCATTAGACATACCCCCACCCTGGCCCCTCACCGAGTTTTGTATGAACGTACAGTTGGTCAGTATAGGTGTACTGTAGTCGTTACAAATGCCGCCTCCGTAGCCTCCAGTGGCTGAATTGTTGCTAAATACACAGTTAGTCAGCGTTGCCCTGCTGTATCCCGTGCTGAACATCCCACCACCACGACCAGCAGAGTTATCTCTGAAAACACAGTTACTTAGATCCAAGCTGTTATGCGTGTAATATAAGCCGCCCCCATACTGTGTTGCCGAGTTACCTATGAATATACAGTTGGTTAGAGTCCCACCACCAGCCAGTCCACCGCCATTGCGTGCAATGTTGCCGGTGAAGATGCAGTGAGTCAAGATGCCGCTACCAGACATCCCACCACCATTGGCACTAATTTTTCCCGATACCACGTTCTCACTGAACGTACATCGGACAAGTGTTGGATTGCCGTAATTGCACATTCCGCCCCCCTGCCGTGCATAGTTTTTGATGAACGTGCAATTGGTCAGCGTCGGGCTTCCATCTTGGCCGTTAAACATTCCTCCACCAGCCCCGGACGTATTGCCGCTGATAATACAATTTATAAGGGATGGTCTACCAGCGTCATTATATACTCCACCCCCATGATAGTGTGGATATGGCCCTCCAGCATTGCCACCGATAATCGAAAAACCATCCAATACGGCGTTTGCATCAGCTTTGTCGCTCGTTATCACATGTAAGCTGTTTTCCACTCTCGTTGGTTCATCAATCAGATCCAAAGGATCGCTTATATTTACATCGTTGCCATTGAGGTCGCCGCTCAGGACGGTCTCGTATAAATTAACGTCCCGTGAGTTAGGATCTGATTCATCGAATCCGGCGTAGCCGCCTTTTAGGGTAACGCCGTTGATAAGCTGGAAGGTAGCAGTTCGGTCGCCAGTCCCATTCGGTTCAGCCGAGGTTTCATCCGGCCTATAGATGCCATGTGCGACGCGAATCTCAACTGGCTTATCTGAGGAATTGGCATCGGCCAAAGCATCCTGTAGATAGTTGTAGGCATCGGTCCATGATGAGCCGTCATTTGCACCGGGAGCATTGGTGTCGACATAGATTATTCCTGCCAAAGCTGTAGAGACCATCGTCAGCGAAAACGCCGCAAGAAGCAGGTATGTTTTCAGTTTCGCGCTGTCGTCCATATCCGCGCTTCCTCAAAGAATCCCTAAAACATAAAAGTCCTATAAGATTATAGCAAATGGCTGCGGGATTTCCCAGAAATTCTTTTTATTTGTAGCTATTTCACCGCGTACCACGTTTATTAACACAATATGCAGGGAATAAGGCGAAAATGCCTCTTTGCAAATGTGAATTTTAGGAGTGCACCGTTTAAAGTTTTCCGTCAGATTGCAAAGAATATTCGACTGCTATCAGGGTTCGCGGGGTTATTTTTGCAAAATTTACCTTT
>SMTZ1_10001182_pt1 | contig 25776 bp, 19 predicted proteins | sample DeeMarSWOR136_30_FD_25667 | JGI IMG/M metagenome (IMG submission 25667)
TTTCTATCAGTATCCGCATCACTCGCAGTAAATACAAATTTATAGTTTCCTATTTCATTCGGAACTATATAAGTTCCACTGGGATCAAGTAATAGACCTGAAATGTCAGAAGCGTTTACGATAAGTTCTCCGGGATTTCCATCAGTATAATCCCCTGTGTATGTATACACGATCTCAGGAGGAGTAGTATCATCATCCAATATAACTTGTTGACTTTTTATTTCAATTGAAAGTGAATCATTGTAAAGTGATCGATCATTATCATTATCTTGAGCATATATAACTAAAGTATAATTTCCTAGCTGAGATAGGAGGGACCAATTTCCACTTTTAGCTGGCGTTACCAAAAAATCTTCATTTGTTAAGCCATTAAAAGATCGATATTTGACTATAATATTTATATTACTTAAATCATTATCAAGGTCCCCCCCAATCCCATTATCATTGTCTAATATATTCCATGAAAAATATCCCGGACTGCCATCAGTGTTGTTACCCCCATTATAATTAATAGTAATATATGGATAAGTTGTATCATCATCGACAATATCTATCTGAATTGTTTTATTGGAAGTTAAGGCATCATTAAATCTATCATCATCAGCATCTGTAGCACTAAAGAAAAATAAATGAGAACCTAAACTGTTTGGAACCTCATAACTTCCGCTAGGATCAATAGAAAGACCAGAACTATCCGAGACGGAAATAATCAGCTCTCCAGGAGTTCCATCAGTATAATCTCCTGTGTATACATAAGAAATTTCTGGAGGAGTATTATCATCATCATTAATATTAAAAGATTGGAATTTTACAACATTTTCATCAATTAAGATATTAAAGAAATAATCAACTTGAATCATCAGATTTAAATTTTCTTCAATTACTCCCGTATTGATTATTATCGGACTAATAATGTGAGTTTCATATTTCCCATCTGAGAAGATAGGATCAGAAAGTTCTAAATTAGAGATATCAAATACTTTAATGTAATGATTATCGGATCCATTATACCATTTTCCGGTTGAATCCTCAGATCTTAAATAAAGTCTTAAACGATCAGCAACGTACCACAGAGCTGGAGATGATTTTACTTCAATATTAATAGATAACTTTATTTGAACATCGTCATGTCTTAAAAAAGTAATATCTCCGATGTGAACAGTATTATGAATTAATTGACATTTAATTTCCTGCAATTCCTCCTCATTTAAAGAACCATTATACTTTCCCCAAACATAAAGGCTCAAGATATGAGTATTATTTTCGAATAGAGGATCATTTTTGATTGTGTTATTTAATTCATTTTCTGTTCTTCCATAAATCTGAAGTATTATGTATTCTCGCCAATCTAAATAACTCCAATTAGTTGCATTTTGTAAATATACATCTGTCCAGAACTCTTGGAACTTTTGATAGCTCGAAAGATTTCCAGATTCTTGATATTCGTCGCTTAACTTTATATTTGTTATATCTAATTTTGGTTCTTTATTTCTATTGTAATTATCAAAAAAATTGTTTTGATTTATTAGTAAAATAGCTAAATAACAGAAAATAAATATGCTTGTTAATAATATAATTATTTTGATTTTATTCTTATTCATAAAATACATACATCTCTTACTTAACGATTTTGTCAGTTTTGTTACTGTACGAGTAAAAAAATAATAGTTTAGTATTTAAATGTTAAGTTAGTTAACCAATTTCAATTTTTTCTTATGAGAAAAAAGAAATTCAAAAGATTTGGAATAATACTTAAACTTTTTAATTATATATGGAGAAATTTATTAACTTATTAACCTATTAATATATTTTAGGTGTTCTCTTTAAGTAGATTAATTTTATTTTTAAATGAGATTAAAATATAGAATTTCATTTTATTCTAAGAGAAAAATATTTTTTTTCAAAAGAATCTTTACTATCTTTTAGTCAAAAAAAGCTAAAATTTTGGCAAATTCGATTGTAGTTTTTGTAATTTAAAAAAAATAAGGTTTTATTGGGCAGAGTCATTTCGTTTAGAATCTTATATTCATGAAGCTTTTGAGTGTATTTTGTTACTGTGGTTGTATGCATTTTCAATTGTTCCGAAATTTGATGTTTTGTCATACCTTCCTCATGTTCTTTAAGAATATTTATAATTTGCTTACATTTTTCTTTTGATATAAAGTAAAGAACCATTCTATCTTCAGGTTTTACATCTAAATCGAAATAAACATCTAAATTATCAATTGCTTCTTTAATAATATAACTAAATTTGATTAAGATATTTAAATGCCATTCGACTACAGGTATATTTAAATTTAAATTAGTCACAATTTTGTTAAAATGACTTCCAGGATTTTTTTGAATATATTCATAAATTTTATTTCTATTTATATTAGTTAAAACATCGTCTCTAATTAGTTTTGAGCCCTCAACAATTACATTTTTTTCTACTAGAGATTTTAGAATAGTTTTAATACCATTTACATTGACATTAATACCAGATTTTGCAAATCTGGAACTAATAAAAGGAACAATATCATTTGCATTAAAGTATCTGTTTTTATCTAGATATTCATTGATTATATCTAAGACCGTTTGTTCATTATTGGCAATGATCTCTGCCATTTTTAAGTAGCTCGTTAAGCTTTTTATTAAATACTATTAGAGGATTTTCTTTTTAAAATGTTATTTATAATTTCTTCTCTCTCTTTTGGAGATAACGCAAGCATTTCTTTAATGAAATTAATTTTCATATCTCCCTTCAAACCTATTTCATCAACTAAATTTAAAAATTTATCTGTGATAATTGTTAATTTAATATTTTCTAACTGAATTTTCTTTTTTAAATTTATATTCTCATCAAAAATTTGAAGTAATGATTCTTTATCACTTAACTTATTTAGGATATCTTTTGAAGTGTGCTCAACACTTATATTTATTCTTGATATAATATTTTGGATAATTTCCTCCCTTTCTAGCCTTGAGAGTGAAATCATTTCAAGTAAAAATGTTTTTTTATCAACTGCATTAAAACCTAGAGAATCAACTTTTCTTAGAAAATCATCAGATATAGTTGTAAGATTTGTTTGTTGTGAAATATATTTCTTTTTTATAATCTGTGTGGGTTCAAATAATCTAGATAATAGCTTTTTGTTAGTAATTTCATTAATAATTTCTTTTGCTGAAGGGACAGAGGTTATTTGATAGGGTTGTTCTCTTTCCTCCATAGAAAGAGGGACTTGTCTTTTCTTTCTTTTAAGTTGATTTTGATAGTAATGAAATGAAGTCGCTGATACAGCAACCACAGAAGAAAAAATAAATATAAAAATAAAGAATATTATCAAATCTTTATTATCCAAAATAGGTAATTTTTTAATAATTATAATCTCTTTATAAGCAAGATTTCCAACTGTGTCATTTGCATAGAATGTAATAGTAACATTCCCTTTAGGTATTGCTAACCATATTAATTGATCAATTTTGTTATTAGTAGAAGTAAAAATGAATTTAGTTTCTATACCGGAAATTTTATACCACATAGTGTCTAAATGATCATCTGTAATTGTTACATTAAAATAAGGGGACTTTTTACCAAATATTTCTCCGGGATTAGGATATATTATATTAATTGTTGGGACATCTACATCTTTTTCTGTGCTCACTTCATTAGAAGCAATATATCCTAGAGTATCATTAGCATAAAACTTAATAATTATAATACCTGAAGAAACTGTGTCCCAAACAGATTGATTTATCATACCAGTTGTGCTACAAGTATAATTATGTATTCCACCATCAATGGTATACCAAATAACATCTAAATTCGGTTCAATAATTGAGAGATTATAATTAGGAGCAATTTGACCAAAAATTTGATTATTTTGAGGAGATGTAATATTGATGACTGGCTCAAGATCATCAATTTGATAGTTGTAATCATTTAATCTTACTGTAAAATATTCTTTTCCATCATTATATTCTGAGTATGTATTTAATAAACCAAATGATGTATATGTATACTCAAATTTTAAATTAGAACCCATTATAGTTAAACTAATAATAAATCCATTTGAAACAGCGACAATATCTGAACGAATATAATCTAAATAACTCCAATTGACATTTGTTGGTAATACATACTTATTTAATATGGAATATCTAGTTAAATTTTCAGGTAAATAATATATTTCAGGGTGTTTTTCTGTAAGAAAAGGATTTATTGTTGAATAAGCTCTAGAATCATTAGTAATAATTAAAGTCCGATTGAGGGATAAATCAAATCCTCCGATAAAATCTATTTTTAAACTAATTAAATTTGGTAAATTGCTATAATTTCTTAAAGGAATTATAGGAGCATTTCTTTCACTATAGAAAACTCCATAATTATAAATACTAGATTCATTCACGCCCATAAATGTTGGTTTAGGAGATTCAAGAAAATTATAAATTGTAAAAATTGATTTTTTATCATAATTTTCCCAAGATTGATTAACATAATAAAAATCCATCCAATCTAATATTCCATATTCATTATAATATGCATTTCTACCAAATTTAATTATATGACCATCTATATTGTCTTCAGCCATTAATTTATCTCCTAGTTCAACATAATTCCCAGCACTATCATAATTACTTATTCTAGAATCGGATTCCTCAATATTTGATCTATTAAGATAATGAAAAATTGGAGTTGGAATAAAAAAAGGAAAAATATGAGTCAAATTATGGGGAGATGTATAATTCAATGGTTCTTTTCGAAATGTCAATAGATCTTGTCCATCAGGATTAATATTAAAATTATTATCTTTATTAGTCCAATTCCAAATAGTATAATTTATGTCCCAATGAGTTGAGTTTTCTATAATAGATGTTATATTTATTTTAAATTTACTTAATTTTATAGGATCAGAAAATAATCCATAGATCTCTTCCCAACTTGATCCAAATATCCTATCCATAATGGAATTATCTATTTCTGCTACAATGTAGGAATATTCGTTATCTAAAGCGATATTAAGCGAATAATTAATATCAGAAATACCATCAAAGTTAAATTCTATTGCTTTAGACAAATAAGGTAAATTTTCTTTATTAATACCCGAATAAGAGTTAAAATTTATTAAATCTCCATGATCTAATCCTACAATTGCATCAAATTGAGTTATGTAATTAATATTTTGATATTGAAATTTAATTACTCCTGATTGATTAAATATAACTTCAAAACTGCCAACATAATTATTATCACTACTATATATATCGTGATATTCTATTACTAAATATTTATAAGGTGAACCATTAAAAAATTTGTAGTAGATATTTCCACCATAACTGGGATTTAAATCAGTACAAAGCAAAGCTACACAATCTTTATTTTCATCACTTAAATCTGGTATTGGGGCACAGATCGATTGAGTTTCTCCTATATTTGTAAAACTCATCCAACCATTTGTACTTATAAAAAGTTTAGTATATTCTGTTTCATAATAGGTAAAATTCCATCCCATACCATCAAAAGAAATTGATTCATAAGCATCATTTTCAGTTGAAATATTCAAAAGGGTTCCTGTTATCGAAATATCATGCCATAAATAAGGAGCATTTTTATTAATGATGTATCCTCCACCATTAGAAGAAGAGGTTGTTAAAGATCTATTAAACACTCCAACCTTAGATTTTTGAGTAATTGATTCATAAGATGAAAAAAACGGAATTAAATTTGCGAATATTATAAATATAACTAATAAATACATTAAATAACTCTCAAATTTTATGAATTTCCTATAATTCATAGTTCCTTTTTTTCCAAAACCCCTATTTGATTTATTTAGAAACAATTTAAGCTTATATAATAGAGTCGATTTCTTTTATAATTGGGGAGTTGTTTATAGAATGTTCTTTAACTCTAAAGAATTTATTAAAAGGAATAACTATTTTTTTTATTTCTTTTCTAAATTCACCAACTTCACGCCAATACGATACATAAAGATTCTCCCTCATAGAAAATCCCTCTAATTATTATTTATTATTATTTTTTAAAAATTTTATTTAAACCTCATATTAACATAACATTTCTATTTTATCGTTTATTCTTTATAATTTATGAATTCAATGCATTTCAATGAAAATCTGATTATACTGTTACTTTATAATTAAGAATCTTTCTAGCTAATTGATTAAATGCTTTATCAAGATCAGAATTAATTTCGGATGAAGTTTCCAGATAAATACAACCTTCTTTTTTAGCAAACTCTTTTACTATTTTTGAGTATATAAACAAATCACCTTTTTTCAAAAAGTCTGATTTATTTCCAATTAAGACATATGGATATTCATCAAAGTTGAATTGTCGAATCTTGGAAAGATAATTGTTCATTTGTTCAAATGATTTTATTTTTGTCAGATCAAATACAATTAGTACAATTTCATCTTCTTTATGGTTTAACTGCTTTATTATATCGAAAATTTTATCTCCACTAACATTCCAAATTAATAGAGTGCCATCTAATCCATCTCCAAATTCAATATCTTTTGTTAAAACATCTATACCCACTGATAATTTATAATTAGTGCCGAATTTATGCTTAAAATTCCTTTTAACTGTCTCATTCTTGCCTAGATCAGCCAGAATAATTTTTAACTTGATATTTGATTTTTGTTTCTTAGAGGTAATATTTTTTGTAACAAACATTTTTGTAATTTCACAACTTAATAAGTCTTTTACTATTTTAGAATGAACTTTTTGCACCTTATTTAAACCCATCTATAAAAGTAATGAAATATTGCTTCCTCAAAATTTATTTTTTATTAAATTATGTTAAATTTTCGTTAATATTTTCTATATATTGAACCTATTCCCTATGAAAATTTTAAAAATTTTATAGAAACTCTTTTTTATTCTAAAATTATATAATTATATAAGATAATATAAGGATTTGTAAAGTAATATAATGATAAAGTTAAATTTGGGGTTCAAAATCTCTTTAGAATTAGTGATTTAATAATTTTAAAATAAAGATATCTTTTAAGGAATTTATTAACTTTTAATTAAGTAAAATTAGAAATCGAAAAAATATATAAAAAATTTTAATATTAATCATATTAAATAATAAAATCGCGGGAATTGCCAAGTCTGGTCAAAGGTTATTATAAGTTAAATCTAAATCCAACAAAAGGCGGTGGACTCAGAATCCATTCTCGTAGGAGTTCGGGAGTTCAAATCTCCCTTCCCGCATTAATCAAATTTAATATGTATAAATTATTAATAGAATTTTTGAGAATAGTGCTCACGCGATATATCCCCATGAACCAGAGCTATTTATTAAATCTTTACTGGATTTTCTAGATATAACCTTATAAAAAGAGAAGTATGTTTTTTAATGCAAAAATTATAATATATTATAAGAGATTTATTCTAATAAATATAGAAAACTATTTACTAAAATTATGTCAAATGATCTCCCACCAAGAGAAGAAAAGGAAAAAATTCTTGTTTTTCAATTTAACGATCAGCTAAGTGAATTTCAAGAATTAGAAATAGAAGAAGAAATTGCTTTAAATGAGTTGTTAGATTCGGATTTTATACTTCTTTTTGTAGATCCTAAAAGATATAGAGTTTGGATTTGGCAAGGTAATAATGTTACTACAAGAATGAAATTTGTATCAGCTAAAATAGCACCAAGTATAAGAGATAGGTATGGGATCGCATTTAAAATCACTTCCGTTGATGAAGGAAATGAAACTGAAGCATTCAAAACGATGGTGGGATTACAAAAGGAAATAGATTATGCTGAAGTGCAAACTGGACCTGCTTATGAAGGAACTAAGGAAGATTTAGAATTACTTGAATCTTTATCTCGAGAAAAAATTCTTCTATTATTAGAGAAAACGGAGATCCCTGAAGGATATGAGAGAAAAATGGTAATAGTAAAGAATAAAATATATGGTTATAGAGAATATGAGCGTGATTATTTAGGATCTACAATAAAGGAAAAACAACTCTTCCCATTAAAAGAGGAAGTTGAAGATGGTCCATATTTAGCTGAAAAATATGTCCCAAGAATGCTGTTTTCTTTTAATAATGTTGTATTAACAGAACTTTTAGAAAAAACTGATGAAGATCATAACTAAATTAGAAATAGAATCTTGTTAATTGTATTTTATAATGAGTTATAGAAGACAAAAGCAACTTAAAAGGCGTAAAAAAAAAAGAAGGCTTGGTGTAATAGTGTTAATAATTTTTTTTATAAGTATTCTAGTTAGTATTGTATTCATAATAGTTACTTCTCCTTAAAATCCCATTAAATGAATAACTATTTAATTATAAAGCTTTTATTTAAAATAATATAATTAAATCTACACGCTAACTTGAAGCTTAAAATAATCGATTTAATTTTTATTATTCTATTAATGATTATTACACTTATTTCAGTAGATTTTTTATTAAATCCATTACATAGAGAAGCAATTGAAGACATTTCAAAATATGAACCTTTTCAGAATTTAGGTACTGGACTTCTCATAACATTTTGGGTTTGTTTTATTGGAAATTTGCTCCCTATACCTACTCCTTACACCTTTGTAGTTTGTTTTTCTTCTCTACCTTTTCTAAAAGTGAATATTTTCACGCCTCTTTTAATAGGGGTAATTGCTTCATTAGGATGTTTATGTGGAGAGCTAGGGGGATATATAATAGGTAGAGGTGCTTCAGAAATAATATCTGATGAAAAAAAAGAGAATTTAAATAAATATCAGCAGTATCTAGTAAAACATCCAAAAACAGCTCCATTTTTAATATATCTTTTTGGCCTCACACCTTTAAATGACGATATGATAACAGTTCCTTTAGGTTTGATAAAATATGATGTTAAAAAGACTATTTTCTGGATATTCATGGGTAAACTGGGACTAATGCTCATTTTTTCTTATAATGTGGTTAAAATTTGCAGGTTTTTAGGAGGGGAAAATTGGATCTATAGTATAATAACATTATATTTTACGGTAATTGGAGTATATCTTATGTTAAGAATTAATATTATTGAAATTTTTAATAAATTAAGAAATAAATTAATTTCTATTAGAAAGAATTAGGTTAATTTTCATTTATGTCGAATAACCAGTTCAAATAATAGAAAAAGTGAAGAAGAATTGTTGTTATATTATTTTGTATTATCTCGTATTTCTATTCCATCTGGTAATGTGACACTATCTACCATAAGACCTTCCGCTTTCCGATAATCATCAAAGGTTCTAGATTCTACCTCTTTAATATACTTAATTAACTCAGCTTCTACAGACGGAGTCATCTTATTAGATTGATGATTCTCAAGGATTTGATCAATTTTTTCTCTTGCTCGTTCAATAATATCCTTAGCCCCCTTTTTATGCCAAGTGCTTCTCCTAGTTCTATCTGCTAATCGAGGCATATAAAGTTCAGAAGTCATGTATTTACGAGTATGTCGTTCTGATAGATAATTAGTCCCTTTTTTTTCACTTGTTGCAACTTTCTTTATGATATCTATACCAATAGTATCGTCATTAACAACAATACCTTCAATAGCTCGCTTAACCATTCCACATAAATCGTCATCAATCACCAGAAGCTCTAATGCCTCTACCAAAGTTGCTTCATAGGTTCCAGCACATGTTATATAGTTAACTCCGGCTTGAGCGGCAAGCATTAATGTTTGCATCCGTTCAATTCCATTTTGGAGATCCAGTACTTTAGAATCAGTTCCGCAGCCAGGTCCGCGTGACGGGATGTTATAGAACCTAGCAAGTTGTGCTATACCTGCAGTTATAAGCCCCATTTCAACAGATCCCATTGCAGAGTTACCTGTGCGCATATCAGTAATATGAGAAACTGTCCCAAAAAACACTGGTGCTCCAGGATTAAGAATCTGGGATAAAATAACGCTTCCAACTATTTCTGCATTCGTTTGAGTTAGTAATCCTGCTAAAGTCACTGGTGCAGAAGCCCCTGCAAGAGCTTCGGGGGCGACTATAGTTGGTTGTTTATATTTAGTAAATATCGCAAATCCATTGGTCATAATTTGAGGAAGATGGAGTGGACTTGTAGGATTCATAAAACCAACAAATCTTGGTCTATTAATTAATTCATCTTCTCCGCCTACGATAATTGATGCCATATTCATCATATCTTGGGATGCTAACCTTCCCAAACAACCCAATCCATAAGGCTTTTTAGTGTTTTTTACCCATTGATAAATACATCGAGCATGAATAGTTATATACGATATATCATTAGGCCAAACATCAACATGAGAACATACAATATTTTCTAAACTATCAACGACCTTTATTTGTTCAATTGTATCTGCTAAAACTGTTTTTCTTACACCATTCTTTTTAGTAGCATCAAATATCTTAACAGGAGTGCCAATAGTCGCAAACTGAGTACTAGACGTATTCACTTCAAAATGAAACAAACCATCAGGTCCATATAATTTGAAGGATTGAGGAACTGTTTTTAAGTGCTCTTTAACAATTGATTCAGGAAATTTGACAAAATGAGATTCCTCATTTACTTTTGCGCCATTTTCTTTAAGGAGATTTCGAATATCTTGTGCATCTATCTTAATACCTACTTCTGATAATAATTCCAACGATGCAGAATGAATAGCGCTGAGTTCGTCTTTTGAGAATACTTCAATATTCTTTAGTTTCATTTTGTTCACCTAATTCAAGTATTTATAATTTTTTTAATTACATTAACAGCCTCGATAGCATCATCAGCCCAAGCATCAGCACCGATTTGATCAGCCCATTCTTCTGTAGTGGGTGAACCTCCTACAATTACTTTATACTTATCTCTCAAACCCCTCTTGTTTAATTCTTCTATTACTTGTCTTTGAAAATCCATTGACATCGTTAATAATGAAGACATTCCAATAACCTGCGCTCCAACTTCTTCAGCTTTAGAAATAAACTGGTCCGCAGTTACTTCAACACCTAAATTATAAACTTCAAATCCATTAGAGAATAAAAAAGAGGCAACCAGATCTTTCCCAATACTGTGAACATCACTTTCTACTGTCCCAATAACAACTTTTCCAGCTGATTGTTTGGTTTCACCAGACTTCCTTATTGCAGGATCTAGTATCTCATCAATCGTGTTTTTAACTACATTAGCTGAACCAACTAAGTCAGGAAGGAAAATTTCCTCATCCTCAAATTGTTTTCCTATAAATTGCATAATATTTCCAATAATTTTTAATAATTCTACGGGCGTTGCTTCCTGTAATTCAATGGCATTAAGACAGATCTCTTTCAAACCTTCTTCATCCCACTCTATAATAAATTCTTTAATTTTATCTTCTAATGTCATTTTAAATCCAATTTTATTGAATAAATGCTTTCAGTTCTATAATTGAAAATTTGTAAAAAAGTTTATCTGAGCATTCATTATTGAAATACTATATCTACTAAAATATATATAAATGAGAATAAGTGGAAATATATGTCAGAAATAAAAAAAACTTTTCAAGAAATAAATAGAGAATATCAAGAAAAATGGAAGAAACTTAAATTTGATACGCAATTAATTCGAGCTGGTGAGGATCCTTATCCAGAAACATCATTTAGTTTACGAACACCTATTTATGCTACAAAATCTTATACTTATTCTTCTATGAGTGAATTGCTTGGAAGTCATTATTTTTATTCACGTGCAGAAAATCCCACTCTATATGCATTAGATAATAAACTAGCTGTAATCCATAAAGGGGAAAGTGCAATTTCAGTTGCTTCTGGAATGGGAGCAGTTCATCTTGCATGTTCGAGCATTTTACAACAACGTGTTGAACGGATTCGCCCTCATAAAATTAAAAAATTACTCCCACAATCTAATCCGGAAAAAATACCTAATGTAATTATCCATATAAATCAATATACAGGAATTTATAGATTACTTACTAAAATTTATCCACAAATGGGGGTAGAGTGTAAAAGAGTAAACCTATGCGATTTAAAAGAGGTTAAAGAGAGCATTGATGAAAATACCAAAATACTGTTTCTTGAAACACCCGCTAATCCTACAATTGACATTGTTGATATTGAAGCATGTGCAGAATTAATTCATGAAGTTGGTGGAAAATGTATTGTAGACAATACTTTTGCGTCCCCAGCACTTCAATTACCTCTTGAATTAGGAGCAGATTTAGTTGTAGAAAGCTTAACGAAGTACATAAACGGGCATGGAGATTGCCTAGGGGGTGCTATTATAGGACCTAAAAATGAGATTCAAAATATTCGTTATTTCTGGGCTGAAACTGAAGGTCAAACACTTAGCCCATTTAATGCTTGGTTAATATTGAGAGGGTTGAGAACCTTGAACTTACGAATGGAACGCCATTCTTCTAATGCTATGAAAATAGCACAGTTCTTAGAAAGTCATCCAAAAATTGTAAATATTGCTTATCCTGGCTTAGATTCACATCCAGGTCATGAGATTGCAAGGAAACAGATGAAAGATTTTAGTGGAATGATTGGTTTCGAGTTAGAATCCGCGAAAGCGAGCAACAAATTTATTGAATTGTTGAAGTTAATAAAAGTAGGAGTGTCATTGGGAGATACTACATCTTTAATCGAATTTACACCTATAATGACAGGTATAGATCTTGCTAGGTGGGAAAAGAAAGCTTTTGGAATATCAGATACTCATTTCAGATTTTCTGTAGGACTAGAGGATTCAAAAGATTTAATAGATGATTTGGATCAAGCATTAAAACAGATATAAATTATTGAAATTAAGAAATATTAATTAATTTATAAAAAAGATTTAAGTGATATTGTAATGAGAATGAGTAAATTAGAAGTGTTGACAAAAGATGAGATTGAAACGATTCATACACATTCACTTGAACTCTTGGAAACTATAGGTGTAAAAGTAGAATCACCCGAAGCCAGAGCTTTTTTAAAGGAAAACGGTTGTTTTATTGCCAATGAAAATAGCCATTTTATTAAATTTCCTAGTGAACTTGTTGAAAACAACCTTAAAACAGTTCCTAATTCTTTTTCATTATGGGGACCGGATGGTTCATTTCATTTTGATGTTAACACTAACTCTGTAAATTTTGCTACAGTTGGAACTCCAGTAAAAATATATGATCCTAGTAATAAAAAGGGAATTCGAAAGACATTACTCTCAGATAATATAAATCAAATACGCATTGTAGACAGTTTAAAAAATATCATATGTTCTCATGTTGATATATGGCCTAATGATGTTCCATATACAGAACTTCATTGGCATGCATTACATGCCTGGGCTAAGCATAGTTTTAAACCCTATGGCCTCGGTTGTCTTGGTAGAATTGCCTCTCAAGATATGATGAATATAACTTCAATTATAATAGGAGATGGAGAAGAACTTAAGAAAAAACCAAGACTGATAGGTTTCTATAATCCTACTAGTCCTTTAATACATAATCAACTACTATTAAATGGTATGTTTGTTTTTGTAGAGTATAATCAACCAATAATTATAGCACCCGCTGCTAGTGCGGGATCAACTGCTCCAGTTACACTTGCCGGATTACTTATCCAAGCTAATATGGAAATAATATCAGCAATTGTTCTAACTCAACTTATTAATCCCGGTTCTCCAGTCCTTTACTCGTCGATGTCAGCACCAATGGATCCGTCAACTGGAAATGTAGCATGGGGTTCTATTGAAACAGGCTTAATAACAGCAGCAACTGCTCAAATGGCTCGCTTTTATAATATTCCTTCAAGAGGTCCTGGGGCTGTTACAGAATCAAAATGTTTTGATATTCAAAACGGGTATGAACGGTTAATGACTCTTTTCTGTTCCGCTCAAGCAGGCATTAATTATATAACATGTGCAGGAACATATGAATCTTCACTTTCAGAAGCTTTAGAACTCTTAATGATTGATGATGAATTATGTAGTATTGTTAAAAGAGGATTGGAAGGAATTAGAGTCAATGAGGAAACCTTAGCATTAGAGGAAATTAAAAGAGTTGCAATTTCAGGGAAATCCTTTTTAAGCTTAAAACATACCGTTAAAAATACTAGAAAAGAAATTTTTGTACCTTTATTTGCTGATAGAAATCGAAGAGGAGTTTGGCAGAGATCTGGTGCAACAGATATAATGGTAAGAGCAAGAGAAAAAGTGAATAAAATTTTGGAAACTCAAAAAGGACCAGGAATATCAAAAGATGTGGAAAAGGAATTAAATGAATATTTTAAAATTGTTTCAGCACGTTCATATGATGATTATCGTAGATTAGAAGGAATGGATGATAAAGATGTTAGTTTGCCTGGCTTAAATGATTAGGATTCTAAATTAAAATTTTTTCTATTAAATTTTCTTAATAACAATAATAAAAAAAAGAGAAATAGGTTATTTCTTTCTAATAATATCCAATTTTTTTTGATGGAGCTCAGTTAATTGAGATTTTATCTCTTGAACTTTATTTCTTGTAAAAGGATAAAAATATAAGCAAACAAGACTAAGAATTATCGCTATGATTGGGAATAATACCATTAGAAGTCGAAGTCCTAGTAATGTATCAAAATTAGGATCAGGTTCATAAGTTTCCCAACCTGTTGATACAAATACTAAAGACACGGATAATACAGAAAATACCATTGCTAACCGCATAAAGAAATTAGTTATGCCAAAAAAAGTTCCTTCACGACGAACACCTGTTTTTAATTCATCTTCATCAATAACATCAGCAATAATTAAGTAAATAAAATAAAGCATTCCTCCAAATCCAATCCCCGCAGCAGAAAGAGTAATAAGTGCTGTTATAAAATCGTCAATAAATAAAATAGGTAAAATAGCAATTGTGAAAGCAATCATTGAAATTGCAAAGGATGTTCGACTGCCAAGCTTAACGTCTAAATATTTCCAAAGTAAAACGGATATGATTCCAATTATGAAAATACTGCCTAGTAATAGAGAGGCCATAAAAGTACTTTCCATCAATACATTTTGATTCCATAAAGGAATGACTGAGGCATATAATAAGAGAATATATTCATATAAGAAGAACATTATAGTATAAAGCACAAATCCCTTGTTGCTAAGAGTATACCTCATGCCTTTAAAAAATGAGAATTCATGTTTATGATCTAACTTAAATTCTTCTTTCTCGATTACACCCCATCTTATAGAAACGATTAAAGCGATCCCTACAATGATAGTCGTTACAATACCATTTATAGGATATCCACTTGGATCTTCTAAATCACCAATAAATATTCCTGGAATTAGAAATGCCATTATTAATCCTATAGTCGCGAGAATCTGTTTAATCGTATTCACTTCTGCACGTTCTTCTACTGAAGTATAGAGTTCAGGGAAAAGTGAATCAAATAATGTAACCATAGTATAGAATGTATCAAAACATATGAGGATAATAAGAAGATAGATAAAAGTTATTATTTGATTTCCTGTAGGAGGGAGCCATACAATAACTTCTATTATTAAAATGGGAATTGAACCAAGTATGATAAAAGGTTTCCTACGACCTATACGTGTTCTCGTTCTATCAGATAAATATCCAATCAATGGATCATTGATTGCATTCCATATCGTCCAGAGGACAAAAGCAAGCATTATTAATTCAATACGTAATCCAATAGCTGCAAAATAAAATGATAAAACCCATGTATTGAAAGCACTATTTAAAAACCATTGTGCAAAGCTTCCCATTCCGAAACTCCACTTTTGTTTCTTGCTAAATATAACACCACTTTCTTTTTCTTCGATGTTAGACATATTGATATAACCTTGTATTTTTGAAGATTTCGTAATATAAATTCAAGTTTTTATTAATAATTAAGGAAAAAAATAGACTAAAATGTGAAAGGTATAATATAGGTATAATATAACAACAATTAATATCCATACAATAGAATTACTCTTTTAAAGGTGGCAGATAAGTATTTATTGTAGTGATATTAGTTCTAAACTGAATCTAAACTTTTGAATACTTCTCAATTATATAATTTTGCAATGAACATGCATATTTTTGAAGATTTAGAATTAGAATTTTTTGCTGGATTTCACGTAAATATGAAACATTTAATTTTTTTAGAAGTGATTTTAAATAATCTATAGTATCAAATATACTAACTATGATCTGCCAATCACTCTGCCATTCATAATCTTGTTTATACTCAAAAACTTCCATTTTATTTCAATTCTATTCTTTAATTTATTTCAAGGTAAACCATATAAATCAAGATTTATAAATGTTTAGTTACTATCAAATTTCTGATTATCTCTAACAAACAAAATAGAAAAAATAGGTTAAAAAATAATAAAATTAATTTACTTAGTTTTTATCACAACTGTTTCTGACACATTCTGCATGAGCCTAAATCTGCGTTTTGGATCTTCAGAATTTTTAAGAACACCAACGATAAGGTCGATTATCAGAAAAGGAGATCCTTTAAAGATATTATTTATAGCATAATTCTTGGAAGACGCATTATCAAGAGTATTTTCATCTACAGTTCTAAGGTTTAGTGCCATTTTTCCCACAGTTTGACCGTTATTGTACGCCTCTAAACCCCAATGATATAAAAAGCCTATTAACCAATCTAGTAGATAGGAAATATACCACCCTCCTCCAAAAGGATTAAAAATGCTGAATGGACCGTAAATTGGCATAAAGATAATCCATGAAAAGATAGCTCCTATAATGCCAATTATGATTAGATCTATAATAAATGCTACGATTCTTGTTCCAAAATCAGCATATACTACAGATTCTTGTTTAATAGCTGGACGAGTATAGGTTGTTTGTTCATAGGTTGGGATTGATACTTCTTCTACTGTAGCTTGATAGAGTTGATTTCCACAAGCATCACAAAAAGAGGCATCTGGTTCTAATTTATTTCCACAGCTTGGACAATATTTTAATGCCATATTTATTTTCACTTATTTTATTTATCTCTAAAAACATTTTATATTTAAGAAATTAACTTTTTTATATTATAAAAGACTTTTAGAGTCCAATTTTGAATTCAATTTTAAAAATTAAATTAACAAACCTTATTCTTGGGAGTGGATATACAAGCTGAAATGCTTTTCAATTATCTCTTTTGTTTCTCTAAATTCTGATACATTAATTATTTTGTTTAAATCTTGAATCTCTGTTAATTCATTTTTATACTTTGCCTTAAAATCTAAAGAAAGTTTTTCCATTAATTTCTTTAATATTGCATTTTTGTGATTTGTGATAAGTACAACCGCAAAACCGATTTCATCATAATTTACAACTATATCAGAATTATTTGTTTGTAGCACATCAATTTGATCGTTAGGATCAACGAATTCACTAAGAATATGATTTAAACCAATTAGGATGTTTCCCCATATAGCGGCATCTGTCTCATCTCTAAGTTTGCCAAATTTATAAGAATAAAGTAAAATCCCAGATTTATGATAAATATTAATATAATATATTTTATTGGTTAATTCTAAAAACATATCTGGCTGTTTAATTAGTAATCGACACGCACCAAAAATAGCAACCCATAAAGAAAGAATATGAAATTCACGAAAGATTGGAATTTGAAATATAATATAAAGAATATACATTAGAATAGGGATAATAAAGACAATAGTATTTATGATTAAGTTTTTAATTAAATCTCTATTCCTAGCTTTCTTGAATATAATAATAAACAGAAAGACATAGTAGAGCAGAACTGAACATTGAAAAATTATTGTTAGTAGTCCAGTTAACTTATGAAAAGCAAAATTAATTTCTGAAATATCTGGAATGAAAAAAGAAGGAGAATACAAAAAATCAACATGAATCTGAATCGAATCAGGTGAAAATAGAGATCCAATCAGAAATCCAAGAAGTACTATAAAATATAGAAAAGGAACATAAGGTATCTTTTTAAATTCCTTTAAAAATACATAAATCACTGATGTTAAGATTAAATTAATAAATCCAGAAATTAATGATAACTTCCAAAAAAAAAGGTTAATATTTTCAGAAAAAAATAGGGTTGTTGAACAAATAAAAAGAGTGGAATATAATAAAGCATTGAATAATGTTAAAAAGTTTAATAGAACTATGAGTTTTATACCAAATTTCTTATGATATTCGATAATATGGACTAGGGTATATATGGATAGAGATAAAATAAATAGATATCCAACTAATAAAGTATATGAAAATATAACATACATATTTTAACTTATCTACTTCCAACACTATTTATTTGACTTTTTATTAATGGAATGATTTCTCAAGAAGATCTTAAATATCTTCTAATGAATATAGAACATAAACTTATAATTAAGATTTTTTATTTTATTAATTCCTCATAATGGAAATTTACTAATTAATCTACAGAACCAAAGTACTCAAATATAGGGCTCGAAAAATTCAGTGATTATACTTTTAGCGTTTTTGAATTCGGTTATATCAATTAAACCGTTTAGATTTTGTAGTTTTTCTTTATTTACATAAGTAAATCTTTTCATGAAATTCGATACAGCTTTTTGAATATAAAAATTATGATGATTTGCTGTCAACAAAAGAGCATAGCCATGTTTTGTATCATATTCGAGGATTATATCTCTATTTTGCATTTTTATAAGGCTTAATTGATCTTTTTTATCGATAAAATTCGTAAGTATGTGATTAATTCCTATTAATATTGAGCCCTTCAAAAGAGAATCATCTGTTTCTTCTCCAGTTTCGAAATTATAGGAATACAATAAAATTCCACTTCTGTGAAATATGATAAAGTCAAAAATTTTATTAGTTAGTTCAATAAATAAAAATGGTCTCTTTATTATTATATATGTTGCAAAAATAGCACCCATTAAATAAATTGCAATATAAAAATCTCTAAATATAACATTCTGAGTAATTAAATTTAAAGAAAAAAAGAAAATTATAAGAGAAAAATGAAAAGTTAGGAAGCATAAGAACTTCTTTGATTTTTGATCTCGTATACTAGAAAAATATCGCAGTAGATTATACCATATTATAAACAGGACCATTGAATTATATATTAATAAAAAAATTAATAATAATGAATTCTGGAAAACAATACGATAATTTGCAGTCCCTTGTTTTATTTTAATTGAATTAAAGAGAAAATTTAGTCCAAGGATCATACCTACTATAAAAGAATATAAAAAAGAAGTTAGAATCGCTTTTTTTTCATATTTTATGATAAATCTATGGACGATACTTAAAAGGCTTATTGAAAATACCCAAATAGTTATTAATATACGCCAGATAATCACCGTAATTTCCTCTTTAAAAACGATTTCAGTCGATAACATATAAAAAGTAAAAAAGAATACTCCAAAAAATAAGTACATGAGAATATTCATAAGATTATTTAGAAAAGTACCAAAATTTTCGTGATTGATAAAAATATATATAACCCCTAGGGATGAGATAATGCTTGATATTATTATCAATAGTATGGTTAGAATCATTAGAAATATGTCTCAGAATATATGAATTTCTCTTAATATTTCATAAGACATATAGTTCAATATTATTTAAATTTATTTAAACAATTTTATCTCAAACCTTATTTTCCTTTTAATTTTAAAAATATTTTCACAGTCTAATTAATTCTATTAAATTATAAATAAAAATAAACAAATAATTATTTGATTTATATACTAAAAAGCGAAAAAATAATCATTTCTAATGGAAGAATTTATTGAATACCTATTAAAAGAAAAAATCATCGATTATATAGGAGAATTTTACAAAAAACATCTAAATCTTCAGAATAGAGAAAATAATTACATTAATATAATCAAAAATATATTAAAAATCAAAAATTTCAAAAATGAAAATATTAAATGGAGGAAATCAAGTTTTTTTGATTTAAATTGTGATATTTTTGGAATTATCTATGAGAGGATAAGAGATCATAAAGATAAGAAGGTTTTAGGCGAATTCTATACTCCTCCCATTGTAGTAAATTACATTTTAAAAGCAACAGGTTATAATCAGGAAAACCAAATAGAATTTAAGAAGCTAATTGATATTAGTTGTGGTTCGGGGAGTTTTATCATCCAAGCTACTAGAGTACTAATTCTGAGATTTCTGAAACTATTTAATAGAAAGGAAATATCTGAATTAACAGTTGAGGAAGCTAAAAAAATAATTTTTTATGTTAGAGATTATATTCATGGTATTGATATTAATTTAATAGCTTGCATCTTATCCCAAATTAATATTCATTTTGTCTTATTTGAAGTATTAAAAGTGATAAGAGATTCTGAAGAAACTTATTGTTTACCACTTTTTAGGATAAAATGTGCTAATGCTTTACTACTAAATAAAAAAGAGAAATTCGATTTTGTTATTGGGAATCCTCCATACTTATTTATCAGAGATATTTCAGAAAAAATAAGAGAAATAATTAAAAAACAAAATTTTGAAACAAGTAATGGACAATATGATTATTATCAAATTTTTATTGAACTTGGTATAAATTTATTGAAAAATAATGGAAAATTAGGATATATAATTCCTGATTCAATTCTAGCTTTATCAAACCGTGGGCGTATTAGAAAATTTATTAATAATACTACAAAAATCAATGAAATTTTTTATGTTGGTTCCAAATTTGAAGATTCTATTGTATCGAATGTAATCTTGATTTTGGAGAAAGAAATTAGTGATTTCAAGAGAGAAAATAATCTCATTAAAATTAATTTAGATTATAACAAAGAAAGATTTATTCTTCAGAAAACATTAAAGAAATGGAAATTTAAATTTCTAATACATTTAGATGACATCGATTCCTTCTTAATAGACTATCTTAACACAAATTTTCCAAAATTAAAAGATTTAAACAAAGAAGAAGGTTTTAATATAACTCTAAGTAGAGGAGTTGAGCTTACAAAAACAGGAGAAATAATCTATTGTAAAAAATGTAAACTTTTTTTTCCTGTTCCTAAAAATCTACTTTGCCCCAGATGTCAAGGTAAGCTAGACAAAAATAATATAGAAAAAATTATTCAAGATGCAATTTCTCATAATAAGATTCAAAATTGTTATCCATTTATCTATTCTATTAAACGATATCAAATAAAAGAACTTAAATATATTCATATGAATAAGCATGGGATTAACTATAAAAACTTGGATATATATTCTAATCGAATTATTATAAGGCAGTTAAGTCAAAATAATCTTATTTGTGCTACGTATGATAAAAATTTATCCCTCACGTCTCAATCATTTTATAATTTAAAAATCAATATATCTCCACTAAAAGAATTTAACCATGAATTTCTTTTAGGTTTAATTAATTCAAAACTTATATCTTATTATTTTATAAAATCATTTGGATCCTATAAAAAATTGTTTCCAAGAATTTTAATCGAAAAGATTAAAAGTTTACCCATAAAAATTCCACAAAGTAAGGAAGAAAAGAAAATTGCGAGCAAAATCATTGATAAAGTAGAGATTTTGTTAAAAAACACTAATATAAAAAGGGAAGAGTTTGCTAGAATACAAAATGATATAGATAGGCAAGTATTTAATCTCTATAAAATCTCAGATTCACACAAACACACTATCTGTGACTTTTTTACTAGTTTATAAAGGATATATTTTGAAGATTATAGAGTCGCCCCACTAATCTAAAGTATATAGAATTTAAAAAATTAAATAGAATTATTAGTCAATTTTTATTTTCATTAAGTAAAACGCTTCATAGAGTAATATGTTTTTAAAATTCGATCCCATTTATCAGCGAGATCATTTAAATTTGTTTTTCTAAAGAGTTTTACAGCTCTATCCAATATTCTAGCTATATTTTCCTCTTGATTTGAAACATCCTGTTGCTTATCCTTAACTGTTGAATTACTTATCATAAATAATTCTATTTGAAAAATAAATAATAAACAATATAGTATTGTGGTAACTCCTAAAATATGATTATAATATTATCTAAATACCTATATTTATATTACCTAAGAATATAATATTCTTAAATAAGATAAGATGATTTCAATGGAAGGAATCCTCAATAGAGAAAGTCTAAGACAAATCTTAAAAATTTACTATAATGAAGTTGAGGGTATTCTAGGGATAGCAATATCTGACAGAGATGGTTTTATTATTGCATCTGAATTCAAAGAAGGGGATGACAAAGAATCGGATTCTGTCATTGGAGCGATTTCAACAATCCTTGATAATTATATCGATAGAATTAAGAGTGAATTTGGTACTGAAGACACTTTCTTCAATATAACCACAATAGGGGATAAAAAATTTGCTTGTTGTTCAAAAGGGCCTCAATCTATTTTAACTACAGTAGCAGATGCTGAAAAAGTTGGAGACATAGAATTAAAAGTATATTCTGAACACATTGCTAATAAGATTGAGTTGATCTTAGCACATGAAGAAGTCTCATTACAAATCCCTGAAATAATAAAAGCATTGGCTAAAACAAGAGTCGGATCACTCTCTAAATTAGAAGGAGAATATTCAAATAAATTGATATTAACAGGAGATTATTCTGTAGGGAAAACTTCACTAATTAGAAGATTTGTAGAAAATATATTTAAAGAAGATTACATATCAACTATTGGTGTTCAAATTTCTAAGAAATCAGTGGATATAACTAATAAAATAAAAATGAACTTCCTTATTTGGGACATTGGAGGTCAGGTGACGCAAATGGCCCCTTATAGGGGAAGATTCTATAATGGTGCAAATGCAGCCTTTATTGTTGTTGATAGAACACGTCTTGATAATTTAAAAAGTATTGAAAAATGGTATAACGACATTAAAGATTCAATATCTAAAAACATTCCTATTGTAATAGTCGGAAATAAATCTGATCTAATAGAAGAAATAGTAATAAGTGAAGAAGAGATAAATAAAATCGCAAAAAAATTTAATTTTCATTATATTCTTACATCAGCATTAACTGGAGAGAATGTTAACGATGCATTTTTATATATTGCATATAGAGTAATTGAAACGCTTTAATCTTTTCATTACAAACTTTTTTATGAATTCAAGTTCTTTTAATAATTGATAATTATCTGATATAAATTTGATAATTTAATCCATATTAAAGGAGGTAAAAAAAAATAGTCCTTAAGGTATACTGGCACGATGTACTAGCGACTTGAAATACTGCTGGATATGTGATGGGCTTTTCGATCAAAGAACTTACATATAAGGGAAAGTATCTCGTATATCTTAGTGAACAGGAATTAACTGGTCCTTGGTTTAGTTTTAAATTAGAGAATAAAAGAATTGGTACTATTCCAGTAATTCTAAAAAATATCGAACCGACACCTATATACAATATGGTAAATACTCGTACAGGGACAGCTATAAGTAGGATTACTTTAGACTTTAATATTACAGAATATCTTAAAAAATTAGTTCACGAAAAAAAGATACCTTCAATACCATTAAAAAATAAGGAATTTGTTCGGTTATATAAAGACATTTTTAATCCACCTAAAGTTCCGTATATAAGTACTTTTTTTACAATGAAGAATATTTCTGATTTTGAATTGAAAGATTTTTCTATGTATTTTGTCTTTGATTTTGATATAAATGGACTTGAAGGTTATGACAATGATTTATCTGGATACGATGAAGAAAATGATATAATTTATCAATATGATCATACAGGTCTATATGGTGGGTTTTCTCCCATTTCTAAATCGACAAACCACGAAACATGCCTGACTAAAGATTTCAAGATAAATCAACAAAAAGTGAATCTGTCTAATACCCTGTATAAAGAACCTGGAGAAATTTTATCTGCTCTACAAATTGAATTTAAGACATTAGAGCCGAATCGATCTTTTCAAACAGCTATAGTAATTTCAGGAGGTTTTAGCAAAGAAGAACTAATTGAAAATATTAAGGAAGGCAAAAAAAATGCTATGAAACATTTATATCAAGTAAATAGATCAGTTAAATCAGCACAACGCAATCATCAAGAAGAAGCATTCATTAAAATTAATCGCCTGCAGTCAATAGATTGTGATTAAATCTAAATAATGAGTCAAATAAAAAAACCATTTAGGAAAGTTATTTGATGAAAACCATGCTCGGGTTATAGATTTATGATTAAAAAAAAAATAAAATTACTTCTTTTTTTCGTTTTTCTTAAATTCAAAATATATATCTTCAAGTACATTTAGATATTCAATAAGAACATTGTTGGCCTTAGATTTTTGTTCATAAGCAGTCTTTATCACTTTTAGGATATATTTTGGAAAGATAAGATCCATATAAAAATCAGAAAAAAGAGCATAATATTCTATGTTATTCTCATCTTGATATACTTTAATTATTTTATTATCCCATAGTAATTTTAATACTCCATAGACATCATCAACCCCTTTCTTTCTCAATTTTTCAAGATCTTGTCTTGTTACAATTGCACTTCTTAAGAGTCTAATTGTTTCAAACACTTGGGGATTGATTAAGATCTCAACAATTTTTAAATTATCCTCTTCCGTAGGGCGATAATCTTGGAAAAAGGCCTTAACTTCTGCGGGATATGTCTTGACAAACTGAGTAGGTAAGCCATGGCTTACAGGATCCTCTAATAATTTAACTGGAGGAACACGGAGCATAAAAAGATCATTTGTAAGGATTATTAATTCTGAAGGTATACCTTTAATTGAAACTTGTTTGATAATATCTCTTTTAGCCATTTCTATCAGTATAGCATCTACATCAATGAAAGCCTCCACGTATTTATCTCTAAGCCAGATTAATAATTCTGATTTGGTGATTACACCGTCATCTCGCAGCATATTTATGATTAATCGTTTAATCTCATCTTCATAATTTGCTGCTAGAAGTTCTTCATCGCTTAGAGAGGGATAGACTGATAATCGTTGAAAAAGAGAAGGGATCATTTGTAAATAGGAATCATCTTCATAATTTTCTAAAATAATTGAAATAATTTGTGCCATCCCACCTTCATATACATCAGGATCATCATCTAAATTCAAGAATAAAAGCAAATAAAATGGCTGCTCGGAACCTGTATAATATGAAAGGATATTTAAAGTTCCTGCTGTTAAAGTAATTATTCCTTTTTCACTACTATATTCGTGGGCTCCATAAATCTGCATTAATGTTTTTTCGGAAATATTAAGATCATCTGGATACTTGGCTAATATTTCTGTGCCAATTCGTTCATCCCATTTCATTAATAATAATCCGGAAGGTTTAAAATCTCTTATTTTAACATCTTCACTAATTCTTCGCTTCACACTTTCCTTTTCTATTTTTATTCCAAGAATCTCAGCCAAGGATAAGCCAAGCTTATTCCATTTATTTTTTACCCGCTCTCCAATAAATACATCCTTGCTGCGATATAAAACTGATTCGGAGATTTCCTTTTCTCCTTTGATTGCTTTTTTCATCACTCTAACTTTTTTAACAAAGGTAGGAATTGTAGCATATTTATATAATTTATAAGTTGCTATACTGCCAGTAAACGCGATAACTGAAAAAAGTGCTATGAGAAAATAGAATGTTGGGATCCCGGGGAGAATTTCCTCCATTTCTATTATTGCCGTTATTGGAAAGGATGTAGTGGTAAAATTTGCCCGTTCAATATAAACAGTAAAAACAATTGTTTTAGAGGTAAAGAAGGCGTCAGCTACATCAGGAATACGAATCGAATAATTTCCATCGCCGTAATCTGTAAAATCATATCTTAGTCCTTTAAGAATAAGATATATATCTGCTCCAATGATAGGCACTGAATTATTATTCGGATCTATAAGAGTTA
>SMTZ1_10002491_pt1 | contig 25752 bp, 32 predicted proteins | sample DeeMarSWOR136_30_FD_25667 | JGI IMG/M metagenome (IMG submission 25667)
ATGAATCATTTTCCATGGTTAACAATTACAATTATTATGGTCTACTCTTTAACTTTTTCACTTAAAAAAATGGTATATTTTTAAATTACTAATTTTTCACTTGAATTCTCTACCGCACATCGGGCATTTCAGTGGAAACTCGTTTGACATATTCTGCAACACGTATCCACAGTACCAGCAGAGATAGATGTTGCATTTTGGGCAGTGTTTGTAGCCGCCGCCAATAGGCTTGCCACAAGCGTCGCAAGGTCGGGATAAGTCCGCAAACATAGCGCTTAGTTAGTATTGGGGGATAAAAGACAATCTTTGAAAAGAATTGTTTGAACGGTGGACTGTATCGTTAAAGTAAAGCAATTCTATTGGTCAATCCCAAACAAGAATTTAAGCGCGCGCTGGACAGTTAAGCGAGGCAAAGCAACTTTACGAACAAGTAGTAAGAAAAATCGTGCGCCGCAGAAGGTTGTAACTGTCTTAAAATCTTATCCTGTTTCGTTTCCTTCATCATGTGAAAAGGTGATTTATGACACTGGTCTAAAGAAAAGGGGACTGAACGTTCTTTTGGGGGATTAAAATAGTGGATAGGTTTCCTGAAGCTTTTGAACGGTTTGAATACGATGTTGACATTAGCAGGTTCAAGTCTTATCACGAATTAACTCTTGCTTTCCGTTGGTGGGCTGGCGAAAGATGGAGAGGAACAAGAAGTCAGTGGGAAGCTTTGAACGCTGAAGCAGAAAATCTGGGCTTTGAGGTTCCAGATTTCATACGTGAAGAGCTTGAAGATATGCGTGGTTCTCGATATTCAAGAGGTTCATCTTGGAGACGAGAGATGGTAAGGATTTATGGCAAATCTAAAAGCATCTACAGAGACCTTAAGACGGGGCGTTTCATCAAGAAACCATAGACGGCAAAAATTCAGCAGAAGCGTTGAAATAAAAATCGAGGGAAAAAAATTAAATTTCAATCCACCACTCACTCTTTTTTCCAACAGAATCTTGAGTAGGTAATCAGCCCCAAAACAAATAGCAATAACGCAACAAGCGCAGTAAGAAAAGGTTGACTCGTGCTAAGGGGATTATAACCCGCATATTCTTCTCCAACCAGAAGATAAGTAATCGCCGAATTGGCAGATGAAATTGGGTAAATCCTAGCGAAATCCTGAAGAACCGAAGGTAAATACGCATAAGGCGTCATCACACCAGACAAAGCTGCGGATACTACCGTAAGACCCACTCCACTCATTATGGCTCCGTGCACGTGTTTTACAAATGTTCCGATAAGCATTCCAATTCCCGCTGAAGCGACGAAGATCAATAGAATAAATGCAAGAGATGCCATAAAGTCGATCCCTGTGAAGAAGAATCGTGCTCCACAAGCAAATCCAACTGCTATGACAAGCATTGCAGATAAAACAGAAAAAGCCAATAGAGCTAGGATCCTACCTGTGAAATCTCTCCAGGGGCTTATGGGCATTGACATAATCTTTGTGAGCAAGCCTCTCTCCCTGTCTTGCGCAATGTTGCCAGGAAGGTTTGCCATTCCAGCTGTCATTAAACCAAAAACCATCATTGATATGGAAATAGCACCTCTAGTGTAAGCAACTATTTCAGGAGGGGCATTTCCAGTAAATGAGAAACTGCCAATAAGCACCCAAATAATTGGCCAACCAATCGTCCAGAAAAGCACAGTTTTCTGCCTCAGGAACTCTTTGATTGTCTTGTTCCAAGTTGCGGTAATTTGACCCAGTTAGTCCACCTCGCTAACCTTTCTTTCTGTCAATTTGAAAAATACGTCTTCTAGAGAAGGTTTCACGGTTTCTATCCTGATTACTTTACACCCAATTTCATCAAGAGACCTAACTATCTTGGGTGTTGCTCTTTCGACGTCCTCTGTGAATACTCTGTATCCTGTTTCAGTTTCCAAGACTTTCATTTTTTCGCTAAACTCGCTTAGGAGACTAGCGACTTTATTGTTTTTAATTGAAGTTTCAATGTTCACAACGTTTTCAAGACCGCTGTTTCTTTTCAGTTTTTCTGGCTGGTCTTCAGCGATGATTACTCCTCTGTCTATCAAACCTACTCTTGAAGCTAAATCGGCGTCTGCACCAATATGCGTTATTAGAAGAATAGTCGTCTCCTTATTTCTCAGTTCTTGAACTAATCCTAGAAACTTCCTTCTTGCTGATGGATCTAATCCTGTGGTTGGTTCGTCCAAAATAAGAAGTTTCAAACCTGGAAAGAGAATAGTGGCTACTTCTAGTCTCTTCCTCATACCACCTGAGTAGTGAGAAACCCGCTTGTTAGCATCTTCCCACAGTCCAACTTTCTTCAGTAGTTCCTCAACCATCTCAACTGCTTCACTTTTCTTATAGCCCAAAAGTTCAGCAAAATACATCAAGTTCTCTTTTCCAGTAAGAAGTGGTGACGAAAAATTCTCCTGAGGAACATACCCTGTGATTTTCTTTGCGTCTTCAGGCTTTTTTCCAAAAATTTCAATTTTTCCGCTAGTCAGGGACTTCACAGAAGCGGACTTCACAGAAGCTAAGATTGACGCTAATGTGGTCTTGCCTGATCCATTTGGACCCATTAGAGCGTAAAATTCTCCTTTGTTTATTTTCAAATTTACTTTTTTGAGTACTTCCTTCTTTCCATATTCTTTCGTTACGCTATCTGCCAATACAGCAAAGGTTTGGATTGCCTGCTCTCTCCCATATAAAATTGAATTATAATTTGTTATGTTAGACTTCATTTAATTCTTTTGTTTAGTAACTAAACTCTAAGCTACGCTATGTGTAACAGACAGTGGGTGACAGTGAGACCGACAAGGTGACTGACTGGCAGAGAGACAGTGTGACAGAGAGGGTGGACGCGCGCACGTGTGTGCGTGGGTGGGTGTACGTGAGAGAGAGAAAAAGATTAAAATTTAATCAAAAAAACCCCATGATTATTGGAATGTGGACCAGGGCGCCTGGCGGCGCTGCTTGGATGCAGAAAAAACACGTGGATTCCAAGTGGTTTTTTTCTGAATGAATACAGCTGAACTGAATAAGACTGACATAGATTTGTTCAGGAAGGGGACTTGGGTATATGTGGTATTGGCATAGGGCGTCAAGAGGGTGTGAAAAAGGGGGCTTTAGTTTAGTGTTTGCGTTTCTTGAAGTATAGAGGAATTCTGAGTTCTGATTTCTACTTCACAAACCCTAAATCGAGGTGAAAGTAGAATGGATGGTATGAGCATGGAAGAGGAATGGATTGCTTCTATCCCCTCTAAGAGTACTAAGAGACACTATCTCAAAGACTGGAAATTATTCAAAGATTTCTTAGGGAAGACAGATGAAGAGATACTGGAGCTGAGGAAGGAGGAAGGGAAGCGATTTACTACAAGGGTTTTAATGTTCTATGATGAGCAGAAGGAGAAAGGGCTTAGTCAGAACAGTGCGAGAACGAAAGTGATTGCTATTCAAAGTTTTTTCAGCTATTACGATCAGCCTATTAAAGTTAGCAAGAAGCTACCTGAACTTTCAATGAAGATAGAAAGCTACAGACCCTCTGTAGAAGATCTACAGAAAGTCTACTCTTTTGGAGACTTAAACGTAAAGGCTTGGCTAAGTCTTAGTATCGACTGTCCAGCAAGGATCGGAGATCTCCTAAGGATAGCTAGGAGAGTAAAGACTTCAGAAGAAAACGAGTTTCTAATCGAGAGTCAAAAGGAGTCGATTGTTGGTAAGGTCTATATCAGCGATAGAACGAGGGAGTTATTCTCCATGAAGCTTACTCTACCAAATAGCAAGAGAGGAATTGCTAAGTTATTGGAGAGAGCTTGTGATACTGCAGGGGTTCATCGGATAAACCCGCATCTCTTAAGAAAACTTTGGATAAGTACAGCAATCAACTTGGGCATTCAACAGACAATAGTGAAGATTCTGACTTTCAAGGCTGTAGATAAGAGTCTTCTAACATACTTCTTGGATAGATCGGATCTGAGGGAATCTTGGAAGAAAATTGCTGATGCCTTACCGTTAGAAGCTAAGAAAGCTAATGGGAGAGTAGATACGCTGATGGAAGCTGTAGACTTAGTTCTGAGAGTCCAAAGGGAGATGTGTCTGGAGAGGTTACAGAAGAAAGGATATGCTACTGGAACCTTAGGAATCTTAGCAGACTACAGTAAACTTAGCCATAAAGAAGTATTGGAAGAGTACCTGAAGAGGAGAAATAAGCGCGCGCTATGTAGAAAAATATGAATTCGCACTGCATAAAAACTAAATCCAGCAGATAATACCTCTAGCATAAAAGACCTCAATAGCAGAAGGGGAGCCAGATCAAGTCTGGCTGAGAGGACGGGTAAAAACCTGCCGTCGACCCTAAGAACCTGACCCAGGTAATACTGGCGGAGGGAAAAACTTTGATCATAACGATCCACTCGTATAAAGGTGGAACAGGAAAGACCCTGTTAGCAGTAAACTTGGCTACAATACTTGCTAATAGAGGCAAAAAGGTTTGTTTATTAGATTTAGATTTTAGTGCTCCAAGCCTTTACGTGATATTCCAAATAGGCAAATCTAAATATTGGCTGAACGACTTCCTGAACAGAGCTTGCGAAATAGATAAGGTTCTAACGGACTGCAGTTCCTACTGCTTGGCGAAGGGAAAACTATTTGTTGGTTCAGCAAATCCTTCCACTGAAGCCATCCGAGACATAGCGTCCAAGGACAGAAAATGGGAAATGGAGGCTTTAGGCAGATTGCTTTCGCTTAAAAATTCTCTGTTTGAAAAATTGCGTTTTGATTACTTAATTTTTGACACCAGCCCAGGCCTTCAGTATTCCTCGATAAATGCTGTTGTCAGCGCCAACGTTGTGTTGGTAGTCACGACTCTTGATAAGTCTGACATGGAAGGAACCCAACGCATGATGTCGGAACTTTACAAACTCTTTGAAGGAAAAAAGACGCTGGTCATATTAAACAAAGTGCCTTTTGATTTTGTTCCAACAGAAAAGCTAGAAAGAAAGCTTGAATTGCGCCAATCGCCAGTAGATGGAGTTATTCCCTGTTCATGTGACATACGTGATGCTGAAGGAGAATACTTCTTCGCTTCAAAAAAGCCAAATCATGTTTTTACAAAAACATTACAAAAAGTAGCTGCAAAAATCGAATAAAGAAAAAGGAAAGCTTTTGTTTATTCTTTTGCCTCTTCAAAGTAGAGAGCGCGTAATCTAGAGCGCGCTAACTAACGCTTAATAATCCACAATTCTCCTGATTCATCTATTCTACAGGTAAAATCGGGTAATTTACGGGAGAGAATCTTTCCGATACCTCTGGCCATAGCCCGCGGATCTCTTTTCGGTGGAACTTTAACCTTAGCTATTTCTTCTCCTGTCTCCTCACGGTAGCTAAGGAAATCGTCAACGATCCTCTCAGATAAGCTCTTGAAAACGGCAGACTTGGGAAATACGGGCTGCTCTCCTTCCTTGGGTGCAAAAACGAATCTTCGGCTTTTTTCCTCATCAGTCATGCAGAGTCACTATTAACAGGTAATAGAGTTTCGCATAAAAAGCTTTCTGAAGTTTATAGAATATTAATAAGAGGTATAAAGAAAATAAGTAAGAATTGAAATAAGAGTAATGCTTAAATAATTGTAGCTACAGTTATAACTACTAGTTGCTCTATTAAGAGTTGTTTTGAGGCTCATAGAGTAAACTCAGAAATGATGGAGTGATTCCGTTGAAAGAGTTGTATAGTTTCAGGATCTCTGAAAAGGTTAGAGATGAATACGAAGGGATCTGCTCAAAGCTGAATATCCAACCCAAGAGCTACCTTCGTTTATTGGTTAACCGAGAAACTGCAAGAATCAAGACAAATCTAGAAAAATTGAAGTTAAGGGAGAATAAGAAATGACCGAAGAAGAACTCTATTACTGCGAAATTTGTGCGGATTTCTTTGCGACTGAGGAAGAGCTGGAGGAGCATATGTCTACACACTCAGGTGAGAATTCCGAGGAAGTTCTTTCTTCAGAAAATCTCTGTCCCTCAGACTATAAGACTGTAATTCAGGGTCTCTATCTTTCCACCAAATATGAAGAGGAGAGGCTCAAGAAGAAGTATGGATACAAGATTCCCAAATCTAGGGAGAATCTCTCCATAAAGAGTGCCCCTGAGCGCCTAGAGGAGGAACTTCAGATCCGGAATGCCATGTGCACATATGTGCGAATTGCTCAAGGTGAAGAGAACTTTGACCCATCAAACTGGGTTGTCGCACCCCGAGAGACTATTGACCTCAGAGACTTTAAACTTGGAGAGAACATCTTCTCGGTGAAGGCCTTGACAAAAGAGGGTCATGACGCTGTAAAGGCTAGGCTTGAGAAAGAAAAGATGACAACAGACACCCTTACGAGAATTATCAAGGGTGAATATGATGAACCTTTTCCGGAAGAGAACTCTGAGAAACTATCCAAATCTGCAGATCTTTATGTTAAAGCAACAGAGAGGCTCTGGAAAGTCTTTGAACCCTTATGGAATAGGGGACCTCAAGGCGGACAAGATCGTCTCACTGATTTCAATGAATCGATAATTCTCAGTGTTGGACGGGAGATCTTCCACCGAATGCGCTGTCCCATTCCAGAGTGTGACTTCAAGGTAAATAGAAATCTCAGCAGAAAAGAGAAGTATGTTGAACTGGTGAAGCACTTTTTAGAGGACCACTTGAATAAAGTCGAAGGAACTTCTCAACTTTCAATAGTCAAAAGGTTTACCGCTGCTCCAGCAGAAGATACCATGGAATTAGCGAAGAAAGCCTTTAGCAACCCCATTGAAAAAGGCGATGATGAAGCAGCTTCTGGAAAGCTCAAGTCCAACCAGACCGGAGCTTCCAATCCAGAACAGTGCCGTGGAAACTTGGAAAAACTCAGTGACCTAGAGAACAGACTGCCTAAGGACACATTACCTTCTGTAGAAGAAAGAAGGAACATGTTCAAGGATCTCAAATCAAACTCTCAAAGAGGAACAATAGCCCTATCAGATGTAGCTCCTACGCCAGAACAGCTTAGCTGTTTAAAGGATACCTATAAAGCATTCATGTATGAGCAGGGCAAACTGACTGTCTGTAAAGCTTGTAGAGCAAAGTTTGATTCTTGGAGAGAATTCCTTACACACCTGAGACAGCAGCATCCTAAACTGCATAAGAACCCACAGAGTTACAGAGGTTTCTATCAGAACAAGGAGTAGGCAGATCCATCAGTGGAAAGGACTGCCACACAGCTGACCTGAAACGATGGGGTTCTCTGGCTTTTCCCCTTTCTTCACAGGGATGGGATCAAGCTGAGGGAGGTATCTTCGAATTTTCTCTCCTTTCCCGATGAAGCCGTCCTCTACAATTGTCTCAGAGGGATTATTTCATGACAAGAAGATTGAAGCTTCAGATATTCTTCAACAAGTATCGTCTGCGGGATGAGAAGGAAATCTTTGACTATCTTCTCAAAATGGGAGCTTCCTTCTATGTCTTAAGAATTCTATTATGGAGATTTGGAGATGAGGCCGGAATTTCTTTTGACTGTACCCATGAAACCATACTTGCCTATGCCAGAAGAGAGGGACTCTACGGGATGAGGAGAGAGGCAATTCTGGCTAGGAAGAGCAAGAGGAAATTTGTGAGAAAAGATAGGCGATTCTCGCTTAAGAATTATAGAGGGTTGATGAGATGAGTCATAAGAGTGCAATAGAGAAAATTATTGAATCCTTCAGGAGAACTGTAGCAAGACCTTTAACTCCGGAAGAGGAACTCAAGAATCTGGAGAAGAAACTGAAGGGAGCAGCTGAAGCTATTCTTGTCTGCCCTTTCTGTAAAGCTTACTTGAAGTGGAGGGAGCCTTCAGGAGCAATTAAGGAGATTTTTCCTTTGGTTCCTCCAAGAAAGAATAGGCGAGCTGTGCTTCCTACTGGAGAGTGGTGCCCAAAATGTGGGAAGCGTCTTCCTGAAGGTTGGAGATGGAAGCAACATGTTTTCTCTGAAGAGGGATCCAACAGAGATTATGAGGTTATAATTTAATGCTTCTAAAAAGTATTAGGAATGGCTCTGTATGTCTTCAATAATAACTCGTGGCTACGGAAAAAGAAATCTAATTGTAACGGCTGGATTTGGATGGCTTCTTAAAGAGGTAGAGGAAATTGTTAGGGAAGTTATCACCCGGTACTATCCGATCGACTATAAACCCTTCAGAAAAGATATTGCGGTTTATGGGGATTTAGTTCAACCCTTTCGAAAGGATGTCAATCTCTTCGGGGATCTAATAGCAAAGTTTGAGAAGCTTATTCCGGTCAGAGGGAAGAAAGACCTCTCTCAAATTCTAAGTATTCTACTTGAGAAAGACGAGGGCCTTGAAGATGAGGGAGTAAGAAATCTTAGGATTGAAGCTCTACAGGATAGCATCTCTAAACGAAAAGAGAACATCAATAGATTAGATCGGAAAATTATTGAAGACGCTCAGAAGATACGTAGAGCCGCTGAGCTCTTTGAGATGCTAAAGGAAGCTGAGAAAGCTAGAGATTTCAAGAGAAGAGAGAGGATTATTGCAGACTTCTATACGCTCCTCAAGAATGGGTAGAGAAACATGGCAATAATAACTAGCTCTTTTGCAAAGGTTTCTCGTTGAATCGCAAGGCATCGTTGCTTAGTAAGTTAGCCTGGGTAGCCTAATTCTTCAAACGTATGGAATATCTCAATTTTTCCCAATGAAGTCTTTGGTCGTCCATATTTTTCCATATATGCCTTAAAGGCTTGTAACGCTTTTTCGTAGCTTGTTGTTTTCATAACCATTACATAATGCCATTCGCTTGACGGTGCAAAGATACCAAGAGGCTCAACACCTTCTATTCTTTTCGCCTTGTCTTCAAAGTGACCAGCAAATTCTTTAAACTCTTCAGAAGTCCCAGCCCAATTAAAATAATACAAGACTAACAGGAATATCACCTCCTCTATTTTCAAACCCTATTGCATTTTTCTGATAAGGTCTTTTTCATGAATAGCCATTGAGGTCTGAATTGTGGTGGAACTTCTGTTTTTGGGTATGCATTGCATTCAGTGAACCCAAAAGAACGGTAGAGACTGTGTGCGGTAGTCATGAATCGTCCAGAATCCAAATAGACAGTGTGATATCCAAGTTCTATCGCTTTTTGTAATAGCTGTTGCAGTAAAGCTTTGCCCAAGCCTCCTCCCCGATATCCTGGTCGAATGTACATCCTTTTTATCTCACCTACTTTTTCCCCTATTTGATGGAGTGCACCCATTCCCACAATCGCACCTTCAAGTTCGAGGAGATAATAGACCCCACGCGGATCTGAACATAATTTCTCAACTTCGCTAGTTAGGTATTCCCGTTTCTTGTTTTCTACTGCTTCTTTTGACCATCCAAGAAGCTCTGCTAAATCAGTCTTGAAGCACTCTTCAATTCCTTTCAACCACCAGTTCATATATTCAACGTTCAAATCGACAACTTGAGACTTATGGATACGCAAATCAACGCGGAGAAACTGAATGTTTTCAGTCATAATACCAACCTCATACTTCCTCTGGGAAGAGTTTCTTTCCTTGCTCTGTGGGTATGATGAGACCCACTTTTCTCAAGAGATCTAGCTCATCATAGACTCCTTCTTGCTCCATAACCTTGCCATCAAAGATACGCCATATTTGAATCGACTTGACTGTTGACCGCTTGCCCGTGGGCGGTACTCTGATCCCTAACAAATCGAATTCACCCGTGTGAGCCCCCGTGTCAATTGTCAATCGAACACATACTTTGTCCCCTTCTGCAACCATGTCCTCGATAGTTTCGTGCCAGCTGGGAAAGGCTTTGAAAAGCTTGGTCAAGAATTGTTTGTAGCCTTCAAGACCCTTTATTTGATTGGATTGATTGACGTAGGTTGGAGAAATCAACTCCTCAATCACTGCAGAGTCTCTGCTGTTCTCGGCTTCGGTTACCTTACGAACTATAGCCTTGTTCTCTTCTAGAGACATATTTCACCTCCAAACAAGTTAAAAAGCAAAAATACTATTTTCTTGTTCTTAGCTTAAATCACTTGTGCTACTGATTCATTCTCAGTTGCTTTCTTCAGCTATTCCTGAAAACTATTCTTTGAAGTTAGACTTTCCACAAAAATCACACAGAACAAATAGGTTCGGTTGTGTCTGTGGGAAGGTTGGAATACTGGAACCTTAGTCAAACCGTCAAGTTTAGGGTTTGGGGATTAAAACACAGTCTTCTTTAACAAAGAATAATTCTCAAAAAACCTTTCGAGTTTAACAGTATTATTTTTCTTATCCAACTTGGATATTTCTTGGCTAAATCCTTCGAAAACGTCTAAAGCGCGCGCTTACGCTGCTACCAACGGTCTGGATCTCGATAATAGACCGCAGGCGTACTTGCTTTTTCGTGTGCAACTTGTCCAAATATCCGCAAATACTCATTCTCTTTCTCACCAAGAAGCCTTCTTACCTTCTCGAGCAGCACCTCCATGTCAAATGGTTTTAATACGTAGCCGTCAGCCTTTTCGTTCACGGCTTTAATAGCGTTCTCGAGGGTGGGTTTTCCGGTGATTATGATCTTGATCATTTTGGGCTGAAGCTGAAGGAGATCAAACAAAAACGTTGCTAGTTGACAGGCACACAGTTGAAGAGATTCACAAGGCAGCCAAGGAAGGCAATTTCAGTTTAATCGTTGTCGAAGCAAGGGTAATGAGCAAGATACAGGAGCTTCTCCTAGAAGCGTAAGCAACGGAGTCACAAAATGCGCGCCTTGCCCAGTATTAGTAGTGAGATAGCATAGCGCATGCGATCTTTTGAAAATTCAAATTTTAAGTAGAGGGTACGACTCAATAATATATTGAGGCAATTGTATGGGCACACCTAAGAACTTGCGAGAAGAGTTTCCTAGCGTCCTCGATAGTGCGTACGCGCAGTACAAGCGCGACCTTTCATGTAATAGAAAATTGAAGGACATCATGAGCCAAGATGTTGTCACCGTAACCCCTGAGGCGTCAATGGCTGAGGCTGCCGGAATCATGGGCGAGAGGCACATCGGAAGCCTAATTGTAACGAAGTACGAGACGCCGGTAGGCATAGTTACCGAGAGGGACCTACTCAGCAAAGTTATAGCTTTGGGAAAAGACCTCAGAAAAGAAAAAGTTGAGGCTGCAATGTCGTATCCGCTTATCACTATATGCTCAACTGCCAAGATAAAGGAAGCCGCTCAAATGATGATCCAGAAGAAAGGCAGGCTCGCCGTTTTTGACTGCGGTAAACTCGTTGGCATCGTCACGGCGTCAGACCTCGTCAGAAGTCTACCCGAGGTTACTGAAACAGAGGTCAAAGTCGATGACTTCATGACCAAACGAGTCGAGACCGCTGACGAGAAAACACCCGTAGCCACTATAGCTAAGATTATGGGTGAGAAGCGCATCGGCAGCGTCATCATCACAAGCAAAGGCGAACCCTTTGGGATTTTCACTGAGCGAGACTTGCTCACAACCTTCTTGGTTAAAGGCAAGCCGTTAATCGCAGACGTAGGCAAAGAAGCCTCATCACCACTAATCACTGCACTCACAGGAACAAGTGTTCACAAAGCCGCCATCACAATGACAATGAAACACATCAGGCGATTGCCCATCATTAGCAGCGGTAAGATAATTGGCATCATAACAGCACGCGACCTCGTCGAAGCCTATGCAAAGTAGTATTTCCCCTCCCTTTTTCTACTATGAAATCATAGTGGACTTTTTCATCTCACTATGTAACATCTGTAATAAACAAAAGTATCTATCGAAAGGCGAGAAAGTCGCAAACGAGTAAAGATAAAAACGCAGTCCAAGTAAAAAATAGCATCCACAAACCTATCCAAAGCCGAATAGCCAATAAATGGGCTTAACTGCTCAAGAAACTGATAATCTTGCTATAGAAAAGAAATTCTTATCTCTGAAAGGAGGTTAAATATAATTGAGGAGGGGTTGGCTTATGTTGAATGAAGTGAAGATTAGAGTTTTGAATGAGAATGACTTGGACGCAGTAGTGGAAATCGATAAGAAGGTGTTGGGAAAAGAGAGGCGAGATTTCTGGAAACGCAAAATGGTGTATGCTGACATTTATCCCCGCCCTGCATTAGTTGCAGAGCTAGACGGGAAGGTTGTTGGTTTCATAATGGGCTATGTTAGTGGATGGGAGTTCGGAGTGCCTGATACTGTTGGGTGGATTGACACTTTGGGAGTTGACCCAGCGTATCAACGTCGGGGCGTTGGCAGAGCATTATTCAACGCGTTAATTGAAAATTTTAAACGTAGCGGAATAGAAAAAGCCTCAGGAGTAGACGGAGCGGAAAAACCGCTTATAGAAGGAGTGAACGTCGTCTATACCTTGGCAAACTGGAATGACTGGGACTTGATTGAATTCTACCATGCAATGGGTTTCAAAAAAGGTGAAATGCTCAACCTCAAACTGGAAATACGATAAAAAACGGCGCACGCGTTGCGCGTGTTGAGAGTATGGGCATAAGATTAAGTGATAGAGAGAAGACTTAAAAGAGAAAGTTTGAGTTTGGATTAAAACTTTAGGCAAAGAAAATCCGAACCTCAAAGCTTATAATGAACTCCATACATGTTATTACATAGAGGGAAAGAGTGGAAATCACGGTATCCCGACCCAAAAAGGAATAAGAGGATTCGCCGTACTGTCACGATAATCCGCTCTGAAACGATTCAAGCTTACAACAACAGCATTGGGCACTTTGCTGTCAACAATTTCTGTTGGTACTTGCGGAGAACTCTTTCCCTCCCCTGTTTTGAATACATTCCAATTCTAAAACGTCCTTCCGAATGAATTGAATGACAGGTTGCTTTTCCTGCGGCGCGAGCTTTTATATGTTGATTAAGTTAGATTATAGGTAGGAGCAGGCTCGCAATTGGACTTTAATGTTTTTGCCAAGAAGTCTTCGAGGGTCTTGCGAGTTCTTTTAGCGAACTCCGGCAAAGATTGGAAGGAGCGACAACTTGCGGAAGAAGCAAACATCTCTTCAGCGCTGGTTCATTACGTCTTCAAAAAGCTCATTGAAATGAAATTGGCTGCTAGGAACGAGCAGAATCGGTTTATCCTGACAGATCCGCCTAGGATAATAAGAATCTGGGCTTCTAATCATCGGTACGACCAGGCGAATGAGTTTTTGAGCTATTTCGCATTTGAAAGGGAAACAGGCATATTTATTGGAAAACTTGTTGACATCGAACTTGAGTATGCTCTCTCTGGGCTGGCAGCCGCTTGGCTAGTAGCTCCTTCTGTACAAACAAACGATTTTCACCTATACGTTCCATCAGAGGACATAGCAGCAAAAATCGCTGAAAAAATTGGATTGAATCCCAGACCTAGAGGTGGAAACGTAAGGTTTGTGTTGCCTTATGACGAGGGAGTTTTTTATGGAACCCGAGTAGTTCGCGGAGTAAAGGTCGTCTCTAACATTCAGCTATACTTGGACTTATACAATGCACTTCCAAGAGGAAGAAAAGCAGCTTCTCAGATTTTAGACCTGGTTCTTAAGGAGTGGCACGAGTGGCAACAGCCGATTGACAGCAAACGTTAGAGTGTTAATCCTCCGTCAACCGAAAGCACTGCACCAGTAACATACTCAGCCTCATCAGAAGCAAGATAAAGGTACCCATAAGCAATGTCCTTTGGTTCAGCAAGCCTGCTCAGAGGAGTTTTCTCCTTCATCATTTGAAGGATCTTTTCAGGAACATTCGCCATCATCTGAGTCATAGTATACCCAGGAGCTACCGCGTTGACTCTTATTCCTTTTCTACCAAGTTCCTTCGCCAAAGCCTTTGTCATTCCGATGACCCCAGCTTTGGTTGCTGCATAGTTGGTCTGACCAACATTGCCGTAAAGTCCCACAACCGAAGACGCGTTAATTATTACGCCCCGTCCTTGTGCAATCATGACCTCAACCACAGCTTGGATGCAGTTGAAAACCCCTTTAAGATTAACGTTAACAACCCGATCCCACTGCTCTTCAGTCATTTTTCTAACGAGAGCATCTTGAACTATCCCAGCATTGTTTATTAGGATATCAATTTTACCGTATTTCTCCAAAGTGTCTTTAACCACCTGATTGACCTGTTCCCTATTGGTCACGTCCAACTTGGCAAAGAAACCTTCACCGATTTTCTTAATCTCCGCAACTGTTTCCTCGCCAGCTTTCTCAACTACATCTGCGACAACAACTTTGGCTCCTTCCCGTGCAAACAAAAGAGAGGTCTCTCTGCCAATACCGCTTCCAGCTCCCGTGATAATTGCCACTCTATTTTCAAGTCTCATTCCAATCTCACCCTTCATAGTTACGAAATAAATGTAGGAGCTTCACGCTTTTATTTTTTTGCACGGTAGCTAACGCTGAAACCATTCAGGTCGCAAAAAACGGCATCCATAAAACAATGCACAAACAAACCAGCCTTTTCGCTAACATCTTAATCCAAGTTAAGGTCAATTCTAGCGTTCACCGGGTCGAATTGACGATTACTGAAAAAATTTAAGAACAGACATCTATTTCTAGATGTATATGACGGGAGGAAAAGCTATGGAAATGAAAGAAGTAGTTATTACAAGTGGAGTAAGAACGGCTATAGGTAATTTTGGTTGCGCCCTTCGGGACGTACCTGCTGTTCAGCTTGGAAGTAAGGTTATAAGAGAAGTCCTGAAAAGACAGGGCTTACGACCTGTTCCGCCAAAGGACAATGTGGAGTTTCGCCCTAAGCTTCTTGAGCTTGGAATGATTGAACTTGAGAGAAAGTGTTATTCTTGGGACGATTCTGCGAAAGAAATCGCGGTCGACGAAGTCATAATGGGTAACGTTCTGCAGGCTGGGCAGGGGCAAAACGTTGCTCGGCAGGCAACCATTTACGGAGGGCTTCCCAAGGAGGTCAATGCCTTCACCGTGAACAAAGTCTGCGCCTCGGGATTGAAAGCCATCAGTCTTGGTGCTCAAGCGATAGTGACGGGTGCAGCAAGCGTTGTCATTGCAGGAGGTATGGAAAGCATGAGCAACGCCCCTTATGCCCTGCCAAGAGCTAGATGGGGATACAGGATGGACCTTAGCGGCCAAGGCGAAGTGCAGGACCTCATGGTCTTGGATGGTCTTTTTGAATCCTTCTATGGATACCATATGGGTTTGACTGCGGAAAACATCGCGGAGAAATACGGGATTACTAGGCAAGAGCAAGATGAGCTTGGGCTGCAGAGCCACCAGCGAGCGCGTGCCGCAATTAAAGACGGAACGTTCAAAGAAGAAATCACTCCGATTTTGATTCCGCAGAGAAAAGGAGACGCGATAGTTTTTGATACTGACGAGAGACCTATGGAAACTTCTCTGGAAAAGATGTCTAAACTGCAACCCGTATTCAAGAAAGACGGCACAGTGACTGCAGGAAATGCTTCCGGTATTAATGACGCAGCGGCGGCAGTTCTTCTGATGAACGAGGAGGTATCCAGTGAAGTAGGTCTTCGTCCTCTCGCGAGGATTTTAGGCTTTGCATCTGGCGCCATAGATCCCGCTTACATGGGTCTCGGACTGATCCCAGCCGTGAAAAAAGCGATGAGAAATGCGGGGGTATCTTTGGATGACATGGATGTCATCGAGTTGAACGAGGCTTTTGCATCTCAGGCCATAGCCTGCATGAGAGAGTTAGGAATTAGCGTTGACAGAACAAACATTTTTGGTAGCGGGATCTCTCTAGGTCATCCAATAGGCTGTACCGGAGCCCGCGTTATCGTCACGCTGCTTAATGCAATGAAACGAAGGAGCGCAAGGTACGGCTTGGCTACGATGTGCATTGGCGGGGGACAAGGCATGGCAATGGTAGTTGAATCAACAAGCTAAATTAAAACTTGCAACGCGAAGCTTTACAAAACGAAAAAAAGATGATTATCTGATTAAAGATTTTTATAAAAAAAGAGTTTTGCCAAATTTTGCGTCAACCTCAATGAGAGGCTTTCGACAAAGCATGATCGTTAATACTTATGCCGACGGAGCTACTCCCGACTTCATGGCTGAAGTCAGTTTCTCAACGTTTGAGGATAAGTCCGCAATTAGTTTGGCCAAAGTCTCAAGCTGCTTGTTAACTACAGATGTCGTGGTTTCTAGGCTCTTCTTGATGCTTTCGGACATAAAGTCAAAGATTTTCGCTCTTTCTTCCTCTGAAACAGAGAACAGGGGAACCATTCCTTTGTATGTCTCCATCATCGTTTTCTGCATGTCAGCGATGTTCTTGCTGGCGATTTCAATGTTCTTCTTTGTGAGCTCAATCCACGTGGCGTAGGATTTGCTGTACATCTCAAAGCCTTTAGAATACCCTTCGGTGACGTCTCCTGCGGATTCCATGAATCCTCTCATTGGCGGCATCATTGGCATTCCCACCAGTCTGCTAAGCGTTTCGAACTGTTTCATCCAGAAGTTGTACACGCTTCTGTAAGCTTCAGATGTAACTCCGCCTTTTAGCATCTCTGGAGTAACGGGCGCTGTTTTGCGTGCCGCGTCCATCCAAGCAGTTTGCAGCTCCACAAGATAGTCGGTCGCCTTTTTCACGTTATCGAAGTATTGCTCCTGAAGTTTGGCGGCTGATTCTAACGCTTTGGAATAATTATCTCGTATAAATTCAGCGGTTTGCTTTGCCGTCTCGGCTTTCTTTTCGGTTTTCTTTTCTTCACTCATTCATTTTCACCTCCTCTTTTTTCTTCTCCGCTATCGGAAAGATTATGACCTGAACAAGATCGCCATCTCCTATTCCAACTGTTTGTCGCTCAGCCTCTGGTATCGATATGCGGCCTCCGCTTTGAACTGTGCTCTTGAACATGGCGAATTGTGTTAGCCTTTGAAAAGCTGAAAGGAAAGTTCGCATTGCGTCCATTTGACTTAGTACTGAGTCTCTTGCAAAATCTATCTGTTTTGCTACCGCGTCTTCTGCAATCTTCTCCACGAGTTCTCTTGCTGATTTGGATAGGTTTGGTTCTTCGCTTTTGTTGGCTGCCATTTTCTTTCCACCTTAGGCTGCACATTTGCAGTCTCTTCACCAATAAAAACCTTTCGTTACCATTCTACGCCATTGATTGGTGCACATTACCCAAACATAAGGTATTACATCACATTTTGGGTTTGCACCCGATTCGTTAAGAAAGCATCTTTAGGGTTGATACGTCGTCCTATATTTCGAAATGTTCTGTTATACTGTTGAAAAACAAAAAATCAACGCGCTTCAGTTGCTTGCGGAGAAAACATTTTCTACGGAGATGGAAAAAAATAATGGAAGGTTGATTTCAGCTATTTCTTAATCATTGAGATAAAAGCGTCTATTGGTGTGGCTGGCAAGCTCATTATTTGAACTGTCCCGCGAGAACCCAACTCTATGGAGACGCGTGTTATCGCTTCGTTATTGGGCGCTTCAACAATGTTGACGAAATCGTACCTACCCAATACTGAGTACTGCTGAAGGACCTTAGCGCCGTAGGCTTCTATTTCCTTGTTGACCTCCTTTATTCTTTCCGGTCTTTCCTTAATCGTTTTCCTGCCCTCAGAGGTAAGTGTTGAAAGGAGAATATATATCGGCATAAAATAACCTCCATAGAATTATTCTTGCTGTGTGAATTTTAAGCTTTCGCACTCGAAACAGCAACCTGAAAATGACACATTATTCCCAATAATAAGAGTGATAAATAGACAAAAGCTGAAGCGGTGAGTGTTTAGTAGAAGCGCTATTCTTATGTGACTTGTAAAGGAATCATCATTTAGTGGAGAAAACTGAGAGGGTAAAAAAGAGTCTTATTGAGACCTTTCCTTAACCCAGTTTATGACTTTAGGCCATAGCCCGTAAGCTGGCTTGCTGCCTACAGAGACGCCTATGTGGCCCGTTGTAAAACTCATTATTATCTTATCTGTGCTTGAAATGACATCGAACAATGGCTTTGTAGCTTCGGGAGGCGCGATATGGTCATAATCAGCTATTATCGCTAGAGTTGGCATGTTTATGCGCCGCAGGTCAACCGTCCGTCCAGCCAAAGTGAACTGGTTCTTGATTAGCAAGTTCTTTTGATACCACTCTTTGATGTACTGCCTAAAAGTTTCCCCAGGCACGTCTGGGCTGTCAAATATCCATTTCTCCATTCGAAGGAAATTCTTCAAGAAATTTTCATCCTTTGCTTCCCTGATCAAGTTTGCGTATTTGCCGAAAGTCAGCCCTATGGGGTCAGCGAGGAGGAAGGCGTTGTTTAGGAATTCTCCTGGTGCGTTGCCCATGGCATCCACAACCTTGTCAACATCGAGGGATTTAGCCCAGAGGTTAATGGTTCGGGGCGCATCGAAATCCACGGGAGTAGCCTGCAAAACTAGGTTTTTCACTTTTTCAGGGTTAAGTGAAGCGTATATTAGGCTGAGTGTTCCGCCTAAGCAGTAGCCGTGGAGGGTTATTTTGTCTTTGACGCATCTTTTTGCGACTATTCCTACCGCTTTATCTATGTATCTGACGTAATCCTCTAGGGTCATGTATTTGTCTGCTTTTTTGGGATAACCCCAATCTATCATGTAAACATCTAAACCGTTGTCAAGCAGCTTTCGAATCACGCTTCTATCAGGCTGCAGGTCTAAAATGTACGGTCTGTTTATGTATGCATAGACTATTAGAACAGGTGTCGGAAGAGTTTTCTCAACTGTTGGCTTGTAGTGGATGAGCCTGAAGATGCCCTCTTTGTGAATCTCATCGAAAGGCGTCTGCCACACGTCTACGTCAATGTCGCGGAGAGTCTTCAAGGTTTTCATGAACTGTTCGACAACTTTAAAATCTTCCATGGAAACCACCTATGTTACTCCTGTTTGGGCGCTGGTTTGTGACGTGCACGTTGTGCTTCAACCTTTCGGTTTATTTCATCAACTTCGCTTTTAAGCACGCGTAGCGACTCCTGGGCTTCGTTAAGCTCGGTTCTTTTAGGTTGAGCTTCGACTTTCAGGCTTATTCCTTCAACCTGCTTTTTAAGAGCCTGCAGCGACTTGTATACTTCGTCTATCTCGCTTCTTCTCGCCTGCTCTTCAATCCTTTTGCTTACTTCCTCAAAATCGTTTCTTAGACCATGCAAGCGCTTGTAGGTTTCGTCCATCTCGCTTTTTGTGGGGAATGGAAAGGCTGGAGAAACGCTCATTAAAGCCTCTAACAGTTCTCGCCAGTTTTGTATCACTTCCATTGTGCTACTCGAAAGTCTTGTTTGAACAGAAACCATGTTAGGAAGACTTAGAAGTTCAATGTAGGTCTTCGAAAAAGTTTCCATCCACAAATCGTAAAAAACGCCGAAATCCAAGGGTTTTTGCGGATCTTTCTGCGATTCCGCCATTTTTTCGGCGAATTGGGTCGAAAGCTTTTCCGTAGCCTCGTTCCAAGCTTTGTAAAGACCCGTATAGTAGTCTCTCCAAGCTTCATAGAAATTCACGTAGGAATTCACGACTTTTTGAAGGAGCTGTGGAGTTTCCTTAGGGAACAAATAAATCAGGTTCTCGTAAGGTTTCAATACTGTATATATGCTCCCGAATGCCCCGAAGGGCCATGACAGTCTCGTAAAATCTCCCATGCGAGTAAGATTATCCGCCCATTGCAAGCCTGCGAGAAGCTTCATGGGGCGGAACAGCATCTCAAACAAATCGTCATATATGCTCTGGAAATCACGAGCCCAAATCTTAAACAGTTCTTGTGGTTCGGGCTTCCCGCTGGAGATCTCACTTGAAGAGTTGCGCCAAGCTTCAAATAGTTTCGCATACGTGTCAACACTTCTCGTAAAAAGCTCAAAAGTTTCTCTAGGGAGCTTAAAATAAGCGTCAACCAGAGTTTTAGAATAACCATCGACATAATCATCTTCGCTCAATATTATAATCCTCGTTAAGGTACTTCAAACGGATATTATTTAAGTTTTATCTCGAATAAGTATGCAATTGGGCAACATTAGTCTCCATCACAAGTTTTATAATATTTTTCAACGAAGAATAAGATTGGTGGTATTATGACCGAGAGACTTGTAAACTTGTTGAAATCAGTGATTGAAATTGAACTAAGCGCTAGCATAAGGTACCTGTGGCAGTACGTGACTTTGGAGCAAGCGGCGGATCCTGACTTAAGGGCGACCTTCGAAAAGAGTTCCATCGAAAAACTAAAGCGGGTAATGGTTCTTGGTGAGCGTCTTTTTTCTCTTGAAGGTGTCCCGGCAACCCAACTGGCTCCAGTTAACATCGGGAGTTCATTGAGAGAGATGATTGAGCTTGATCTTAAGGCAGAGAATGGCGCCATATCAAAGTATAAGGAAATCATTGGAGTAGCGAAGGAAGAAGAGGACAGAGACACACAATCTCTTTGCGAGAAGATTCTGGCCGAAGAGGAGCAACTGAAACACATACTGATGTGCGAGCGAGGGCGCTTGCATACAAAATTAATCAAATGACCTCGAGATGAGGGGAAAAATAGTTAACACTCGCATGGCTAGGGGTGAGTCCTTTTTACCCCTCTACTATAAACGCGAATTTCAGCTGCTTTTTATTGTTTATGCATAATGTTTACTCGATTTCGATAACATCTATAATAGATTAAAGCATGCCTCCTTCCTATTCCAGTAACTCATCCTAAAAATGTATCCTGAATCCAGTATGCAGTTCCCTAGCGTTTTCCTTCATTGGTTGGATTAGAATTTAATCCACAAGTCCAAGCACTGTAAAATTTGTGCGTAAATAATATTAATCAGGTATGAGCAAATAAAATATTTGCGTTTTAATTTATTTGGAGGTGAGAAAGTGGAATTTGGAGATATCGCGTTAGCTACAGCAGTTTTTTTTGTGCTTAGTGTCCTTTTCTATTTGATGCCTCCAATCGCTGTGATATTTCAGTATGTCAGCGTCAGCTTTATCCTGTCGGTGCTAGTTGCAGGATTAGTAGCTGGTTTCACCTATGGGCATAAGATAGCAGACCAGAGGATTAAGTCTATCGCTAAAATACTCGCCTTGAGTGCGGTGGTCCTCGCGTTTTTCGCTGCAAATATGAACTTCTTGGACTGGACTACGTACCAAGCAGCAGGAGCTGACCACCCCGGCGTCGTAGCGACAGCGGATGAATTTCTGCTTATGATGCCTTACGTTACGGTTCTGCAAATAGTCCTAAGCTGGATCGTTGGTGGCCCATTTGCTTTCATCGGACTCTATGCTGGTTCAATGCTTAGGAAGCATAAGAAAAGCTAAAAAAAGCAGCTTGCATGCCGCCTGCTTTAGCTAGCGTGTTATGTGGAATCTTGGAAATCTTCGTTGATGTTGAGGATTACGAGCAACCCAGCAAATAACAACAGAGTTAATTGCATCGAGTGGCATAAAAACAAGCACGCCCAGATGAAGGACTCATTTTCTCATTTTTCGAGAATTATCGGCCGAAAGAGTTGAATCACTGTTCTCAAGCATATTCTCCAGATTCGTGAGGGAAAGAACAAACTGGCGGCCTTTCTTTGTCGTAACATATTTTTGTGAGTCTTGACTAATCAAGCTAAGTTTGCAAAGCCTTGCCATATAAGCCTTGAGAGCCTTATGACTCAAATCAGTCTTATGCGTTACTTGGGTGAGGGCTCTCGGTTCTGCGCAAAACTCTAGGATGTCAGTTAATATCTCTAAGCTGGTTCTTTTTGTATTTCGCAGCCTTTCGTTTTCTGGATTCAAATTCATCCTTTGCCTCAAATTCTGTGTAAAAATTGTAGAGGTTCAAACCAGTATAAGGTAAACGATTTCCTGCATTTCGGATTCCGACAAACCCGGTTCTCCTCAATTATGTCTCCGATTACCTTGCTCTTTTGTGGCTTTTCAAGAGAAGCAACCGAATGACGCTTGTCAGGACTTCTGGCTTCAAAAATCCAGTTGCAATTGGGGCATTCGAGGGTGACTTTGTCAGCAGCCAAAACGTCTAACTCCAAACTTTTCTATCAGCGTATTCCGCTTACTCAGCTCGTCCTAGATATGGTTCTTCGGAAGCTTGGAGCTTTTTCAGTTTGGTTAAGCGTGCCTCCACAGTTCGGTGTAATGCTGCTCTGAGTTCTTCTCCTCGAATTGTCTTGCTAACTCTGCTAATTTCACTTGCTAGTTCACTGTCTCCCAAGGTTCCTCTAATCCATTTGGCAAAGTCTCCACGCTTAAAGTGGAACTCGACCGACCTGACATCTATTGTCCGTATGCAGTTACAAAAATCCGCAAGGCAGACCGAACACCTATCAGTACACTGTCCAACATCTGTGAAAAAGTAAAAGGCGTTATTGTTAGGAACAGTTGCCAGAATTTTAGAGGCTAACCTTGAGTCAATTCGACTTTTAGTCTTAGTTCTAGCGTTCACCAATTTATCTTTCATATCAAAGACCCTCCTTCTTTTTCACCTGTTTTTTGTCCTCCGGTTGAAGAGGTGCTTTTAATTCTTTCAAACGTTTCGAGACGACAGAGGACAGACGGTCACGTAAACCAACCCCCGCAGCTTTATGCTTTCTCAACATTGCAATGTCCTTGCTCAATTGAATATCAACAAGAGTTGAAGAAGCCCATTTCTCAAAGTCTTCTCGGAAAAGATGAAACTCCAAAGACTTTGCATCAACTTCCTTAATTCTACCGAGGAACTCCTCCAGAGAACTCGCACTTTGACCAGTATACTTGTCGATGTCAGTGAAGAAATAGAAAGCTTCATCGGTTCCCAATTTTCTTAGCGTCCTTGAATTTGTATCATTCATGGGCTATTCCGTCTCCCGTCTGGTGTGACCACAAGATGTGCATCTGAAGAAAGTTATGGAGGATGTCCCTTGCGATCCTACTTCAATTGTCCAACTTTCACTTTCGTTCTTACCGCACTTCTCACACTTTGACTTCACAACAGGAAAAGTTCTGAGCTTAGTCTCTTTCTTACCTAACACAGCTACCTCAGGGAGATTTTGTTCATGACTTTGATTTTTTTTCTTTTCAAGCAAATCATCCTGTTGAGGCTTGTCTGTAAATTCGCATTTTCTACATTTCAGAATTGCTCGGCTTCTATGAACTAATTCAAGTAGCGATCCGCATTTTGGACAGAATTTCATCCTGCTAACCTCAGATTTTTTGAAAGCTTTTAAGAACGGTGCCTTATATACTATAGTTAGTTACAAAAGTAACGAACAAAATAGAAAAAAACAGTAAGCACACAGCATTATGAAGGAAGAGAATTGAGCAAAAAACCTGCGCTCAGGACGTTACTGTCCCTTGGATTAACAGAGATGGATTCGAGAGTCTACCTTTTTCTAGCGAAAAAAGGACCACAAAAGGGTAAAGACATAATTGCGGCATTAAGAATCAACAGACCACAACTTTACCGCAGTTTGAAGAGCTTACAAGGCAGGGGGATAGTAAGCTCTACGCTTCAACGGCCCGCACGTTTTTCCGCCATTTCGTTTGAAAAGGCATTGGACATGTTCATAAAAGCCAAGATGGACGAAGCGCGTCGCCTAGAACAAAACAAAAACGACATCCTTTCTGAACTACAGAGCATTGAAATTGAAGAAAGAGCAGATACGGCCCCAAGGTTTATGGTTATTCAAGGCAGAAACAATGTTTATTCGAAGATTCTGCAGATGATTCAGGAAGCCAAGGAGGACTTATGGGTCATAACTACAATCCCCGGCTTGGCGCGCGCTAGCCAGTTTGGTCTTTTCGACGCGGGTTTCAAACATCCATTAAGAACCAATATTCAGTTCAGATTTCTGACATATTTAGACCAAGAAAATGTAAACGCGATGAAGATGCTCCTTCAGACTAAGGCGAAAACCAAACTCAACGTTGAAGGAAGAACCATAGATTCGGGTTTCAAGCTGTTTCCTAGGTTGGTCATGAGGGACGAAGAAGAAATAATATTCTTTGTCTCTTCCGACTCAGAAAAGTTGGATACAGAACAGGAAGACACGGGTCTTTGGACCAACAGCAAAGCCCTCGTCCACGCGTTCAATGCCATGTTCAAGGAATTATGGCGTAACGCAAAAGCCGTCCAAGAAAAAATTGCCGAGATCGAAACAGGCAAACCAGCACCAGAAACTTGCATAATCAGGGACCCCAAAATCGCCCACAAAAAATTTGATGACACGATGGGCTCAGCGAAAAAGGAGATTATTATCCTAACCTCTTCAAAAGGCATCATTAGATCAGGGAAAAATATACAAACCCTGAAAGATTGGACAGCGAAGGGCGTGTCTATTAGGATTATGGCTCCAATAACGAATGAAAACTTGAAGGCTGCTCAACAATTATCGAAGTACTGCGCAGTCAGACACGTTCATTTGAGCTACTTGAGAACAACAGTTGTTGACGGGAAGCACCTCTTTCAGTTCAAGACGCCCCCACCAGACCAAGAAAAATTGGATGCATCGTCTTATTTTGAAAACACTTTCTACACTAACGATATTGAATATGTTGAGAGAATTAGAAGTATGCTAAGCGAAATCTGGAATGGTGCCTGTGCCTTATCAGATGTCACGCTGGAATCAGTCACTAGGTCTCCTGCCCCAACTGTCCGTCCATCGGATTCCGTTTCTGCTGCTGCCAAGGTGATGGCTAATCATAATGTGGGGGCTGTGGTCATCGTCGAAGGTATTATCCCTATTGGTATAATAACAGAAAAAGACATCGTGCAAAGAGTAATCAACACCCACAAAGACCCTGAAAAAACATTAGTGAAGGATGTTATGAGTTCCCCACTAATAACCATTGATCATAAACAGACATCTAAGCAGGCACTTGAAATAATGCGCGAGCACAAGATAAGAAGGCTTGTAGTTGTCAAAGGTAACAGACTTGTTGGATTGACAACGGAAAGACGGACATTGAGCAGCTGCATCAGAGCGACTCATTGGAATTAAGCGACCTGTTCTGAATAACAGTAATTAGTAACTCTTGCAACAAACAAACAGTTAAATGCCAGCAGTCGATTAAGTATGTTTGCAGGCTGGGGAGTACGCTTAAGGCGTTGCGTCAGATCGTAGAGCTTGCCAATAGCGCGCGCGCTCACATTATACTGTGAGATGTCGAGGGGAAGCACGTTTTCTATGAAAACCAGACCCTTTTTCTGGGATACAGAAACTGGTGGTGCTGTTGGAGGCGCTGTGGAAAAAATTACAAACAATGCTATTGAAGTGATTAGCAAGATTGCCGTTATGAAAATGGCAATTAGCTTTCTGTTCACTATTCCCACTGGTAAAAACAATAGTTTCCTATGTGATTAAAGGGTTTTTATCAAGATTTCTTGACAAAGGTTTTTGAAGCTTAGTTCACATGTCTTTGTAGTGCATTAAAATTCAATCCAACCCAATCGCATAACTTTTTGGCTGTACCTAAACGGTTATTAAACGGAATTTGGTTGAATTGAACATAGACTCACCTAAGATTTGAAGCCGAATGTCTGAAGCTGTTTCTTATATAATTGCCACTGAAATTCCAGCTAGTTACATGGAAAAACTAGTGGATTTCATTTACAAGCAATATTTGCTTCCTCAGAAGCAGCGGTTTACGAACTTTTACCGAGAGACAACAGCCGGCGTCACCTTCCTCTCTTATGTGGTTATTGACGCGCAAGGGAAACAACTACTCAAAGTCGAAGTCAAAGGCACTACGCCGATAGAAGTGAAGCTAATATCCATTGCTGAATCAGTGTCCGCCACGGTCATGGAAGAGGCAAAAC
>SMTZ1_10001857_pt1 | contig 25736 bp, 25 predicted proteins | sample DeeMarSWOR136_30_FD_25667 | JGI IMG/M metagenome (IMG submission 25667)
TTAGATAAATAATAGAAACTTCAATAAGATTAATAGAACTTATATAAGAAAAATTGTTCGCCCTTATATCGTCATTATTAGTAAGTATTACTACTAAAGGAAATAATCCCCCAATAGCTCCTATTATTATTGGCAATAGAAACAAAAAAGTAAACACTTTAAATTTTTCACCTTTGATAATGATTCCTAATTTTTTTTCTAGTCGTCTATGTTTGGAAATTATATCTAAAATTTCAAAAACTTTATCTGAAGAATAATATGCGTTCTCATCAATCATTCTCTCTATAGTATTTAGAATTAAATTATATCGTAATGAATTTAATTCGAATTTTAGAAATTTTAAAATGTGGCTGAAGGATCCCGAAAAACTCAGTAAATGCGCTATTTGATGATTTATTGGATTCTTTAATTGGTTAAAAAAATTCTTATTGTGAGAATAGCTATTAATGAATGCTTTTTCAGGAGATATATTAGTTTTTAAATTAATAGCAAAACTTTTTAGAAATAATAGAAATTCATCGAATTTTTTTCTCTCTTTATTAGAGTATTCATTTAATAATCCTATTAGCATAATATCGATTTTTATAAACTTTTGATATAAGTAATTTAAAAAAATCAAAAAAAAAGGAATAAATAAAATCATAATAATAAGGTCTATTTGATGAAATAGTATTAAAAAACAAAGACCAATGGGAAAGAATAACCCAATAAAAAAAATTATACTAATTTTTGATTCGATATCTCGTAAAATTATTCTAAAATTCCTTTCTGAATTTGTCTCTTCTATCGCGTTATTATCATGACTATAAGTGAAATTGTTTATCAGTAAATTTTTTAAATAATTATTAAAATCTTCAGAAGGAGTAGTTATCCTGTATATTTCCTCTTCAGGGATTTCCCCTTCATGAATCTTTCTTAAAATAATTTTAAATCTTTCTGATACTGGAAGGTTATAATTCTTGATCAGGTCGATAAAAATTAACGCATAGTCAGAATTTTCATTAAAAGTTTTACTTAGTAAAGAAAAATTGATCTTTATTAAATATAACAGCGCATTAATCGTATTTTCATCTTTTTTTATCTTTTTATACAGATTTAAATTAAAATTATATGAAATAATCAAAGAGAGCATTATAGAATAAAAGATCATTATTAAAAAGTTCACAGAGATGAATAGAAAAGAGATAAACATTGATATAAAAAAAACTAGTAAAAATATGAAAAATGTGGCTTTATTAACGTCATGTTCATCAATATGATATACATTTTGGTATATGTCTTTGTAATTCTCATCTAATTCTTTAAATTTTAATGTAGGTAAAGAATAATCATGGAAAAAACTACAAAAGTTAACATAACGTTTAGTTATATTCATAATACGATTTTTGAATCTTAATTATTGAAATTGATACAAATAAGAGATGAATTAAGGGTTATAGTTAGCTCATATATCTTAGGAGGGACATTGCAATAATTCTTGTGCATAAATTGGGCATCATAATTTAAAGTTTTACTATAAACTTCTCCATCTATAAGAAAACTGAAAATTGCATAATTTCCTGTAAAAGTGACGTTTATATTTACTGGATATTCGATTTTTTCTATATACTCCGTTTCATGATTGTTTATGAAATAATCAATTGCCGAGTCGACTTTATTGATAAAATTACTATATTCATCTAACTCATCTTTTTCACTTTCTTTATATTCTTCAATTTCTTGAAAAAATGGTGCGATTAAGATTAAGAAGAGAATTAAAGCAAAAATTCCAAAACCGGTTATGAGTGATTTCTCCAACAAATTCGTCATTAATCTGATTCTTAATTTAAAAATTTAAACCTCTCTTCTTTTTCCACTTTAACCAAAAATCTTCTAAAATTGCAATTGAATTCATTGAATAATATGAGAGCTTATGAAAAAATGAGACCAGTCTTTCATTACTAATTTTATCACTATTCGATAAATACTTAAAAATGTTATAATAAATATTAATTATCGCATTAAATTTCTCTATACTTAAATCCTCATAAATTTTTAACTTGCTGATTGTGTTAGTCTGATAGAGAGATACTATATTATCCCATTTATGATTTTCAGGATTATAACAAAATATTGGATTATATACTTTTTTTGGATTAAGATTACCATTTAAATTGATCTCATTTATGGATACAACTCTTCTCTTATTAAATTCTTTTTTCATTAATATGATGAGATTTAGATCATTTAAACATGAAATATCTATTTTAAAATGATATAGGAATCGATTTATTAAAGAACTAATATCATTAGAATGGATAGTTTGAAAGCCTCTTAATCCTGCGGCAAGACAATGAAACATTGCTTCAGCCTCTTCTTTAGTCAATATTTCACCTAAATAAATTAAATCAGGACTTCGATGTAACAGAGTTTTGATCTGATTACTCTTGGAATGTTTTATTTTTAATGAATCATCTAATGAATCTACTTTATATTTTAGTTGGTGCTTATCAAATGATAATTGATTTAGGGATTCTATCACGTTTTCAATATAAATTTTTCTAAATTCTTTAGGAGTTAATAGATCTAAAGCATTTATTAATGTAGTTTTTCCTGTATCTGTTTCCCCTGTAACAGTAATATTTATTCTTCTTAATATGCAAAAGTATAAGAACGAGGCCATTAGTGGATTAAGAGTGTTATTTTTTAACAGATCTTGAATTGTAAATATATTTTTATTTAATTTTCTTATATCAAATGAAAATTTATTAAAATTTACAGGACCAATATCTATCGCAAATCTACAATAAAAATACTTATTTTTAATTACATGTTTAATACTAGGATTTAGGAAATCAAGTCTTAACCCGCTATATAATCTTATAAATGTTTTAAATCTTTCAATATCTTCTGTAGTAAATTTTATAAAAGTGCGGCAACGGCCATACTTTTGATGATTTATATATTTTTTCTAAATTTAATTTTTTTATCGAGGTATAATAAGCAATTTTATTTTTTTCTATGTCAGGCAAATCAAATTTAGAATTAATTAATTTTAATGATCTTTCTTTATATAGTTCAATTAAATCTTCTAAAGATACAATGGTATCCAATTTAGCAATATTTAATTTGCTTAAAGTGTCTTCTACAACCATTTTAAAAAAAGATTTCTCTGATTCTGATTGAAGTGATAAAGATATATCGTAATTCTTTTCGGGTTCATTTAAAACATTACAAATTAACACTTGAAAAAGCTCATATTCCCCAATTTGATATATTTCAATCAATTCTTCTTTACGTTTTGATTTCCTCTTGGTAATTAATGGTTTTGTTTTTGTCCATTTATAGTGTTTAGAGAGGAAAAACTCATAGAAATTTGAAGTTTCATGCAAAAAATTATTGGTAGTTTGGAATTCATCAAAGTTTTTAATAATTTCTAATTGTTTTATTATGGTTAAGATGTAATCAATAGTGCTATTAATATAGCTAACACAGTTTTGGCAAGTAGGATGATTTTTGTATTTTTTCTCATTCTTTTTAATTTGATTCTTTTTAATTTCAATAAAATTATAAAATAGAATTGGATTATGATAAAACGCCTCATCGATTCTAAAGAATGAAGAATAATCTTTAAAAACATTACATTTAAATTCTTTAAATTTACATTTGTTTTTTTTTACATTTTCAATACTGCTGTACAGTTTTTTGAGTTTTTTTATCTTTTTAAAATATTCAAAAAGGATTTTAATTTCTTTCATTTCTATAAGAGAATCAAGTTTTTCTACAGAAATGGAATGAAATCTCTTATTTTTGTTCTCATTTAAATTCTTTAAGAAACAAGAAGTGCAGATAGGGCTTTTAAAAAAGTTCTCATTAAAATCGGAACATTCCTTACAACTAATACTTAATATTCTTTCATTTTTACCTTCTAAATTAGTTCTTTGCTGAAAATTTACCTTTTTGTTTGCATTCATCATCATTTAAATTTGTTTTCAAAAATATTAATTTAAACACCTCCCTTTTATATAATTCATTCGATAGTGGATTTTAATCGTCAAAATATAATAAATTCTTTATAGTTCAATCAAAATAAACGGATTATCGTCAATTGTTTCAAAAAATTTATTTAACTTGATGTATTTATATTTTCAAAGTTTAAGTGATTAGAGATGGGACATCGAAAAAAACACGCACCGAGACACGGATCATTAGCATTTCTTCCAAGAAAACGGGCTGCTCATATAAAAGGTCGCGTGAGACACTGGTTAGATCATTCTGAAGATATCAATTTTCTTGGTTTTGCCGGCTTTAAAGCTGGAATGACTCATATTGCATATATAGAAGATCAAAGGAATAGTCCTTACTTTGGAAAAGAATTGATGAAGCCTGTAACCGTAATTGAATTGCCGCCTTTAATTCTTATCGGAATACGAGTATATAAAGAAGATGCTTATGGAAAGTATGTTTTAGGGGAATTATTTACAAAAGAAATTAATAATTTCTTGACAAGGAAAATTAATATTCCTGATTTTGAAAAATATAATTTTGACGAAATAAAAAAGAATTTATTAAATAAGATTACCGATAAATGTGAAATTAGAGGAATTTTCCAAACTCAACCACATCAAACAACGATTCCAAGAAAAAAACCAGACATTATTGAAATTAAAGTAAATTCAAATAAAGATCCAATCGAGGAGTTTAATTTCGCATTAAAATTTCTGGGTAAAGAGATAAGAGCACGGGATGTTTTAACTGAAGGAGAATTAATTGATGCAATTGCCATTACCAAAGGAAAAGGATTTCAAGGACCCGTTAAACGATTTGGTGTTAAAATTTTAACCAGAAAAAATAATAAAATAAAAAGAGCGGTAGCATGCATCGGTCCATGGCATCCTGCAAGAGTTCTTTACACAGTTGCACGACCAGGACAAATGGGATTCCATCAGAGAACGGAATATCATAAAAGAATTATGTTTATTGGTGAAAATGAGGAGGAAATTAATCCTAAAGGTGGTTTAATTAATTATGGAAAAATCACTGGAGATTATCTTTTAATTTTAGGTTCTATTCCTGGACCTAAAAAGAGATTAATTAGATTGCGAAAAACAATTCGACCTTTAAAGTCATTCATAGTGCAATCTCCAGAAATTACATTTATCAGCCGAGAGAGCCAACAAAGGAAATAACTTATCGAAGGGTGATTACATGGAAAAAATAAATATTTATGGGTTGGACGGAAAATCGAAGGGATTAATTGAAAAACCAAAATTATTTTTAATTAAACCACGAAAGGACCTTATTGGAAAGGCTAGTGAAATTTTTCAAAGTAAAAATAAACAAATTCAAGGTAGGGATAAAAGGGCAGGCCTGAGAACTACGGCTGAGGGTTGGGGAACCGGTCATGGAATGTCAAGAGCCCCTAGAATAAAGGGTTCGGGTTTCCCTACAGCTAGAAATGTAGGACGTGTTCCTTATGCAAGAGGGGGCAGAAGAGCTCACGCTATTAAAACAGAAAAGATGATTAAGAAAAAAATTAATAAAAAAACGCATAGGCTTTCCTTATTATCAGCCATATCTGCTTCTGGAGATGTTACCTTTGTAAAAAAAAGAGGATATAACATTGAAAATGTCCCTGAAATACCTCTCGTTGTAGATGATAAAATTCAGACAATAAAAAAAACAGAACAAATTTTTTCCATACTATGTGATTTAGGATTTGAAAATGAATTATTTAAAATCAAAAAAAGTAAAAAAATTAGAAGCGGTAAAGGAAAACGGAGAGGTCGTAAATATAAAAAAAACAAAGGGGTATTAATAGTTATAAAAGATGACTTTGGAATTTTAAAAGCATCTAGAAATATCCCGGGAACCGAAGTAATTAACGTTGAAAATTTATCGATTGAAGACTTAGCTCCTGGAGGAGAGGCTGGCAGATTGATAATGTGGACTCAATCTGCATTTAACGAATTAAATAATAAATATGAGGCGCTGATATAAAATGGAAAGATACTATAAAGTAATTAAAAAACCATTAATTACTGAAAAAACTTTCGATTTAATTGAACGAGAAAACAAATTAGTTTTCATTGTGAACAGAAAAGCTAATAAAAGTCAAATAAAACGAGCTATTGAAAAAATACATAAAGTAAAAGTGGTCAAAATTAATACATTAATTACTTCACGAGGAGAGAAAAAGGCTTTTATTAAACTCCATCCTGATAATTCCGCTCAAGACATTGCAATTAATTTAGGAGTATTCTGATACATGCTCTTTTTTAATTAAGATCCTTAAAAACTTTAAAGTTTAAATTAATGAATTTATTTGGATTTAAAACCTGTACATTATTTAATAGGTCAATTTTGTTGATTTTAAGTAATTTCTCATATTCTTTGTTATTCAGTATTAAAATAAAAATCTTAAATTTTGAATAGTATCTTTTTAGAATTTTTAAAATCACTTTAGAATCTAATGTAGAGGCTGAATAAAACAAAATTCTCTGTTCAATGAATATTAGATTCTGATTTAATCTTTTGAATTGTAAATTTTGTTTTAGCAGGTTTGCTTCAAATTGTGAATTAAATTTAATTAAATCGTGAAAATTATATTTCTTTGAAGATTCTTTAAATAATACTGAACATTCTTTAAGCGAGACGTTATTGTTAAAGATGTCAAATCTCCAAAGAAAATTAAAAAATCTCGATAATTTCATTCCTTGTTTTAATAGTAATTCATAATTATAAAAATTATTAATTTTTTCATCAATCCTCTCCTGGGGATTAAAAATATTATTGTATTCTACAAAATATGTTGCCATATTTACAGTATCATCTATAACTGGTTTAAAACTAAAGATTAAATAACCATTAATATTAAAACTACTAGCTAAATCCAGGAAATTATGAATAAAGGAGGATTTATTATGAACTTTCTCAAGATTTAAAGCGTAAAAGTTATAAATTGTTGAAATTTTATGATTTTTTATTAGGATTGAATCCTTTGATTTAGATATAGATAAATTAGAGGCATTCTGATTGTTAAAAATGTTTAGAAACATCTTTTCCAAATTTCCTTTTTTCAAGAAGGTAAGTTGGGTTTCATTATTATTAATTTTTTGATTTACGATATTATAAAGCTTAATTATTTCTTTCTTATCTGCCTCCTCAAAATTTAATAAAAAAAGTTTATTATTACCACCATATACATCTAATTGGATTGAAAAATATTTAATTATTCTTTTTCTTAAAAAATCATTTAGTATTTGTAATAGTGGATAAAATCTTTCAGCTTCGATAATCGAAAAAGCCAATATCTTTCTGTTTTTATTTAAGCTTTTATAAAAGATTAATTGATCTTCAATTACATACGATAATAATTTAAATTTCCCTTTTTTTACCATATCATCAAATTTTCGACATAAAATTATAAAAACATAGCTTTTTTCTTTTCACTCGCCTTTATTTTGAATCTTAACAATTTTAATTTCATAATTAAACACTTTTATTAATAAATAAAACATTAGAATCCCTATTAAAAATGCAAAGATTACAGGAAAATATAATTTTATATAACCAACATAGGGTATTTTAAAAATGACGATCCCTAAGATTTCCGTTTCAGAAATGTATATAACGTCTGAGCTATTATATTCTATTACAATATAATCGTATTCATCAGTCTTATTAATAAATTTATATCCCCCATCTGCTGCTAAATTATTATCTCCTTTTGTCTTAAAATACCACTTATCACCAATTTTTTTCTTATCAATAGCCCTATGGATAATCGGAGTTCCTTCTTCTAAATTTCCCCAGAAAATTGGATCAAATCCTTTATCATAATAATAATCTGGTCCTCTCAATATTAAAATATCTCCATCTTCTTCCCCTACTTTAATATCTTCTGGATCTTTATCCCCTCTGATAATAAGATCTCCTACTTTTAAGGTTGGTTCCATTGATTTACTTGTTATAACAAATAACCTATCCTTAAAAACAATGAAAGGTAATAAAATTAGGATTAAACTGATTGATAGGACAATAAAAAAATTTCTATTGCTTTTTGATCTTTTTTTCGGCACATAGAATTATTTAAAATAAAACTTATAAACGCCAAGAATTTTAATTAATTTAAAGTAAACTAACCTTAGGTTATAATAATGCTTAATTCTATCCTAAATTTTCTTAAAAGTTTAAAGCCAGAAATGATTGTTCAAGCTCCTTCAAGGATTAATTTAATAAATCCGTTAGATGCGGTTGAAGCTGATTTTTGGATGCCCGCTGTTGCAATTAACGGAATAGAAAATCCTTTATCTGTGTTTTTATATATTAAAAAAACTAAAAGTATTAGTCGGTTTCGAATTTACAGAGTAATTAAAAATTCTAAAGGGTATATCTTTGAAATAGAAACTGAGGAAGAACTTATTAAAAGCATGGAGGATTTAAAGGAGAAATGTTTAGGAGAATGTGCGTTAATTTATGCGAGTATATATCGTTTGAGTAAAATGAGCGCTAGTTTCTGGGAAAAATTTAAAGAACAAAATATTGAATTTGGATTGATTAATTCAATCCCTCGCCAGAGTGGTTTGGGAGGAAGTGCGGCAATAATTATATCAGTTCTTTATGGGCTTTCCCAGTACTTTAAGATTTTTAATAATTTATCAAATTTAGCGGAAAATGAATTTCCTATAAATAAGGATATCATTGCTGAAATGGCAACGAAAATTGAAGATGAGGATTTAAAAATTACTGCTGGATACTCTGATCGATATGTTATTAGTAGAGGGGGTTTAAGTTTCTGTTCATATTATGGAAAATTATTTCATGAAGCTATTTCTAAGGAACCCTTAGCGGTTTATGATAGAATTGACGAAATATATAATATAAATGAGTTACCATTTATTTTATGTTATTCTGGTGTAATACACGAGAGTGGTAGTGTTCATGATAAATTAAGGAGATTATATCTTCAAAAAGAAAGTACCATTCTAAAAAATTATGAAAAGTTGGCTGAAATTGCATGGAAAGCTCGGTTTGCTTTAATGAAAAAAGACTGGAGGCATTTGGGTGAATATTTTAAATTAAACACTGAAATAATGAATCTTATAATGAAAAATGCTGGTTTTGAATATGGAATTGGTTTAGCTAATAATATTTTGATTAAATTGATTGAGAACCATCCAGATGTTTATGCTGCGAAATTAACTGGGGCAGGGGGTGGAGGATCTGTTTTTGCCCTTGTAAAACCAAATAAGATTGAAAGTGTTTTATTAAATTGGAAGGATAGCTTGAGTAAATTAGTTAATGATGAAAAATTATTTAAATCCAACTTTCCAGATTATCCATTAAATATTAGAACTCAACTTAAATATGCTGAATTCTATAGGATAAAAATTTGCGGTCAAGGTGTTTCTATTATTGAAAAAAATTGATTAAATACAAAAGTTATATTCACTTATAATTATTTATCATAATAACACAATTAGGAGTTTTAAATTTGAGTAAATTTGAAAGATATCAAAAAAAGGGAGAATCTTATTATGTATATCCCCATAAACATTGCAAAACATGCGGACAAATGATCGAAGAATCTTTAACTTATTGTCCTGAATGTTACCAAAAAATAAAGGAAAGAAAAAAGAAAAAGAAAAAAAAAGAGGATTCCAAATCAAATAAAAATAATGAAAGTTAAAACATCAAAGAACTAATTTCTATTTTATTTAGGTCTGTTTTATATTTAATCTTTCTAACAACCATTGTTTATCTAATAATGATATAAAGGATCCTAGCCTAGGACCATGTTTCTTTCCTAATAATACTTGATATATTGCCTCAAATAGTTTACTTGGTTTCATTTTTAAATCCTCCTTGGCAATTGTAAATACTTTATTTTGGATAAAATCAGCGTCTAATGTATCACTCTTTAATAAAAAATTTCTTAGAAGTTGAATACCATTAATTTGGTTTACATCTAAATTATTTAGAAGATTTTTGTCCATTTTATCTGGAATCTCAAATAGAGAAATTTTTTGCATTATATGTTTCTTTATTGAATTATCACTTTCGTTTTCAATTAATTTTTTCACTTCCTCCACATAATCTTTTGTACGTTCAAGGAGTGCACTAAACTCTCCAATTGAAATTAGATTTTCCAGGTTTTCTATTCCAGTTACTGATTTGGCTTTTTCATATAAATTTTCAATAGTTAATATGTTTTGAATCTGTGAAAGAAAAATTAGGAGTTTTATAGGTATTCTTGTAGGTTTTTCATCTAAAATTCCATTAATTTTTGTTAATGGATACATATAATGATTAAATTCTCTTTCGTCTTCTGACTCAGTTTTTATCAATTCATAAAAAATATCTTCCATTCTTTCATAATAATCATAATATTGCGGTATTTCTTCAATTCTTAGAGAGATATGCTTCATAGGATTTGTCCTTAAAATTAACATTCTGTACAACTCGGGATCGGCAATCTCCAAATATTTTTTTGGAGTAAATACAATACCCTTAGAAGTTTTCATATCTCGTTCTCCCAATCTTAACCATTCATAAGCTACTTTAACTGGTCCCTCATATCCAAAAACTCTTTGACATAATTCTAAACCAGTATCATATGACCCTCCTTTAACACAATGGTCTTTTCCAGCTGGTTCACATGTAGTTTTAAAAAGTGCCCATTTAGCTGGCCAATCTACACGCCAGTTCAACTTTAATATCCCACTATAAATCGAAATTTCATTATAATTTCCACAAGCAGAGCATTCATATTCTACAGCTTTCTTTTTCTTATCATACTTAACAACTCTATTAGGTTTAATTGATCCATTATTATCTCTAAATTGGATTCTATTACATTTTTCACAAATTGCCATAACTGGCATCCAATTTTGCAGCATTTCCAGAAATTGTGTCTTTTTTTTTTCATCTAATGTGGGTAAAATATATTTTTTCAATATTTCTTTAATTAAATCTGTATTTTCCAGAGCAATTTTAATTTTTTCTTGCATTTCTTTTTCTTTATATAATTCATGAGTCCATATGGCTTTGGTGTTTATACCAAAATCTTTAAAGGTAGAAATTAATTCGTTTCCAAAATGATAGGCATAACTCTCACATCCACAATCTTTAAATGGACATGGAATGTATGCAAATGGTTTTCCTAAATGTTTTCTCTGAAATGATTTATCTATATATTCTGGAAATCTTTTAGCAGCATCAAGATCATCCATAAATAAAAAAGAATTTACTGTACATCCCTTTTCTTCAAAAATTCTTCGTAACGCATCACATATTAGAATCTCTCTCAGAATTCCGATATGAATATGTCCTGATGGGGTTTTTCCTGTCGATAACGTTATCTTTTTTATGTCTCGTTCTGATATTTTATCTACGATCTCTTCTAACCAATGAGCTGGAAATTTTTTGTTCATAATCTTTTCACTAAATTAGCTGAAATCTTTATTAGGATAAATGAAAAAAATTATTTATCATTTATTATTTTATTAAATAGTGAGAAAATAATGAGGATTGCTGTATTAAATAAAGATCGGTGTAAACCTGATAAATGCAGTCCATTTGGTGAAAAACCTTGCATAAAATATTGTCCAAGAGTTAGAACAGGCGACAAAACAATTGTTTTAAATCCAGATGGAAAAAGTGTGACTATTACTGAGAGTTTATGTTCAGGTACGGGAATTTGTATAAAAAAATGTCCATTTAACGCGATTAGTGTTGTAAATTTACCTGATCCGATGAATAATCAAATTACTTATAGATATGGGCCCGATCAATTTTCATTGTTCAGAATGGCTATTCCCAAAAAAGGAAAAGTTCTTGGATTAATAGGGCAAAATGGAATTGGGAAAAGTACAATGTTGAAAATCTTATCCGGAGAATTAAAAATGAATCTTGGGCGATTTAAAAATAATGAGCCTGATGATAATGAGATAATAAATTTTTTCAAGGGATCTGAGCTACAACAATATTTTTTAGATCTAAAAGAACAGAAGTTAAATATAATTCATAAACCACAAAATATCACTCAAATTCCCAAATTCGTATCCGGTAAAGTGTATGATATTCTCAAAAAAAACGACGTTGCTGATCAATTAAAGATTATCTCTGAGAAATTAAATTTAAAAGAAATTTTAGATCGATCTATTTCCGTGTTATCTGGTGGAGAATTACAACGCGTAGCGATAGCTGCTGCCTATTTAAAGAATGGAGATGTTTATCTTATCGATGAGCCTAGTTCTTACTTAGATGTTAGTGAAAGAATCAATATGGCAAAATTAATTAGATCTCTTACAGAGGAAGGTAAAACTATTATAGTTGTTGAACATGACCTAGCCATTCTCGACTATTTGAGTGATTATGTTTCTATTTTCTATGGTGTTCCGGGAGTTTATGGCATTATTTCCCATCCTCAAGGCGTAAGGGTTGGAATAAATATATATTTAAATGGATATATAAAAGATGAAAATGTTCGAATAAGAGAAGTACCAATTCAATTTCATGAACGTCCACCCCAGGAATCATTATTTGATATTGGTGATGTAATTTTCGCCTATAGTGATTTAGAAAAAACATTAGGTGATTTTCATTTACAAGTTGCGGGGAGTGAAATTCATGCTGGAGAGATTATTGGAATTTTGGGACCTAATGGGATTGGCAAATCTACTTTTATTAACCTGATTGCTAATAAGATAGAATCTGATACTCTTGCTAATCCAGATGAAAATGAGGAGGAATTAAAAGAACTGAAGGTTTCAATTAAACCTCAATATATTAAAATAGAGGAAGATAATTTAGTGGCTGAGCTTATTAAGGAGATTAAACTTGCTCCTTATCTTAGTCAATCATATAAGAAAAGGTTAATTAATAATTTGGATCTAGCTAATATAAGTGAGAGATATATATCCGAATTAAGTGGGGGCGAATTACAAAGAGTTTCCATTGCAAAATGCCTTGCTTCTGAAGCAGATATGTATTTATTAGATGAACCCTCTGCTTTTTTAGATGTAGAAATGAGACTGCAAGTTGCTCAATTACTAAGAAAGTCAATCGAAGAATTGAAAAAAGCAGCTTTCGTTGTTGAGCATGATATAATTACACAAGATTTCATCGCGGATTCAATATTAGTATTTAAGGGTAATCCTGGGTTAAAGGGTAATGCTTTACCACCTCAAAATCTAAGAGATGGGTTTAACTTATTTTTAAAAATGATGAATATAACATTTAGACGTGATTCCATCACAAAGAGACCACGGGTAAATAAACATGGTAGCAATAAAGATAGTTATCAAAAGAGAATTAATGAATATTATTATATTCCTAAATAATTTATATAGTCCAATGAGAGTAAAATTATAAAATTTGGGCTAAATTTAATTATTTTATATATCTAGCTTGACCAGCTGAATCCAATACTTCTTTATTTTTTCTTTTTATCATCTCAATCAATTCTTGGCGTGCTGGACCAAGATATTGCCTTGGATCAAAATGTTCTGGATGTTCATAAAGATATTTTCTTATCATTGCAGTAAAAACCAGTCGTCCATCTGTATCAATATTTATTTTGCTAACACCATATTGAGTCGCTTTTCTAAGTTGTTCTTCAGGAATTCCAAATGCTTTTTTTAATGAACCCCCAAAATTATTTATGGTATTCACATACTTTTTCAATACCGAAGAAGAGCCATGTAAAACAATAGGAAATTTTCCTAATCTCTTTCTAATTTCTTGTAAAATATCAAATCTTAGTTCAGGAATATCTTCTGCTTTTTCAACTTTAAATTTATATGCACCATGGGACGTACCGATGGCTATGGCTAAAGAATCACAACCAGTTCTTGAAACAAAATCTTCCACTTGTCCAGGTTCAGTATAATGGTGTATCTCTGATTTAACATGCTCTTCTATTCCTGCTAAAACTCCTAATTCTGCTTCTACACTAACATCTCTTTCATGGGCATATTCAACAACTTGCTTTGTAATCTTAATATTTTCTTCGTATTGTAGATGGCTTCCGTCAAACATTACACTGGAAAACCCATCATCAATACATGATTTACATAGTTCGAATGAATTTCCATGATCCAGATGCAAAGCTATAGGAATATTATAACCCAATTCTTTGGCCATTTCCACTCCACCCTGACCCATGTATCTAAGCATGGTCTGATTCGCATAATTTCGAGCTCCTTGACTGATTTGTATGATAACTGGCGATTCACTTTCACCACATCCTATAATAATGGCTTGTAGTTGTTCTAAATTATTTATATTATAGCCAGGGACAGCAAATTTTCTTTCTAACGCAATATTAAACATTTTTTTTGTATTAGTAAGACCTAATTCCTTAAATGACACCATTTTTATCAAATTTTTTTAGTTTTATATTATATAAAATTAAGAAAAATTTAATTCATTCTAAAAACATGAAATTAATTTGAGACTCCATAATTTCCAGTGCAATTTTTATAGTGTAAATGTGTTAAGACTTAAGATAATATGTAAACGAGATTAACGAGCTAATAATTAATTTTAAATAAAATGAAATATTTTGAAAATGGGGTTTATTTAATTAATTATTTATAATTTTGTATTTTCTATATTTAATATAAAATTTTGCAGTGGAAATTTAGGACTATATAATATTATTGTGAATAGAAAATTAGATAGATAAGATTGTATTCTTTTTTATAAAAAAATATAAATTAAAAAAAAAATTAACCTGTAAATTTCCAATAAACTAATGGACGACCTCTTTTGCCGTTATTACGAGTAAATTTTTCCACAACTTTTCTTTTATGTAATTTTAATAAGTTATCATAAATAGTTGTTCTTGGAGTATGTAAAAAACCAACTAATTCTCTTCTGGTAGAAGGTCCTATTTGTTGCAAAGCTTTTATTAAATTATTTTGAATGGGGGTCATTAATTCGTTTATTTCATAGTAATCTTTTACTATCATTTTATTTGCCATAATTTTTTCCTCCTTTTTTATTAAATTCGACAATTTTTCGACTTTTTTATTTTTACATCTTAAATTTTAATTCTTATTATTCATAAAGTGGAATTTATATATAAGTATGCTTATCTATGACATATTATCATAAATCAACATAAAATTTATATATTTAATTTAATATTTGCATAATAGTAAGAACCATGGTTTTGAAATGACAGACACACTCAGAACAACTGTAACACTAACTGAAAGGTATATGAAAAGAATAGAAAAATTAGTTGGAAAATTCGCAACTACCAGAGCTCAAGTTATAAGCAAAATAGTTGAAAACTTCTTAGATAGTGCAAATTACTTTGACTATTTAAAACAATTGGAAAGAGAAAAAGAGATTGAAGAAAAAGAAATAGCAAAAAAAATGGCTAAGAGACCGGAAGTTTATGATAAAAGAATAAAAAATATATTTTCAGGAGTAAATAGAATACCAATAAATGAATTCTTAGATTATTTAAATATTGATTATACATTTTTCCTTGATATGTTATCCGAATGGAAAGATAAATATAATTTCACATATGAGAGTGGTGAATTGCTCAAAATTAATTAAATTTTTTCAAATCCTCTCTTAAAATTAAATCTCCTTTAATAATAGATGTCATTATTCCATCCCTTCGGCAACTTCAAAAAATTCATTTGATTGACCTGCCGTCCAGTCCATCATAGATAACACGATACTTACTAGTAGAAAAAAAATAAACAAACCAAATCCAATTAATAAAGCGTATTCTACTAAATTTCCCCCGAATTCATCATAAATAAAATCTTTTAATTTCTTTTTGATTTTACTTGTTGTGTGTTTTAAAAAATCTTTTATTGTCATAAATTATTATTTTAAGCTATATTTTTAAAGTAGCCAAATTTTACTTAAAGTATAATTAAACACCTAAGAAAGAATATGAAACCGATTAATTCTTTTCTTTCAAAATATTCAGAATTTTATCAAGTTCCTCTTCAGTAGACTGCTCTCTTGGTATTTTAAGTTTGAATCTTCCATCATTTTTACTTCTCGGAATAATATGAACATGAAAATGTTGGATCACTTGGCCAGCAGCCTCAAAATTGTTTTGAAGTATGTTGTATCCATCAATCTTAAGTTTATCATGTATCAATATTGCCAATTTTTTTACTACTTTAAATATTTCAGCAAGTTCAAATTCTGGTATTTCTTCTAGATTATGATAATGTCCCTTAGGAATAACAATAGTATGGCCTTTAAATATGGGATAAATATCTAAAAATGCTAAATTTTTCTCATCTTCATATAAAATTTTTGAGGGAATCTTTTTTTCAACAATCTGGCAAAAAATACAATCGCTTTTATTCATAACAACTTCATCTTAATAAAAATATATGTTATTTAATATGATTCTATAATTCAAAATAGTACAAGAATCCTATTTAAAATTTAAAAAACTTAAGCAGACTCTTATTTATTTTATATATTATAATTTCATTTAATACTTAAATTAAAAATCAGTATCGCTTATGCTTTTTAAAGAAATTAGTTCATTATTAAGAAATAGACTTTCTCCTGAAGAATATGTATTGGAAAATGAATATTATGGCCTTGAATATGGAAATAAAAATGCTAATAACATTATTAAAAAAGTTATGCTATCTTTAGACTTGAATTTAGAAGCGATTCATTTTGCTACTCTTAATCGAGTAAATTTTATCATCTCTTATCGGGGATTAATAAATGAACCCTTAAAAAATTTCAATCAAAACCTTGTTAACAAATTATCTCTACTTTCTAAATATCCAATAACTATTTTTGTGTTAAATTCTTCCTTTATCGCAGCAGAAGGTGGAATTTCAGATACCATTTTAGATAAAATTTATTTAAAACTTGATAAAACCTTTGATATCATAAATAAAAACAATGTTGCTATTCCAATTGGACGAATTTGTTTACCAAAAAGTTACCCTAATCAGATCGAATCATTAAACTTGAAAGATCTACTGAAAAGAATAAAAGTTAATTTAGAAGTAGAAAATTCATATTATGTCGGCGAGTTAAACGCAAAAATTAATAAAATTTGCATAATTGGGGGCAAAATTCCTAATTCCGGGCTTTTCGAGAGTATCGTCAAACAAGGATGTGATTGTCTTATTTCATGCGATTTTAATTATGAGGATGCAATATTTGCTAAGGAGATAGGATTGACTCTAATAAAAATTCCACATTACAATTGTGAAATCAAAGCGATGAAGCGATTGTCTAATATATTAAGTTTAGAATTTCCAAATGATGAAATATTCCTATATGAATCGAATAATCCTTTAAACCTTTATTAATTTAGTAAAAAGTCTGATAATTACTTCCAATATTAAGATGTTAATTAATTAACAGTAAAAGTCATCTAAGGTATATTAAACATGCTTAAGTTTAAATGAGTTTAATACCACCTAATTATTAAATTTAAATGTTCAACATATAAAAAAGGATGTTAAAATTATGGTAATTATTGAATACAATGGGAAGAAACCACAAATCAGTGAGAAGGCTTATGTGTCAGCAATGAGTACCCTTATAGGAGATGTAGTAATTAATGATAATGTTGTTATATGGCCAGGATCAATTATTCGTGGTGAAAATTCTCAAATCAATATCGGAGAATATTCAACAATTTTCGATGGAGTTATTTTATTGACCCGTTCACAGAAAAGTCCAATAAATATAGGGAGATATTGTATATTAGAAACGGGAGCTACACTTTTAGGCAGTTTTTTAGAAGATTATGTACAAATAATGGAGGGAAGCCTAATTTTTGAAGAAACGTCAATTGGTGAGGGCGCAGTGATTATTAATAAAAGTCAAGTGCCCCCGGGCTTGGTTATTCCTGCGCGGGCTGTCATGAAAGGAATTCCTGTCGAAATGATTAGACAACAAACTCGCAATGATGTCTTAGAACAAAAAGAGAGAGCACATCATTATACTCAATTGTTTATCAAAATTAATAATATGCTACCCAATGCTCAGAGTTATTTATTAACTCTTCCAGATTTTATAAAATTATTATTAAAAAAAGAAATATAGGAAAAGGGTTAGCTAAAGTTCAATTTTTATGTTTAATTTTTTAGTTAACTCTTTATATCGAGACCTAAGGGTGACCTCGGTCACTCCAACAAGATTAGCAATTTCCTTTTGTGATATTTTTTTATTGCGTATTTTACATACCAAATATAATGCTCCTGCGCATAAACCTTTAGGATCTTTACCACTTGTGGAGTATTTTTCTATAAAAGTTTGTAAAATCTTAATTGTTGCTTTTTCTACATTAGTATCTAATCCTAATTCTGCAATAAATCGAGGAATAAGTGAGATGGGATCTGTAGATGGTACTTTCAAATTTAATTCCCTTATTAAAGTTCTATAGCATCTTCTCACATTCTTAGCACTTTCGGAAGTTTCATCTAATATCTCTTGAAGTGTCCTAGGAATTTTTTTTTCTCGACATGCAAAATATAAACATGCGGCAACCATTCCATTTATGGATCTGCCTCTAAGTAATTTTCTTTTAAATGCCTCTTTATAAAGCCTTATTGCCTCTTTTTTTATATGATCTGGTAAATTTAAGTTGCTGCCAATTCTCTTTAATTCAGTGGTAGCAATTAGCATATTTCGTTTATCCCATGTCATTCGAGAATTCCATTTTGCAGCTCTTTTTAAGTCAGGATTTTTAATACTATTTTTATCGATAACGGTACTCAGTCCCATATCAGGTAATAAAATTGAAATGGGAGATCCTGTTCTCTCTCTTTTTTCCTTCTCTTGTTTGGTAAAGGCACGTTTGCCACTGTGATAAATATCTAATATTCTTTCACTAATTACTAAACCACACTGACCACATACAATCTCCCCCTTTTCCTGAAGTGAAATAATTTTTCCCCCACATTCTTGGCATAAATTTGCTAAATTACTAAAATCTGATTTTATTTCCATAATATTTACCTCTTTTTAAAATTTAAAATTAAAATATTTAAATACCCAGTGATTGTTAATATTTTTGTAAAATAATCCAAGTAAATTGATAAATACAAATTTATGTGACTGAAATTCTTGAGCAACCCGTTTAGCAAAGTATAATATAAAATTTAGATATATAAATCTTTCGATTCTTTGAGGGATTATAGTGGGAAATATTAAATAAATTTAGAAAAAAGGATCATCACTGTTCTTTAAAAATTTAATTAATTCTCGTTCATTTGGCATTCCCGTTCTTGCCCCAAGCTTTTGAATTTTTAAAGATGCTGCAGCATTTCCAAATCTACATGATTTTTCTAGATCCCATCCCTTAATCCAATAACCCACCGTAAAAGCTCCATTAAACACATCACCCGCTCCCGTAGTATCTATAATTTTTTCAACATAATAGGTTGGAACTATTTTTTGATATTCTTTTGTAGTGATTAAAGCTCCTTTATTTCCAAGGGTTATAATAACGATTGGAATTCCTTTTTTAATTAAAATCCTTGCTGCTTCTTCTGGAGTATTACTCTTAGTTATAGATTTTGCACCTTCTTTATTTGGGATTAAAATATCGCTCTTTAGCAGCTCATCCTTTAAATTATTCCATCCTCGTTGAGCAATTTGAGATTCTAAATCGATACTTAACGTTACATCATTCTCTTTAGCTATTTTGATCACTTGGGTTGTAATATTAGGATGAATCATAGTAGTATGCAAATGTTTGGAATTTGAAATATAACTTTCATCCAAATCTGAAATTTCTATTTTAGTAGTTTGCATATGGGGTGATTGTATTATTGTTTTTTCACCTTTTGTTACAAAAATAAAATTGACCGGTGTTTTTTTACCGGATTTTTTAAGAGTTAATGATGTATCGACATTTTCTATCTTGAAATCTTCAATTAAGAACTCACCGTAAGAGTCTTCTCCAACAGCACCTATAAATCCACATGATACTCCAAGACGTGCAATAGAAACTAAATAATTAGCTGTAACTCCCCCAGAAAAATAATTCTCACTAATAGCATCTATTTTCTCATCAGGTTTTGGAAAATGTGGTATTTCAGTAACCCAATCAACAACAACCTCTCCTAAACCAATTATATCAACTTTATTCATACTTAAATCACATAAAATGAATTAAACACTTCTGAGTTATTAAAATTCTAAGTAATACAAAAAACAAACCATATTATTAATTAGATTTGAGTTATAAAAAAAATTATCCATTAATTAAAAACTATGTTTCTATTTCTTTCATAACCTTATCAAGCTCATCACTAATATTGATCTCTTTAAAATCATAAGCAACAATTTCATAAAAATTTGAATATTCGCTAAATTTCGCTCTTCCTCTAACAATAATATCTTTCCCAAGAAATTCTGATGACTTTTTATTCAGAAATTTTTCAAAATCGGGGGTTTCTTTAATCTTTAATATCTTTTCTGTTTCTTCCCCTATGAAATTTTCCGCTGTATCTCCTATAAACGTTGTTCTTATCGTTCCACTCCCATCATCTATTATCAAGTTAAAAATCATTTTATATTCTGTTTTACTCTTATCGTCACAGGAGCAATTCTCAATTTTTTTAAAACAAGTAGAACATGCTTCATAAATAGTAATATTATTTAGCTCCTTTGCTATAAAACCCTTTATTTCGATAGTACCAGATGCATCAATTTTACTAATTTTAGTATAGTTCCCGGTAAAATTAGAGCTTAAATCCCTTTTTGGAGTTTCTACTTTTTTTAAATTTTTTATCTCTAAATCAATAAATTCCAATTTTGAATCATTTAACAAGCTAAGTTCATTTCTATTAGAAAAACTGCTATATTTTACAAGAACATTTTTTAATAAAACACCTTTTCCCACACTTAGTTTATCCGAGATTTTTTCTGCTTCTTCACCCCAAATAGTCATTCTAACCCAATCTGATTCATCACTAATTATAAATCCCAATAAATATATATCCTCCCCGGATTTTGTGTTAACCTTTTTCAGATTATCAATGGAGGTTACCACCCCTTTTAGGGAGATCAGCCCTCTCTTTTCGTGGAGACTTTTAATGCTTTCGATTAATTCTCCTTCGATTTTAAGTTTTTTATCTAATTTTGTAATAATTGAATTTCGAGTGTAATAAAGATCAATTGACTTTGAATCAAGGGAGCTTAATTTTGGATTTAGATTGGTAATAGAGATAATATCATCTACATTTAAATCATTAATTTTTTCTGTGTCTTCATTCCATAAAGTTATTTTAATTGATCCCGTTGAATCCATGAGCGTTAATGAACAAACCTTTCCTATTTCCCCGGATTTTCTAGTAAATTCTTTAATTGGAAAAATCTGTAATACTTTTCCCTCAATGGAAACAGATGGGAGAGATAAATTAATATCTTCAATTGCGATGGATTTTTCTTTCATTTTAGGGTATTTCTTATAATCAACATCCTCAGGAGCAATCAAAATCTTACCTAATCGCCCAATATGTACTTCAGTATCATCCATTTTGCCTTTTCGAGCATATCCATTTAAAATCTTTACTAATTCATTTTTTTCAAATTCAGGCTTGGCTAGAAGTTGTGTATCGTCGTCCCATAAGACAATTCTTATTTCACCAGAGTTATCATACAATATAAATGATCCAACATTTCCCGTTCCCCCGTCTTTTTTATCAAAGGTAAAAACTTTATTTACCTGTTTTATTCTGCCAATTAAAGTAATATTTTTCATATTGGGAGTTACATCTGCTATATTTATCTCAATATCCTTTAATAAATCTTTATTTTCATCTTTTACATCGACACCTAATTCTTTGGCAATAATAAATAGTGCTCCTTCTTCAGAGATCAATCCTTTTAATTCAATCTTTTTTTCTTCAACCATAGTTTTAATCTCATTTCTGGTAAGACCAGTATCCTCTACGATTTTATTAATATACGCTTCCGTCTTCATATAAAACACATTAAGATTAACAATTTAATGTTTGTTTAAAAATTATTTAGAAACTATTATTTAAAAATAAAATTATTCAAGAATTATTAATTAAATTAAAGACTTCTCAAGTTTTTTAATTTATTTGATTTTTGAAAATCCCAATGTTTAAAAATTCTAAGATTTTTAAAGCATAGATTAGTAAATAATTAATAGGCGGAGTCAACAAGCCATCGAATTATTTAGGGAATAGTTAAGTTTGCAAGATTCATAATATTTATATTTAAAATCCTAATATTTGAAATAGTATTCTATTTATTCTTTATAAATTAACTAGAGAGTTTTAGGTAAAAAAATGTCCAAGTTTAGAATAATACCTGTTATAGATATATTAAATTCGATAGCAGTTCATGCTATCAAAGGTGAAAGAGACAAATATAAACCGCTCAAATCCAATATTCTAAATACGTCAGATCCATTAGAAATTATTAAAATTCTTAAACATAAATTTCACTTTGATGAGATATATATTGCTGATTTAGATGCCATTATAAAAAAAAATCCTAATCGTAAGTTAATGTTAAAGATATTGGAAGTTCCGGAACTAAATGTCATGCTGGATCCTGGAATAATCAATAAAAATGATATATCAAATTATTCAAGATATAATTTAAGTAAGTTAATTTTAGGATTAGAAACGATAAATAGTTTTGAAGTCATAGAAGAAGGATTGCGTGTGATGGGACAAAATAGATTAAGTATTAGTATTGATATGTATCAAGGGAAGATCATTTCAAATTTAAAGGAGTTAAAAAAACAAGATCCACTTAAATTAATTAAAATTTTAAAAAAATTAAATGTAAAGGAAATCATTCTTTTAGATTTATTTAGGGTAGGTCAAAAGATAGGTGGTATTCCCCCTTTATTTATAAAGTTTCGAAATCAATTTCAAGGTAATATATTGCTTGGAGGGGGTGTTAAAGAATTTAATGATTTAGAGATTATGCAATATCATAATTTTTCTGGAGTTTTAATCGCTACAGCTCTTTATGATGGTTCAATAAATTTTGATGATTTAAAAAAGTTTCCATGAAATTTTACTATTAATCTATAATAATGACACCCGTAGAAGAGACGTTCAAAGATTTTTTACAAATAGGACAAGAATGTTTCGTTTTAATCCATTCTATTAAATGTTCGCGATGTGCTTTGGTTTGACAAATTGGACAACCCGAAACGGCATCAAAAATTTCTATTTCTTTTCCACATACAGCACATTTAGATTTAGAAACTGTAGAAACCTTAATTGTTTCTTTCTTAATATCTAAAATCACTTGATCGGAATTTTCTGCAGTTGGGCTAATTTGTTTTATCTCACTTCCCGTGTCCACACAAAAAATGGTTCCCTCAGAATCGTCTTTTTTGTTACCAATCCACACAATTTTGCCTTTAAAGTAATCAGATCCTCCTTTTGTTAAAACCAGATTTAAATCCCGATTTTCCATAACAAAAGTCTGAATTACTTTTGTGTATTTTAGCCCATCAATATGATTTGATAATTTGTTAATTACTTCAATAGGTTCTTTGAAGACATCTTCTGTGAGTTCTACTTTTGTAATTTCTTTGGGAGACATACTTTTATCAAGTTTAAACTTGCAGTAATTTTATTATTAAAATAAATATAAAATATTTATTTTTATAATTATCTAAATTATATTTTCAAGAAACTATAAGTTTTATAGATAATCGCTAAGTATAATAATTTAATTGTAAGGTTTTAAGTTTATAATTCTATATATATAATAAAATAAAATAAAGAAAAATTACTTAAGAAAAGATTTTTTAAATTTATCTTATCTTAAAGATCAATTATGGCTAATAATAAAATAGAATTACTAATTAGTCCTAGAAATGTGGAAGAAGCAAAAATTATTTTAAATGCTGGTGGAGTTAAATATATCGATTGCAAAAATCCAAGTGAAGGGTCTTTAGGAGCTAATTTCCCTTGGATGATTAAAGCTATGAAAAAGTTAATACCTATTCATAGTTACCAACTTCTGAGTGCTACAATTGGAGATTTCCCATACCTACCTGGCAGTGCATCACTAGCCGCTTTAGGAGCAGCAGTAGCAGGGGCGGATGTTATAAAAGTGGGATTGAAAGGTCCAAAAAACGAATTAGAAGGCATAAAATTAATGAAAAAAGTAGTAAAGGCCGTAAAAGATTTTAACGAAAAAAATCGATCGAGAATGAAAAGCTCACCGAATTTTTTAGCAATACCAACTATAGCAGCAGAATCTGGTTCTGATTTTGCCATGCTTGATACATATATTAAGGATGAGAGAGGTTTATTTGATTTTTTAAACGTGGAACAATTAATTGAATTTAAAGAAAAGGCAAAAGATTCAAATTTAAAAGTAGCTTTAGCCGGGAAAATCAAGCTTAATGATCTTTTGAAAATTAAACAAATTTCACCAGATTTAATAGGTGTTAGAAGTTTAGTTTGCGAGGGATATGATAGGAATAATGGTCTAATTAAAGCAGAACTTATAGAAAATTTAAAAATGAGATTGTTCGATTGAAAAATTTGATATGAGATTGTATAAATCTGAAAAGAATATTTTAGTTAAAGTTGCCAATGCGGATGATCTATTTGATTTGAAGCTATGTGCTCAAGGATTTTTGGAAGTTATTGATGATTTTCAAATAAAATTTCTAAAAAATAAATTATTTATCCTAACCGCCTATTATGATAGCGTTTTAGCAGGAATATTGGTGTCAGAACAACAAACTCATAAAATAGATTCAATAGAAAATCTCATTCCTACGATATATCTACATTTAATATATGTAAATCCAAAATATCGAAAAAAAAAGATTGGAACAACACTCTTAAAATCTTTCATATTGTTTCAAAAAAAAAGAGGGATCGGTTCCATATGTATAAAATTACCACAAAAATATAAGAATGGTATAAAATTCTTTCAAAATTATGAATTCCGCCAAGTGGGCCTGACTAAAAATAATGTTATTCTAGAACATAACCTATGGGATGATTATGGAATAAGCGATTGTCAGCTTATAGGTGATGATTTTAATCCTACTTTTTGAATAAATTAAAAAATATTAGGACCATCCTTCAAAGTTTTTTAAATAAATCATAAAATTTATTTGAGAATGAGCGCTGTACTATTCATGTTTGAATATGAATTAGGTATCATTGGAACTGGAACTATGGGTTCTGCGTTACTAAGAACAATCATTAAGAATAATGTTATAGATAAAGACAAGATCATAGTCTACGACAAGGATAATCTTATTACGGAGAACATTTTTAAAGATTTAGGTGTGAAAATTGCTCAAAATAATTCCCATTTAGCTCAAACTTCAAATTATATTTTATTAGCCGTCAAACCCCAAGTAATTAATATAGTATTGGAAGAAATTGGTTCACACATAACTACTGAACAGACGATAGTTTCTATTGCTGCAGGTGTCGCTATTAAACATATAGAAAAATACATTAATAATGATATAGGAATTATACGTATAATGACGAATACCCCATTAATGGTTGGAGCAGGAGCTTCCGCAATTACTCATAATAAAAAAATAAATGAGGGCAGTATAGATTTCATTAAGAAAATTTTTAATTCAGGTGGGGTGGTCGTAGAACTAGATGAAGAACATTTAGATACGGTTACTGGTTTGTCTGGCAGTGGACCGGCATATTTTTTCGTGATAATTGAAGCATTGGCGGATGGTGGTGTGAAAATGGGGCTCTCCAGAAAAGTTGCCATTGAATTAGCAGCTCAAA
>SMTZ1_10001310_pt1 | contig 25728 bp, 25 predicted proteins | sample DeeMarSWOR136_30_FD_25667 | JGI IMG/M metagenome (IMG submission 25667)
GGAATCAGAAAATACAAAATGGTCACGATAGGGAAAAAGACCAAAAAAGAAAATGAGTTAAAAAGCATAGGATGACTCCCTTTCCCTACCCCTCATGGCCTTTGACCGATCTCCCCTTCCACCGCCCTTGAAGATCGAGTCCAAACTCCTTTAAAGATTTTTCGATCCCTGCTGTCTTACTGTTTCTCCACGACCTGCTGGAGAATCGACAGGAGACGTGGCGCACAGGCTTGAATCGTAAACCGCTCCACGACTCTCTCCCTCCCTTCCCGTCCCATCCTTTCTCTGAGGAGAGGATCTTCGATGAGGATAGAGAGTTTCTCTACCCACTGATCCGCCGTCATCGCGTAGAGTCCGTTCACCCCATCCTCTACCAAATCCCGATTGATCCCTACAGGTGTGCAAACGACAGGGACCCCCACGCCTTGATACTGAATGATCTTGAGACCGCACTTTCCCCAAGACCAGGGGTCATCCACGAGGGGCATCAACCCGATATCGAAACCCTGAAGGTCGGCCACCTCTTCCTCGGAACGCCACTCTTTCTTTACCACCACCATCTGCTCGCAGTCGAAAAAAATATCGCAGACGATCTTCAATTCCACGTGGGGATACCGTTTTCCGATCTCCTTAAAAATGGGCTTCATCTTCTCCAAGTAATGGATGGACCCATGATCGCCGATCCATCCCAGCGTGATTCTCTCCTTTCTCAAGAGATAGTTCTTCGGATGATACCTCTCCCCGTCGATGGAGGTAGCGATCACCTCTACATTGGAATTGAAAGGAAGGACTTGTTCTTTGAGAAACGCATTCCCGGCGATGACGAAATCAGAAGCCTTGACCATCTGAACGAAGCGCCTACGCCGGGTCTGGGAGACAGGATTCTCCCGTGTGGAATTTCGATACATCACCGAATCATCAAAGTCGTAGACGATCCGTTTAGCCCTTTTTCTCAACATGCGGAGCCGGGGTTGGCTGAACCGCTTTCTCTGGAGAAAAACCAGATCGTATTGAGAGAGATTGCTAAAGAATTGAAAGTTCTCTTTCACCGATCTGGGATAAAGGCTCACCGTGGTCTCCACCCCTTTCGATTGGAGGTAAGGAAGGTACTGAAGCACCCGATGAATGATGGAATGTTGGGCAAAAATAGCAAAGCATTTTTTTATTTTATTTTCATCCCCCATTATTCCGATATTCCGTTACTCCATCATTCCTGATACTTCCTTCTGTGTCTCTGCGGTGAATGTCAAGCATTTTATGCTCTCCTTGATAGGGTTTGAAGGACCTCCAAGAACTTCTCGGAAGTGACTGCAAGGGAATATCCTTTTTCGACTGTTTCGATCCCCTCCTGTCCCATTCTCGCCCGCACCGCTGGTTCACAGATAAGTGTTGCAATCCGATCCACCCATTCCTGAACACTGGTGGCCCAGAACCCATTATATCCGTCCCTGACAATGTCGCAGTTAATGCCAACCGGGGTGCAGACGACCGGCACTCCCACACTCAGATACTGGACGATCTTCAATCCGCACTTTCCTCTCGACCAGAGATCATCATTGAGGGGCATCAATCCAATATCGAAGGAGATAAGATCCTCATTTTCATCCTCTAATTTCCACGGTTTTTTAATCACCGGAATATACGTGGAGTCATAAAAGTCATTGCTCACGATCTTCAGCCGGAGATTCGAAAACCTTTGACCTAGGGTTTCGAAAACAGGTTCTAAATTTTTGAGATATTTTAGATTTCCTTTCGTCCCGATCCAACCTAAAATAACCTCGGGTCCTTCGGAAATCTTTTTCTTCTTTGGGTAAATACTCGTATCAACGGACGTAGGAATCACTAAGACTTTCTTCTGTCGATCAACCTTCAGAACCTCTTCTTTCAAAAACTGGTTTCCCACGGTCACGACATCACTCCCTCTGACCATCCTCCGGAATTTGAACCCCCGCGAGAAGGAATGGGGACGAGGAGAGCTCGAAGAACGGTACATGATGGCATCGTCAAGATCGAAGATGATTTTCGCTGAGTTCCTGCGAATCCAGTAGAATTCAAAGGGCGACAATAACCTCCTCTGAATGACGACCACGTCGAATTGAGGAAGCTGTCGGTAAAGGGACATTTTCTTCAACGATCCCCTGAGGGGATGCCACCTGGCCTCCACCCCACGAACCTGGAGATAAGGGAAATACTGTTCCACCCGGAACCGGTGTCCCTGATCACTGGAGTGGGTAAGAAAAATGATGTTCATCCTCTTCCACCCGTTTTCTTCTCCGCCACCACGAGAATCGATTTGGCAAAATCAATGCCCAGGTAACGATGGAGCGGCGCCATCACATAGATCCGAAAGAGGTAGCGGTGAAGGGCATCACTGTAAGTCCGGTACATTTCCCGGATGTGAAATCCCTGCGCCATTAGGAGGCCTCCCAGTTCGTCATAACAGTAAGCCGTCTTATGGGTCGCGTCCCTCCAGAAACGGCTTGGGTTGAAGATATTGGGCGTCGTTAGGATCAAACGTCCTCCCCCGTTCAGGAGTTGATAAAGCCTCTTCAAAAGCTGAACCCCCTCCTCAAGAGGGAGATGCTCAATCACCTCGAAGAGAAAAACGGCATCGAAGGATTCGTGGATCTCTTCGAGGCTATAATAGTCGTGATAATGTTCCCGGTCCACATCCATACTCTTGTAGGTCAGGTTCGGATAACATCGCTTCAAGCGATCCAAGAGATTCCGGTTGGATGCGCCCACGTCCAGAACCTTCTCTCCTTCATGGAGAGTATTCAGAATTAGAGGGAAACGTTTCTGTAGGATCTTAAGATCCCAGATCTCACGGTACTTCTGATGAATCTGATCCCTGTATTCAAACAACTTGCTCCAAGAGATTTCTTCACTCATCCACACTCACCCATTGTTTCAAGTCCAAATCATATCGCTTGATCACCCGTGCCGGAGAACCCACGGCTACAGAATAGGGGGGGATATCCTCGGTTACCACCGAAAGGGCCCCTATAATGCAATGTTTCCCAATTGTCACATTTGGAAGAATACAGGCATTGTAAGCAATCCAGGAATCGGCTCCAATGTGAATCGTACCGATTTCGATCGGCTGTTCTTTGCTGGGACGAATGATATCTCCCGGTTTGCGGGAATTATCGACGATCATCACATAAGGAGAAATCCCCACGCTATCTTCAATGACGATCCGGTTGCAGGCACTGATGATACACCCTTCTGAGATGATGACATCATTCCCGATAAATAGAAGCCCTTCCTTCGATTGCTTATCTTTCGGGTGGAGATTAATGCTCGTATTCCTTTTTATCCGGACGTGATCTCCAAGATGGACGAATCGAGGGCGGTTGATAACGACCCCTGACTCAATGTAGACATCCCTTCCATAAGACCCAAAAAGGAAGCGGTTCTTTAAATTAGAAATCGGATACCAAAATCTTTTCTTCTTCACCCCTGGCCCTTTCTTTCCGAGGCATGCTTCTGAAAAATATCCGTCATCGCTCGGTAGTTCTTTTCGAGGGAGTAATGTTCCGCTAAGTGCCGGGCGGCGACCGAAGTCCTTAGCCTGGTCTCTCTATCGAAATGAGAGGAGATCTGTTGTTTGAGGGTCTGGCGATCTCTTGGATTGGAGAGAATGAAACCTTCTTTCCCTTGGGTGATGACTCCACTTGCCCCGTTTGAAGAGGTGGTAATCACAGGGAGGCCGCTGGCCAGTGCTTCAAACACGGTTAAGGAACAGGCATCATAGAAAGAGGGATGGACCAGAAGATCAGCGGCTCCGTAATATTTTTCGATTTCCTCCGTTGAACCTACAAAAGCGATCTCCTCAGAAATTCCTAACTTTTTTGCCAGTCGGAGATGGGAATTTTTCCGATCCCTTCCCAGGATGAGCAGTCTACAAGGAGGGGAATTCTCCCTTTTGAGATCGGCTAGAACCTCCATCAGGATACCCAATCCTTTCATGCTGAAATTATTAGAGACGAAGAGGAGGACGACTTCCTCATTCAGTCCATGTCTTTTCCGGATATCCGCTCGATACTGACCATTCCGAGGATGGAAGCGTTCAATATCGACCCCGTTATAGACGACATCGATTTTATCCTTAGGGATTCCGTACCAACGAATAATATCTCGTTTAACCATGTCGGAGATAGCAATGATTTTATAAAAATTTTTACCCTTGTAGGGGGCATCCTCGATATAGCCGCTGATCCATTGTTTTGGGGTGAAAACCCTTATTAAAAATTTTGTCATCCACGCAATAGGATTTTCGTATACCCTTAGGCTTCGCCAAAACCATGCCCAATGGACCCCCCCGTGCGGTTGAAGAACATCTGCCCTCAAGGTATTCCCCACTCCAAGGGTGACATCGTAGTTAGCCTTCCCCATTTCCCTCGTAGCTCGCAGTGCAAAAGAGAGAAGTCGAAGGCTTTTGGGAAAGGGAATAGTCTTCACTTTATGAAAATTGATTTCTGACTTTTCTGCATCCCAGTGCTCAGCATAGACATGGACTTCAAAATTCTCTTTAGCCATCCATGCACAGAGATCGACCAGGTATCTTTGAGCTCCCCCCCTTCTCCTAGAGAAGTCCAAAATGGCGGTTGCGAATCTCAGCTTTTTTTCCACTTTCCGAGCCTTATCATCTCTTGATAAAATTTTTCAACCGCCTCCCCCTGACGGTCCAACCGAAATTCTTGATGGGCCCTTTCCCAAGCAGCCTTTCCCATGGTCCTTCTCATTTCTGGGTTACGAAGCAGTTGAAGCGCAGCCTTAGCCAATAATTCGGGGGAATCTTTCACGACCAAACCCGAAACGCCATGCTTCACCAATTCCGGTAACATACCACGGTCAGCGACAATGACCGGCTTTCCCATGGCCATCGCTTCCCTTAAGGCTCGGGCTGTTCCGTCGGAACCCGCCATCAAAAAAACAAAAATATCCATACAGGCCAAGGTATCGAAATAATCATCTGTGCGATACCCTGCTAAGGTCACCCATGGCTCCACTCCCAACTGCCTCATTGGTTGAACAACGCTTTCTTCCATCTGGCTGGATCGGCCAACTAAAAGAACTTTAACGTTCGGGAATTCTCTGGCAATCGTCTTAACCGCCTCCAAGAAGACTCTGGTTCTGCGATATTTTTGAAACCGGGCAATCATCCCAATGATAAGATCCTCTGGTCCGGCCCCGAAGACAGCCCTCATATTCTTAAAGTCTTCCTTTGAATCGATCCCTTCCAGATTCAATGCGGGCCAAATCCTTGCAACTCTCTCGATTGGGAGACCGAAATGCTCTGCATCCTCTCTCCTTGCTCTCTCAGAGAAGGTAATCATTCCATCTGTAAAATGGGAGAGTAGAAGGCGATTCCCCAGAGTGGGTATAATGGAATCCCTTTTATGATCTGTCCGAATGACGATGGTAGGAACCTTCGATCTCTTTACGGCAATTCCTCCCAGGACATGGTCGTGTGAGTGGTGGACATTAAGGATATCAAATTTTTCCTGCTGGAGATAATGCGTCAGATTCCAAATATCACAAAGATTATCCCAAATGGAGGAGGGATGGTAAACCTTTAAGGCATGGTTGAGGCGAAACTGAGTGGTGGCTTTTACCCCTCTTTTTGAAACTCTCTTTTCTATACTGTCCTCGACCGGGAGAGGTGGTCTTCCGTGCGCAAAGGTAACGTCGTGCCCCCGTTTTTCTAGCTCCTTGCAAAGGTTCGTAACAGGGTCAGCGGGTCCTGTCCATTTCCAATCGCTGAAGAGGTGAATGACTTTCATATTCCTTTCCAATAAGAAGGGTCCTTTTCCGCCAAAAGGAAAAGTTGTTTCCCAAAGAGAAGACACGCGGACATGACGTGTTGAAAGATTTCCCTGTTCCTTTCCCTTTGGTGGAGCCTCTTCTCCCTCCTGAAGGCCCAGTAGGTCGCTAGATAGACAAATGGAAAAAGCGGGGAGAACGCCACTGCTTTATTGCTGAACTCATGGGTGTTCAAGTCAATAATACGAAAGCCATTTCTATGGAGGTTGAACCTTAATTGGTAATAATTCTGAAGATTCATACGATGTTCTCCACCCAAATCTCCACTGACTTCGTCATAAGGTCTACCATTGAAACGATAAAAACCTACGAATAAATTGGAGAGTCTTGATTGGAGATTCATAATATTGGGTGTTTCAACAAGAAGCTTACCGCTTGTCTTGAGCACCCGGTAACATTCTCTAACGAAACAGTAAGGGTCTTCTAAATATTCAATGCCGTTAGAGCACAGGACAAAGTCGAAGGTTCCGTCCTTAAAGGGTAAGCTCTGGTTAAAATCCGCAATTAGGATAGGAATCTCATGAGAGGGAAAATCAATCGGATTGATATCTGCTGCTACCACATCAAATCCAATATTCTTCAGCTTTTTCGATATCCTACCATGCCGTGCGGCCGCATCCAATAGCTTTCCTTGACAACCAAAACCACTGAATATTTCAACGACCTTATCGTAACGATGCTGAAGGCCAAAGATCTTTGTCATCCATGTCTCAAGACTCATCGTTTCTGACTTCCTTTAAAAAAATTCTTTATCTGATCCTGCACCTCCCTCATCTCTTCACCCATCAATTCCGGGAAAAAAGGGAGGGATAATATCTCCCGGGCATATCGCTCCGTCACTGGAAGAGTTCCTCTCCCATAACCTAGCTCCCTGTACCCCTTTTGGAGATGAATGGGAACAGGATAATGGATGAGGGTTTCGATCTCCATCTCCTTTAGAAAGGACTGGAGGCGATTCCGCTCCCTCGTTCGGATGACATAAAGGTGGTAGACATGCCGGACTTGCTCCTTTTCGCCCGGACAGATGACTTCTGTATTCTCAAGCATTCGTTTATAAGCCAACGCCCTCTTTCTCCTCTCCCCATTCCATTGATCCAGATATTTTAATTTGACCCGAAGGGCTGCTGCTTGAATCTCATCCAGTCGGCTGTTCCCTGCCTTCAGAATATGCTCGTATTTCTTCTTCTCCCCGTAACATCGAAGAAGACGCAACATTTCGTAAAGTTTCTTGTGATCCGTCACGATCATCCCGCCATCGCCATAGGCACCAAGGTTCTTTGTTGGATAGAAACTGAAACAGCCCAAGAGGCCGAAGGAACCCACCTTCTTTCCCTGATACACCGCTCCATGGGCCTGGCAGGCATCTTCAATGACCATCAGGTTATGTCGATTTGCGATATCCATAATTGCAGCCATCGCTGCGGGGTGGCCGTAGAGATGAACAGGAAGAATAGCTTTAACCCTACTTTTTCTTTTCTTTAAAAGATCTTCCAAGGCATTCGGGTCCAGTGTGTACACTTCAGGATCAATATCAACGAAAATGGGTTTTGCCCCTGTCATGGAGATCGCAAAGGAGGAAGCAATAAAAGAATGAGACACGGTGATGACTTCATCCCCCGCCCCAATCCCGGCCGCCTTTAACGCCAAAACGAGAGCTTCGGTTCCTGAACCCACTCCCACCCCATATCGGACCCCGCAATAATGGGCAAACTCCTCTTCAAAGGCAGTAACCTCCTCTCCCAAAATGAACCGACCTTTTTCCAGAACCCTTCGTTGGGCTGAGAGTATTTCTTCCTCAATCCTTCGATATTGTCTTGTGAGATCTACGAAAGGAACCATCCTTCACCCAATTTCAAATTTCAGATTGCAGATTTCAGTTTTTAAAATTCCAAAATGATACTTCTTTTTCCAATTTGCAATTTGAAATATGAAATTTGCAATATTTATTCCCAGTATTCCTTCTTATATTTCCTGTAGAATTCGATTGTTCTTCGAAGCCCTTCCTCAATGTCGGTTTTGGGCCTCCAGCCCACAAGGTTCATAATTTTGGAGATATCCGTATAGTAGTCCCCCGGCTCCACCTCTTTCCTTTCCTGGGTGAACTCGGTAAAAGCTACCTTCCCCGCTCCGACAATCTTAACGATCTTCTTTGCCAGGTCGATGAAACTGATCGGAATACCTGATCCCACGTTAAACACCTCTCCGGAAGCTTGGCTACAGATCGCTACTTGTAAAAAGCAATCCACAAGATCATCCACGTAAAGAAAATCTCTCAAAATCCGCCCGTCTCCAAAAACAGGAACGACTTCATCATCCATAGCCTTCCGGATGAACCAATTGAGAACACCATATTCGTCATGGGCCATCTGGTGCCGTGGCCCATAGGTATTGGTAATCCGAAGGCAGGTCCCCCGAATCTTATGGACATCATGATAGACAAGGACCATCTTCTCCGCCGCTAAATTTGTCACCGCATAGATCCCTTTTGGATTGGAGGGATGATTTTCAGCGACAGGCAAGGCCGCACTGGCTCCATATTCCCCACGGGTACCAGAGAAGATAATCTTCACTTCTTTGTTAAACTTCCGACAGGATTCGAGGACAACCAGCGTGCCCCGGCAATTGATGTCCAGGTCTTGAATTGGGTTTCGAATGCTGTCCACATGGTTCACCTGACCGGCCAGGTGGAAGATGAAATCTTTCTCCTTTACTAAAAAGTCCATAGAATGAGAGTCCCTCACGTCGCTGAAATTGATGTGCACCTGGTCGGCGATTTCCTTCACATTGAAGAGATTCCCTCCCAGACGGGGCATCATATTATCGACGATCGTCACTCTGGCTCCCAACGCAACTAATTGGGCTGCGAGATTCGATCCAATGAAACCTAACCCACCCGTCACTAACACCCTTTTCCCTTTAAAGGGTTCCTCATAAGAAATCATTTCTATTTTCCTTTTTTGAAGGTGTCAATTCCCAAAGTTTTGCATACTTGATAAAAACGTAATACATCGTTGAAACGATGATGATCAAGCCAGGCAATCCATCCCGGAATCCTCTCTTAAAGACATACTCTTTGAAAAACCGGAACGGAGGATGGAGAAGTAGTTTAAAAATGCTGAACTTTTCCCCTCTCCGGGCCAGGTCCTCTGCTGCTATTTTAGAATACTTATCGATCGTCTGAATCTGGTCTGAGATATCCCGGTAGGTGTAGTGATGGTATTGATTCTTTAGATAGCCTATTTTTCCGTTCACGACGACTCTTGCATGAAGGCCGCCTTCCCATTGTCCCCTATCCCTCCGATAGAGGCGGATCTCCCCATCGGGATACCATCCTCCATACCGAATCCATCGACCCAGATAATGCGTTCGCCGGTATACAAAAAAGCCATCGACATCCTCTGCCCTTCCGTCGATCTGCGTCCGAATCTCCTCCGCCAATTCTGGAGACACCTCTTCGTCGGCATCCACGAACATGATCCAGGGGTAGGTTGTCAGATCGGCCGCATACTGATATTGCCCTTGGTGTCCGGGCCATTCCCTCTGGAATACTTTATCAGTGAAGCGGCGGCAAATCTCCACGGTGCTATCCTGACTGAAGGAGTCGACCACCACTATCTCATCTGCCCATGTGACGCTTTTTAAGGCCCTCTCCACCGTTCTCTCATTGTTGTAGGTGATCATGTAAACGGAAATTTTCGAATCATTCTTTGCTGTGATCATCGTCCGCCCTTATCGATGTAATACTTGCTCGCAACTCTCCAAAACTTTGCTCACTTCGAGCTTTTCCATGCAGACTCTCGCTTTACACCCTTTCAGATAACAAGGAACACATTCCATTTCCTCTCTTGCCACTGTGCTCCTCGGACCTTGAGGTCCCACATAAAATGGGTCCGTAGGGCCAAAAATTCCAACCACAGGGATGTCAAAAGACGAGGCAAGATGCATAATTCCTGAATCCACCCCCACAAATAGATCCGCATCCCTCAAGAGGTAGCAGAGATCCTTCAGGCCCATCTTCCCGGCAAGATTTTCCATATGATTTACCTTCTTACGGACGTCTTTCTGTTTTAAGATCGCGATTATTTTATCGTTTACTTCTCTGCTGTCTTCTCCACCTACAAGAACAGGATTTAGGTCATATCTTTCCTTTAAGGAGATAATGACATCGACAAATTTCTCCTCCCCCCAGGCCTTTATTCTTCTTCGAACGGACGTTCCAGGAGAAACAACAACATATCTTTCGGATCTCCTGACCTCTCCTATATTGTCTCTTGGGGGAAGTGTGAGAAGGCCAACATAGTCTCTTTTTTCAACCTCGATATTCAATTTCTTCAGAAGTTTGAAGTTGTTGTGCAAACTGCGATGGCCTTCAACCTTCTCTTTTATGTCAAGGCTAAAATCGTATGGAAAATATTCAAAACCGGCCTTGATCGTAGCTCTGCTTAAGGTTGTTAAGAAAAGAGTCTCCCAAGAATTTGAGAGAGATATCAATAAATCATATCTGTTCTTGCGAAGCTTCCCCAAAAGAAGAAGACTATTTCTTAACCCGCCTCTTCTGTAAATTAAATGGTTGATGTAAGGTGAATGGCTCAATAAGTCCGTCAGGTAAGGCCTAATAATGGAGTGAATCGTTGATTCAGGGTAGTTATCTCTGAGTGCCTTCAGAAGCGGCAGCGAAAAAACCAGATCTCCGATCTGATTAAGATGTATGATACATATCTTCCTAATTTCCATGATTCAATCAAAGAAAAAAGTTATCATCCTCAACGGTTGAGATTTCATGGACAGCCTTTGTCGAATGGATGAATTTCTCCAGCCACCAGTTTGTACCATGGTAAAAACATCCAACCACGTCGCATTCCGATTCTGCATCAAAAGCCATTATTGATTTAGCCGTAACTTCCAAAGTGCGATCGAATCTTGACCTTGTGGCGTAACCATCAGGATCTGCAATTTTAGCCTTTTCTACTCCTCGAAAGGCCGGGCAGTGAAACGTACCCAATGGACTCACGACAGTTCTGAAAAATTGCATATGACATCTTCGGGGCTGCTTTTTTATCGTCTCTGTTTCTCCATTCAACATCGCTAGCAGATTTACACTTTCAAGAATCTTTGTCTCACCCCCTGCGGCGGCTTTTGCCTTCTCCAAATTTAGCCCGATTTCTTCGGCAATCTCCTTTTCTTTATCCTTATTCACCTTATCCAGAAGAGATTCCCTTTTGGAATCTTCGAGCCGGATCAGGCATGGCTTAAAGGACACATAGTCGAACGCGTGATCGCTTGCCAGTTTTACACATTCAGCCATCTCACTGATATTTGGATTTAGTCGATGGCCATTCACCTCCACACCTTCCCAGACGATGACGAAGGAATATCCCAGAGAGACATTTGGATTCCTCTCTTTCACTTTCTTCGCCTCCTTTAATATCTGGTTCAGGGTTACCCCTGTTCTCGGCCGATGCAACTCTGCAAACGTCTTCTCCCTAGCGGCGTCTATTGAAATTCTTATCCAGTCTTTCCTCCTTAAGCGCTCAACGATGTCTGCAATCTTATCCAGCCTTGACCCATTGGTGACGATGCCCACCTGAAGTTTTTTATCCTTGATATAACGTACAATCTCTCCAAAATTTCTATGAAGGGTCGGTTCCCCTCCGCCCACTAAGATAACGGCTAAGAGGCCCTTTTCATGCAAGACCCTAAGTGACCTTTTCATGTTCTCCAATTCTAATTGGGTCCCCGAATTGAGGATCGCCGAATCGACGCAGTGGGGACAAGAAAAATTGCAGGCGGAGGTCAAATCGAGATTGATGCATATGGGACCAAAATCAGGTGGTCTCGAACATTCAGGGTCTGATGCGGGAATCCTCTGCCATAAGATATATTTTATCAATCGATTGACAACAGATTGCTGTCTCAGTTTAGAACTGAAATCATGTTCCCGACGTTTCAGTTTTTCCATCTTCTCCTCTTTTTGCAGGGATGCCCCGCCTTAAGCCCCGCTGTAGCCATCATAAATCTCTTTCAATAAGAAGGTATTGTTCATGATGTGGGCGTGCCCAATGAGTGGTTCTTCCCTCCTCTCTACGGCTTCAATAAAATTTCTGACCGACAGTTCAAGGGGATCTGCTATCTTTAGTTTTTTCTTCCCATAGCTTAAATAGATGTCATAATTCTTAAGATTCAGGCTCCTCCTGACAATCTTATCGTTCCATCCGAACTGCAAATCCCGGGGTTGTTCCTCCTTTTTCACCAGCTTTATCAGAACCGCGCAATCCCTTGCCCCAGAGAGGTATTTGAACTTTAGGATCATTTCTTCTTCCTTAACCAATTCAACCTTTAAATCCAATATCAGGCCCTGACCCAATAGGACATAGAGAAGGCTCAAGGGATGAGGAATGGATTCTGAGATCATCTCCTTCCCCGAGCAAAAAGGGGACATGGAAATAAAAAATTTATTCGACTTCTTAATCTCGATTTCGCCGCATATCCTTTTGTAATATTTGATGGCAAAGGGCCACTGAGAATTCATCGCCACGGTCAATTTTTTCTCCTTGGCGTTTTTCAGAATACCTTCCACTTTCCCTCTCGGGTCATCAATGTCGGGCCGGACAAAGGGTTTCTCACAAAAAATATGAAGTCCTAAGTCAACGCAATTCATCAGGTATCCATAATGGGTTGATGAGGGGGAGGCAATGACAACGGCATCAGGCCTTTCGCCTTCGGCCATTTTGTAGAAGTCTGTAAAAGGGATAGCTTCTATTCCGTATCTCCTGAGAGCAGCAGATGCTTTGGCGCTTGTCTCCTCGGTCGTCCCAAGAACCGATATGACTTCAGCCCCATTTTTGTGAAAATACTTCCCGATATATTCGCCAATGCCGCTCCTTTTCCTACCAGCGCCTATAATTGATACTTTCATTGTCAAACAATAATAATATTATGTTCGCCCATTAAAATCAATAACAACATATTTTCAACCACTTAGCGACAAAATCTCTTTCGTTGCTTCAAAAACTTCGTCGACGGTGATCATTTTTAAACAAGTAAGCTCGTTGCAAGACCGTTTTCGTCCGGGGTAGCAGGGGTTACATCCCACTTCTTTCTTCACCTTCCGGTGCAGGCCGAGAGGTTCATACAGAACGGGGTCCGTTGGACCATAGACCACGACGATGGGTGTTCCTACCAGGGACGCAAGATACATCGGACCCGTATCTCCTCCCACATAAACATTGCAGCGCCTGAAGACTTCTGCGAGCTGTATCAGAGAGTCGGTACGCGGACCCACGACAGAGGGCTCTCTCATGCCCTTTCTTATATTTTCTACCAAACTCAACTCTCCCGGGCCCCAGGTGAAGATCACCGTCGCCTGGAGTTCGCGAGCCAATCGGTCTGCCAACTGGGAGTAGCTTTCAGGCATCCATCTCTTGAAGGAAATCTTTGGACTTGTCCCGGGATGAATGGCAACCCGCTGTCCTTTATGTGATGCGGGGAGAGAATTGAAAAAAAAATCCACATACTCCTGATCTTTGGCAGGGATATGGAGTCCAGGGTTAAAAGTCTTGACTTCTAATCCGAGCGCCCTAAGAAGGGCAAAATTCCTCTGAAATCGGTTCATTCGTTCCTGGGCCAGACAAACTCTCACATTACAAAAGAGGAAGCTACCCTCCTTGGTGGACTTTCGGTCAAACCCGATCCTCTTGTGAGAACCTGACAAAAAGCCTAGGAGGCCGCTCTTAAGGATCCCATGGAAATCGATAGCTACATCAAATTCATGCTTCCTAAGGTCAGAGACGAATCGCCTGGCCTCCCCGAACGTCCTCAACAATCCTCTGGCCGACTTCATTCCATTTGTCCACCTCTTTCTAGGAAACACAATGACTTCATCAATCTCGGGCTGGCTTTCTAATAAGGTCTTGGAGGGTTCTTCAACAATCCAGGTGATGTGGGAAAAGGGATAATGTTTCTTTATGGCTTTTACCGCCGGCAGTGTTCGAATGACATCTCCTACTGCGCTTAACCTCAAGATAAGAATCTTACCATGATCCATTGCTGAAACCATACCCTATTGCCACCCAATTTTCAATAGCAAATACAAGAGGATGCCTTCCTCCCGGAAAGATGGCGATGTGAAGGATCGTGGGCCAACAAGAGATTTGAGAAATTTAGATACGTTAAATTATCTAGCGAGAAGGTTAAAGAACTTTTGAGGAAAGCTTTTCGGTGAACCATTTGAATCAAGGCACAGGTGCCTTGTTTCCCCTTCTGCAACGATCTCCTCTTTACTATGAGCTTTCCGCAATATCTGATATCCGAACGTGATCATTCGTTTATTGACTCCCTTTAGCCAACTTCGAACCGTGACGACTTCATCGTATCGAGCCGAATTCCGATAATGACAATGGACGTCGGTCACGACGAGTTTATACCCTAGGGACTCCAATTCAGCATAACTAAACCCTCTTTTTCGACAAAACTCAGAACGCCCCACCTCGAACCAGACCAAGTAGTTCGAATAATAGGCCACTCCCATCTGGTCAGTCTCAGCATACCTCACACGAATCTCATGATCGACAGCATCCTTCATCCTTCTCCCTTTCTCAATTTCCCAGACTGCTTTCTGCCTGCTGCCTTCTGCTTTCCCTTTTATTCTCCGTGTCTCCCCCTCTCCCTATCTCTATATCAATCTGAATCTTACAGGCCACGCAGGAATTCAGGCCTCAGCAGCGCCGGGTCTTTTCTCCGAAGAACTTCACGGATTCGGCGAAGGGCATCCTCCTTCTCATTCGGCATTTGAATCCGGAGGGGGAGATAGTTCGAGGCATGGTTCGAAGCAAAGAAGCACCGGGTCAATTGGCAATTTTCAATCATCGTCTCTAGCTCTTGGATTATGGCAAAGGGGGTAGGCAAAACCAATTTCCCTGTCTCAATCTCTCCTTCTATAGGGGTACCCGGAACGACCATCAGCGAAAGGGCACCCACAAAGTCAGGATCCATTTCTGAAAGGATCTTGCCCGTGTCCTCAGCATGAGCTTGGCTGTTCTCTACCCCGCCAATGCCCAAAATCACTGTCACAGAAAGAAGGATCCCAGATTCCTTCACTCTTCTGCCGGCGCGGATCATTTGATCGACCGTGGCATTCTTCTTAATCCGCTTCAAGACCTCCCGATTTCCGGACTCCAATCCTAAGTAAATGATCCCTAGCCCCGCACCTTTAAGAGCCCTCAACTCCTCTATGTCCTTTTGAAGAATATCCCTTGCGTTCGCATAAATTCCCACTCTTTCGAGCTTCTTCAATTTCGCTTTCAGATAGTTTAAAATCCAGACGAGTTCTTTCTGGGGCATGGCCAAAGCATTTCCGTCAGCGAGGAAGACTCTCTGGATCCGAGACGCGTATGCGCTCGCCTCATCGATATCGTCTTTCACTTCCTCAAAACTCTTGATACGGAAGATCTTCCCTTGATAAGCGCCGCAAAAGGTGCATCGATTGTAAGAACAGCCCACCGTCACCTGCACGATGAGGCTATCTGCCTCGCTGGGGGGTCGGAAAATCGTCCCTTCATATTTCATTTGGGATTCTCCCTTTCAGCATCAGGGAGTTCAAATTGATAGATGATCTCCCCTTCTTTGACCATCCCCAGTTCCTTCCTAGCAATCTCTTCAATGTAGCGTTTTTCGTGCTGCAGTCGTCTAACCTCTTCCCTTAGTTTTCGGTTTTCCTCCTCTATTTTAACATTTACCTCTTTGATCCGGACTAGTTCCCTTTGTAGGCGCAGAAGATGGAGAACCCCTTTATCTCCGAAGAAGGCAAAAAATCCTAAAATCAAAAAGAGAAAAAGAGCCAGAAAGAGAAGGCGTTTTTTGCTAAGTCTTTTAGACACTTGATTTAATCACTCTTAGTAATTTAACCTCCCCCGTTACCTCCTGCCTGCCCTCACGGTCGGCAGGTGGTTGGCTGGGAGAAAGGTGAACCCGGCCTCCGGCAGGCCCCGAACCTTACTGACTCAGGGCAGCCAAGCCCTGTCTGAATTGGAAGAAAAAGACTATTGGAGCTTAAATTTCACAGGAATAACCCCCCATTCCTCTATCTGCGGTTCATCCTTTTCTAAAGGAGCGAATCGCCATTGTTTCAGGTACTGAATGGCAATTCGCTCCAACTCCGTATCGCCTTTTACGGAAGGAATGGCCCGATCTACGATCCCATTGGGCAATACCCAGAAGGTCAACTCAATATCGGCCTCCACCCTGACCTTCACAGAGGGAAGATTAGGCCTTTCCAGAATTTTCCGTGCGGCGATGGGACCTTTGATCCCTAGTTGAAGGTTCTCCTCCAAGGCTTTTGGCTGTGAAGGTTTTTCTTTACTGCTCAAGAGTCCTTGGATGATCTTCTCAGTTCCCTTATCCTTCCGCGGAATTAAGTCTGTCGCCTCCCTTAAAGACGGAGCAGGAGTTTCCGGGGTCAATAGGTCTTCCCCCTTTCTCAAATAGTCCATCACTGCCTTGTCCATCTCCTTAAACTCGGGGGAATTCTTTAGGGCTTTCCTTTTCTCTTCTTCGGTAGCTCCTTCAAACTTTTTGGATCTAGGATATTCAGGAGCAAGGAACCTCCAATCCTTAGCAGCATTCGCTTCCTCCATCTTCTTTAGGATCACTTCCTCACGTATTCGCTTTTCCTCAGGAGGGATCTCTCTTGTCTCCCATCCCAAAAACCTCCTGCTCTCCCTAGTCAAACCCCTCCACCAGGGCTCGAGGATAGGGGTGAAAAAGAAGACCCAGCACAAAAACCCGAGAAGGACAATCGTTATTGCAATGAGGAGAGGCGCTAATCGTCCAGATTTTCTCGGCCTTCTAGCCATCAGCGCCGTCCCTCCCTTTGGATCCGATCAAGCATTCTTTTTGCCACCTCCCGTCGATCCCCCCTCGAACTCTTCTCTAACAATTTTCTATAGGCCTGTTTAGCCTCTGTAAACTTCTTCTCCTCCATATAAAGTTTCCCCAGCCTGAGAAGAGCCTCTTCCATCAAATCGGGCCGATGGGGATAGAGGTAGACAATCCTCGAGAATTGAAGGAGGGCCCGTTCTTTATTCTCAACCCCGAGATAAGCCTCTCCGAGTTTAAATTGGGCCTGACTGGCTACCCCCTCATCTGGGCTTTGTGCCGCTGTGGAAAGAGACGTAATGGCATCCCCGAATTTCTTCTGCGCCAAAAAGAGAGACCCTAATCGCAGGTATCCTTCAAACCGAATGTCGTCTCGGGGATACCTTGCAACGAATTCTTTCATCACCTTCACTGCCTCTTGAGGTCTCCCCAGGCTTCGATACCCTTCCTCCATCCCAAGATAAGCCTTCTTCACCGTCAGATCCTGAGGATAATTCTGTATCACCCATTCATATCGTTCCAAAGCCTTCGGATAATCCTTGAGAACGAGGTAAAGGTCTCCTAACTCCATGCTCGCTTCGACAAAGAGATGACTTTTGGGATAGGATTTGATGAATTTTTCCATTTCTTCAACGGCCTCAACCCATCTCCTCCCCTGTTTTAAGAGAAGGGCTGTACGAAACTGCGCCTCCTCCGCTCCCTCGCTGTTTGGATAAAGTTGGATGACGTCTCGATACGTTTTCACTGCTCTCTCTCGCATTCGAGACTGCTGGTAATATTCCCCCAATTGAATCAGGGCCTGACGAGCAAGGGGATGCTGTGGATACCGCTTGATGAAGGTGCCCACGCGGGTAACGAAGGAATCATATTTTTTTTCTTGAAAAAGGGACAAGAGGATCCCGAAATCAGCCTCCGGAGCTTCTTTTGATTTGGGATAGTCTTTGGTGACTTGGAGGTAAGCATTAGCCGCTTGTCCGTATCGTTTAAGATTGTAATATCCATCTCCTATCTTCAGGAGAGAGGATGGGACAAAAGGGCTTTGAGGGTAATACCGGATGAGGGCGCGAAATTCTTCAATGGCCTTGGGATAATTTTTCTTCCTGAAGTGAGACCATGCAACCCAGTATTGGGATTCATCCCTAAAAGGACTCGAGGGATACGAACTTAAGACAGACTGAAATTGGTGGATCGCCTCATCGAATCGCTCCTCTCGATAGGCAATCCACCCGAGCAGGTAGAGTGCCTTCTCTCTGTCCCCATCCCGCTGGACCTGAGAAGTCAACCGTGTCAAATAGGTTCTTGCCTGTTTGTAGTCATTTTGATTCAAGTAACATTCGCCAACCAGCAGGGATGTAGAAGGAGTAGACTCAAATTGAGGGTACTCTGCAACGATCTTCAGAAAATAATGGTTGGCCTCTTTCCACTCTCGCCTTTGAAAATGGTACCAGCCCAAGCTACTTAACCCTCTGGGATATAAGACGGGATCTCCCTTCAATCGATTCACATATTCAGCCCCTTTGCGATAATCCAGTTTCAACAGGCTCGCCTCTGCCAACCAGTACAGAATCTCGGTTTTCTTCGCATACTCAGGAAAATTGCCGAGCAGTCTCTCCCAATATCGGATTGCCTCGTCGTAATTTTTTACCAGGAAGTGCGCGTACCCCAACCTCGAAAAGACCTGTTCTTCAAGCCTTGCTTTACTCTTTTCTTCCAATACATAACGATAGGCATCGATGGCACTGGAGTAATCCTTTTGGTTGAAAAGCGACTCTCCCAGCATAAAATAGACCCACTCTCCAAGGTCGTTCTCGGGGTAAACCCTGAGGAACTGCCGAAAGATGGTGACCGCGTAGCCATATCGCTTTCTCTCAAAATAGTATTGTCCGATGTCAAAAAAGCATTTTTCTACATATGGGGAGGGAAGAAAATGGGAAAGATACCTCTGGTGGAAATAGATGGCCCGCTCCACTTCATCGCTTCCTAGAAACGTTCTCACGATCCCCCAAAGGATAGGGTCTGAAAGACTCGTCCCCGGAAAGGTGAGCAGAATCTCTTCGAAGGTCTTTCTTCCCTCTTCATAGTTCCCCGCGGACACCAGGCTCCATGCCAGCACATAACGAGCACTCTCCTCCAAAGGATGCTGTGCATATCGTTTCCAGAAATCTCTGAAAAGATTCGCTGCTTCCTTAAATTTTTGGAGTTTGAAATAACTGATGCCCATCAAATACTCAGCTTCTGGTCTCCATACTCCCTTGGGAAATTTCTGAAGGAGGATTTCCGTCTCCCTAATTACTTCTTCATATCGACCGAGAAAATAGAGCGAATACCCAGACCAGAAGAGTGAGGATTGGGCTATGCGATGGGTGGGTCTTTTCTCATGGACTTGGTGAAAAAAAGAATACCCCTTCTCGGGATCGCCCTTCTTGAGCTGAATCCACCCGCAGGAATAGAGGGCATATGGATAGAACTCGCTCTCAGGGTGCTCGTCAACAAGCCTCTCGAAATAAGCGAAGGCTTCACTCAACCATCCTTCATGAAATGTGGCTTCTCCCGCCCAATAGAGGGCAGACCCTTTGAATGAGCTCCCAGGATAGTTGTCAATCAATTTTCGGAACGTTTCTATCGCCGCTTGGTAATCTCTCATATAGTAGTAATATCTTCCCTTCTCATAAAGCGCCTTATCTCCAACCACGACCCTTGTGAAGCCTCTGGAAAATCGACTCGTATAGGCACAACCTGGTTGGACGATGGTAGGGCTCATCTTCCTTGTTGGGCCAATGGTATCCTCCCCCAAATCGAAGGAGCCGATGTATGGTTCTTCCTTGACTCCTTGACCGATGATAGCGGGGAGAGGAATGTCCCTCTTCTCCGTCCATTTCGTCTCTTCTTTCCCCAAGAAAGTGATCTCGGGGACAACCGCACGATCTCGTTGCTGGCTCTGACCTTGAAAAAGCGGAAATGAGAAGGTGATGAGGACCAGAAGAAAAACCCCTAAAATCTTGAACATGCGGCTTAACATATTCAATCCCATAATATTTTAAGCTACCAGATATGAATAAAGATTGCAAGGATTGACAAGATTTTCATGATCATGATAACTTTATCGTGTATTTGTTTATGAATAAATTAAGGTGATAAAAAACCTTTACAGGTTGACACGTCTTTGTTTGAGGTCATAGCATAGAATCAATGTAGTAGGGTTAAGAGCTATGAGAAGAAAGGTCTTTCATACATATATATGGATCATTTCCGCGTTTTCACTTTTCCTTGCTACCTGTACGGAAGGCAAGAGGGTGTCTGAACCGAACCCTGAGGGAGATTTCAAAACCATGCGGGAGAGGATGGTAGAAACACAGATTAAAGCAAGGGGGATAAAGGATCATCGTGTCCTTGCTGCCATGCTCAGAGTGGAGCGCCACGTTTTTGTCCCCAAAGATTTACAAACCTCTGCTTACTCGGATCAACCCCTGCCCATTGGGGAGGGGCAAACCATTTCTCAGCCTTACATCGTCGCCATCATGACAGAACTTTTAGAACTGAGAGGAGAAGAGAGGGTATTAGAAGTCGGAACAGGATCGGGCTATCAAGCAGCCATCTTAGCCGAATTGGCCAAAGAGGTTTACACCATAGACATCATTGAAAAGCTTGCCACTTCTGCAGAAAAACTTCTCAATGAAATGGGTTATAAGAATATTGAGGTAAAAGCGGGGGATGGTTATCTGGGATGGCCCGAGGCTGCACCATTTGATGCGATCATCGTCACCTGTGCACCGGACCATATCCCAAAACCTCTTTTAGACCAGTTAGGCGAGGGAGGCCGGATGGTCATTCCAGTGGGAGAGTATACTCAGGAGTTAAAGAAAATTGTCAAACAGGCTGGGAAGATCGAAACGACCAATGTCATTCCGGTCATCTTCGTCCCCATGACCGGCGAGGGAGTCAAACAGAAGAAATGATGCCCTTACCCCAAACCTTAACCTAAACCTCAACCTTCTTTTTTGTATTTCTTTTTTTTCTCCAATCTTCCAACCTTTTCTTAATCTCTCTTTCAAAGCCTTGGTCGGATGGGCGATAGTACGTTCTGCCTCTCAGGTTTTCGGGAAGGTATTCTTCTTCTACAAAGTGGTCAGGATAATCATGGGGATATTTATATTCCTTTCCATATCCCAGCTCCTCCATCAATCGTGTAGGAGCATTCCTTAAATGAAGGGGAACAGGCATGGTTTCTGCTTCCCGGACATCCCTTTGAACTTTCTGGAAGGCAGTATAGAGAGAATTCGATTTTGGAGCAGTGGCCAGATAGACGGCTGCTTGGGCAAGGGCCAGATTGCCCTCCGGTAGACCGATGAAGTGAAAGGCTTCCATCGCCGAGACCGCCACCTGTAAGGCCTGCGGATCTGCCATCCCCACATCCTCTGAGGCAAACCGGATCATCCTTCGCGCAATGTAAAGGGGATCCTCTCCAGCCTCCAGCATCCTACCGAGCCAGTAAAGAGCTGCATCCGGATCACTTCCTCTCAAGCTTTTATGCAAAGCGGAGATAAGGTTATAATGTTCCTCTCCAGACTTATCATAGAGGAAAGCCTTCCGTTGCAAGACCTCTTCCAAATTCTCTTTCTTAATATGGCGGATGCCCTTGGGATCGGGTGGGGTCGTCATGACGGCCATTTCCACGGTATTCAGTGCAATCCTTGCATCCCCATTGGCAATCCTGCAGATCCCTTTCATCACTTCAGGATCGAGCACCGTCGGATACTTCCCTAACCCTCTCTCCTTGTCCCTTAGACCCCGATTCAAGATCACCTCAATCTGTCCTTCTGTTAAAGGATTAAGAGTCAAGACTTTGGTGCGGGAGAGCAACGGAGAGATCACTTCAAAAGAAGGGTTTTCTGTAGTTGCACCGATAAGAATGATCGTGCCTCTCTCCACGTGGGGAAGGAAGGCATCTTGTTGGGCCTTGTTGAATCGATGAATCTCGTCAACAAAGAGAATCGTCCTCCGCTTTCGATACTTCCATTCCTCACTAGCCTCCTGAATGACCTCCTTAATCTCCTTCACGCCGGAGAGGACAGCGCTGAAGCCAATGAATTGGGCACCCGTCGTTGATGCGATGGCTAAGGCCAACGTGGTCTTTCCTGAGCCTGGGGGTCCCCAGAAAATGATCGAGGGAAGGTGATCCGATTCGATGGCCAGGCGGAGGAACTTGCCGGGACCCAGGAGATGTTCCTGCCCGACGACCTCGTCCAAACTTCTCGGCCTCATCCGATCGGCCACAGGAGCCTCTCTGTCCAGGAGCTCTCTTCCCTTTTTGTCGAAAAGACTCGATTGTTTTTTCAAATAGGATGTCCCTCCTTTGATCTTATCCGTAGAAATCCAATAAGGTATGGAGTTCGCTCAGCGAGCGAACCGCTCTTTCGGCCTGCCTGCCTACCTTCCTTGTACCATATTAGGTTCGGGGCCTGCGCAGGTAGGGGGGGAACAGGCCCTATACAAGGGAATGAATTTCCTGAATGACCTGAAGCATCTCTTCGTGGATCAGCCCATTGGAGGCAAGGATTTCTTCTGCATAGATACTAAATGGTCGGCCCTGGAAGTCCGTCACCTTCCCTCCGGCTTCAGTGATCATCAAGCTCCCTGCAGCTACATCCCAAGCGTGGAGTTTCAATTCCCAGAATCCATCAAAGCGGCCTGCCGCCACATAGCAGAGATCAAGGGCTGCAGAACCGGGCCTTCGGATAGCAAAACTCCGCGTGATGAACTGACGGAAATAGCGGAGATAAAAATCAGCATGCTCCCTGACGTCATAGGGAAAACCCGTGCTGAGAAGGCTCCGATCCAGATCTCTGACGCTTGAGACAGAAATCCGATTTCCGTTAAGATAGGCCCCTTTTTCCCTTTTAGCATGGAAAAGTTCACCGAGAAGAGGGTCATAAACAACCCCTAACTCCATCTTCCCCTCTATCTCTAGACCGACGGATACGCAATAAAACGGAAACCCGTGGATATAATTCGTCGTCCCGTCGATGGGGTCGATAATCCATTTCCATGGAGATCCCTTTCCGTTGAAGGAGCTTTCCTCTGTCAGGAGATCGTGGTCTGGAAACGCATCAAGAATGATTTGTCTCATGGCCCTTTCACAGAGTTTGTCCACCTCACTTACCGGATTGATATCTCCCTTATAGTCGACTCTGTGAAAATGGCCAACGTGACGCTTCTGGATTCCTCCCGCCTCTTTCGCCGCAGCGATGGCGATGTCCAGGTAGCGCTGGCCCTTTTTCATTTCTGTCTTTACCGCTCTCCACCCCCTCTCTAAAGGGAAAAGCCCTTCCCTTCTTTACCCAAGGGGAGATGGCAAATTCACCGATCAGAAAATCATTTGGAAAGTTGACAACAACTCTTTCAAAACTATATGATACCTGAAAAACCAAGTCAACCAATGTATTATGTGGGTTAGGGTCACGAACCCCCTGCTTACCGGCAGGCAGGCGATTGGTTCAGGACTAGATGAGTATGTCAAGTTCTTAAGCCGAAAAACGTAACGGAATAACGAAACCGGCATCGTTACCGTAACCGTAACGGCTAAAGTCTTTACCTTTTATCCTTTATCGGAGTATTGAAATGAAATTCAAAACATATGGGAACTGTTTTGTGTGTGGCGAAAATAATCCAAATGGGTTGCGATTGAGTTTTAAGATCGATCCCGAGAGAAAGACCCTGAAAACAACCTTTGTCGCAGGTCCCACTTTTCAGGGTTGGGATGGCATCGTCCATGGAGGAATCATCAGTACCCTGTTGGACGAGGCAATGGCAAAATTAGTTTATGAGTTGGGATATGAGGCTGTCACAGCTTCTTTAGAAGTCAAGTTCAAAAGGCCGGCCCCAATCCTTGAACCTCTACACGTGTACGGAGAGGTGACAGAGGTGAATAAAAGATTGATCAGGGCAAAGGCACATGTGGCCAAAGAGGATGGAACCATTCTCGCAACAGGGGTCTCAACCTTCCTCAAGCAATCACCATCAGAGGCCAGTTCTCCGTAGCCCTGTTGTTGTATAACTGAAAATCAGGATCGAAACCGAAAAGCAGCCCGTCCTCTTTTTCACCCCATTCTGTCCAATCCCAACAGCCTTGGAAAGTTAAGGCCGAGGATCCTTCCTTGATCCTCTTCCGATAAACCTGACCCCTCCAACTCCTGAAAATATCTCATCGGTGCAATCAGCGGGAAGTCTGTTCCAAAGAAGATTTTTTTTACTCCAACCATTTGGCTGACCATAGCATAAATCTTTTTGGAATAAAGGAGTGGAGAGGCGGCGGTGTCGTAATAAACATTCGCCATGGCTTTTGCGACTTCTGGCATCAATTCAAAGAAAGGGAGCCCGCCTCCCCAGTGGGCCAACACGATGGGAAGTTTGGGGAAAAAGAGAATGAGTTCATAAAAGCGCTCCAGAGGGGTCATGCCCTTCCCAGGATACGAATGTCCAATGGTCTCGTTCACATGCAGCAGAAGAGGAATTCCCTCTTTTTCCATCTCAGTCAGAACGGGTTTCATGGAATTGATATCTTGAGAAGTCATCTCGCGACGGTAGAAAGCGACCTCCCCTACACCTTTTGCCCCATCCTTCCTCCGCCGACGTAATTCCTTCTCTGACCAATCGGGATTCGAAAAAAGAAGTGAAATAAACGTGATCAAACGGTTCGGATATCTTGATGCAGACTTCAACAAGTAATCGTTATGAAAAGAGCAGAGAGCCGGCTGACTCCAAGGAAACCCACAAATAACAGATCGATCCACCCCTGATTCGTCCATGGAGGCGATTAAGTCTTCCACCCCTGCCATCTTCGCTTTTGAGTTGTTATAAATGGAGGAAAACCCTTCATCCTTTCTGCAGAAGGCCTCCCGATCCTTTCTCACCTCGTCAGGAAAGATATGGGTATGACAGTCGATAATCATGGTTTGCCTTTGGTAAAACCATAGTGGCCAATGCATTTCCCAAGGTTCCAATATTCATGGGCACCTGGACAGTAGACAAACGGGAGGGCTTTGGAAATATCGATTCTGCCCTTCTCCTTTTGAACCTCCTCCTTCACATGGAGGGCAACAATCTGTCCGAGGAAGAGATCATGGCTTCCCAATGGAATGATTTGCTTGACCTGGCATTCCAGCTGAACCGGGCATTCATTGATCAAGGGAGGCTTTACCTTTTCGGCCGGCACCGGGTTTAATCCCGTCGAAGAAAACTTGTCAGTCTCCTTCCCCGAAAGGACGCCACAGGCATCCACCTTTCTCACTATCTTCTCCGAAGGAAGATTCACCACAAACTCTCTTAATCCCTTTATGCAGGCATAGGAATACCGCTCTGGACGAATCGAGATCCCGACCATGGGAGGTTCCGAGTTAATGACTCCCACCCACGCCAAGGTGATGACGTTGGGCTTCCCTGCCTCATTCACACTTGTCACTAATACAACCGGTGTGGGAAAAAGCATCGTCGTTGGTGGAAGACTCTTGCGTGCCATCTCCTTCTTCTCCTCTAGCCATTGGGGTGCCTACTGAAAAAGCGTGACGTCCCCTTTCCCTTTTCGAATCACTTGGGGGACATCATCGGTGAGGTCAATGATGGAGGAGTGCCCGGCCACGATCACTCCTCCATCAATGACAAGATTCAATTGCCTTCCAAATCGCTCTTCAATCTCGGAGGGATCATTGTAGAGCCCTTCATTAGGTTTATAAACACTTGTGCTGATGATGGGATTCCCAAGCTCCTTCACGAGAGCGAGACATATCTTATTATCTGGAATTCGAATTCCCACGGTCTTCTGTTTGGTCATGGCAATCTTTGGAACCAATTTGGTCGCCTTCAGGATAAAGGTATAGGCGCCGGGGAGAAGGCGTTTCATCGTCTTGTAAGCGTAGTTGGTAACATAAGCATAGCGGCTAATATCCTTTAAATCTGAACAGATGAAACTGAGTGGTTTCTTCCCATCGGTCTTTTTTAATCGATGGATCTTCCGGATGGCCTCTGGGTTAA